>JGI24022J15233_10009607_pt1 | contig 10909 bp, 7 predicted proteins | sample Ectturendosymbi2_FD_15233 | JGI IMG/M metagenome (IMG submission 15233)
TGAAACCACTGGATGGTCAAACGATCCTGCAACTTGGCCAGGTGTCATGAATCAGAATGTTAACACTTTGAGAGCTGGGGTACGATATATTCGTACTTTGAAATCAGCCTAAAACCAGCAGTTGTCACCAGCAGTGCGAACTACAAGACTTGCTGCATCTTTTGACACTTCGACCAGGTCCGTAACCTGTACAGGAGCGGAGATATTCCCGCGTAAAGCCACGTGCGATCCAGCTGTTTTTTTGCGAAATGCTTGAATTAACCCGGACATTAAAGTGTTAAGGGCTATTTAATCCAAATAGGACCGTCCACAATCACAACAGAATTTCCACCAGAAACAAGAGTGACAGGATGGCTTTAGTACACTGCAGAAGATTACTGCCAAATGGTGAAACGGTACATCACCCATGTCTTGGCAGCACTGTTTCAAACCTAGTTTTTTCACATTGCTGACTAGAGATCGACCGATATGGCTTTTTTGAGGCCGATACCGATATATCGGCCATTCATGGGCCGATATATTGGCCGATACCGATATTTCCAAATTTTTTAAATCTTGTTTTCTGCTTCATTATCAAAAATAGGGTGTATTTTATGCTGTACCTTTTTTTCGAAAACTTCAAAAATCAGGATTTATGAGCTAAAATTTTTGAAATTGCAACAATTTCAATATTTGATTAACTTGTTAGCATAGCATACACTGTTTGCAATGAATAAACACAGTGCCATGAATACAAAAGAATTTTAAAATAACAAAACAATAAGAAAAGAACACTGAATGTAAGAGAACTGCCTACAGTGCTTAAACCAAAAAAAGCAAAAACAATGCTTGAAAGTTTAAAGATGTTGAACAATGAAAAGGACGAAGGAAGTACAAAACGAAGTATCAAGTTAAAGAGGTTAAAATTAGTACAGCACTGTATTCAATGGCCATTGCCAAAAATGAAAGTTTTTCCAAAACAGCAGTAACTTTTTTGGTATATGGTAATATGTTTGTTAACAGTTACTATACTACATAAATCCTGCTAAATTTTGTTTTTGTATATATTTCACAAATCAACCTTTCAGACTCTTCTGCAACTCGGTAGGTTTTCAATTTGAAAAGTCAATCCAAGTATTAAAGAATCATGTTTGGAATTTTGATGTAATGTAACATTAAATAACTGCATGTCCTTAAGAAAGCAAACTACGGTACTTGCATTAGTTACTGCAACTGAAGTACTGGTATTGGTATGAAATGAAACACCTCAACTGATTTGTCAGTACTCAGTAGTTCCATATCAACAGTTTAAGATTGTCATCCAGAAAGCACAATTTTTCTGCATTTTCATCAAGTAGCCTGCAGTAAGTTAGCTGGTCATCTACAACCTAGCCTAAACAAAATCAGCATTAGGCTATAACCGATTACCGCCCATCCACCAGAAGTAAATCCGATATGAACAAGTCGCCATGACAATAGCTAAGATGCACATGTGCGCATCCGATGATTGTGCAATAATGCCTGGTAGTTCTGATCCAATTACAAACACTGCGCTTTTAACATGCGTTGTTGCAAACACTGCTTTTGCTGATCGTGTTTAATAAACGGACAACAACAATTGTGATGCAACAATGAAAACTGACTGCCGCGCTGCTATCAGACCAAACGACAAATCACCACTTCAAAGTATTTGTGAAATGCTGGAGTAGTGCTTCCGTAACTTGTGTGCCATATCCACAAACCAGCACGTTGCAACAGTTTGGATTGTGAGATCACAATTATCATTATCATGCCTCGAGGAAAATGTCGATTAAAGTTAACCCACGAACACGATGTTTCAGCTTGCGTACAGTATAACCAGCATGCTAGGCCTAAAACACATCAAGTTAATAAAAGTAGAATCCTTTTAAGATGTTACGTGCAACTGCTTCACAGCGACCGTTGTTGTCACTAGTGAGTAGCGATCGCATTTGTAATCATATTAATACCGCCATAAATGTTGCTTAACATAACGTAATTCATTTTTCAGGCAATGTTTAAAAAAATTAATCTGTGCTAAACTAGGCATCGATTGGACTTCTGCACCTTTAAGTTACAGTCAAACGTTTCGTGCTGCGAAAACTTCTGGAAGTACAACGGGAGTTTATTCGTACACAACACCTGCACGCGGTAGCTTCAAGCATTGAGAAACTTCCTGATGATGCTTTTGTTTCGGCTGCGATGGCCGACGCATGCTCTGCGGTTAATCTTGTCTGCTTGTTTATGAAACCGCACCTGCTAGCGTTGCTGTAAGATAATTGTCTTGACTTGCTTCGTTGTGCTTTCTTGCGCAAACCGTCTGGATGCGTGAGGAATATAACAGCGTTTTGTCAACACCTACTGAGGCTGATAAAATCGGCCGTTTTGTCAATACCGATATATCGGTAAAACCCAAATATCGGTCGATCTCTATTGCTGACTTATATCATTATGACTTGTGTTCCCCTAAAAAATTTCCGCACACGCCCCTCAGTGGGGCCCTGCAAAAGTACTTCCAATTGAGCCCCGCACTTGCTAAAGCCGACCCTCTCCACGTTTGTATATTTACAATAAAACTGTGGTCATGAGTTTGTGTTCAATTTATCAAGAAAACCTCAATGAATTAGCAGTTATCATCCAGTTAACCAGTTAGCTAAAATACAAATATTTGGATATATCTGTTATCTGGATAGTAAAAATTACTGATATCTAAACTATCCCTATTCCCAACTACTGTGTCTGTTCACAATCAACTTTTTGCTGGAGAAAATTGCTTGATCACATTAAAATGTCTGACAAATTTGACATGCGATCAATCAATTTTGAGAATTCCGTCAACTATGACTCCATACCGTTGGACCGTGATACATACTTTGATAACAAATTTACAATATCAGTAAAAATTATATAATGGAAACCAAAGACGTTGAACTATAATCATGTGGTAAGATACGCAAAAAGGGAGAAATTGAACAACTGCATTAATTCAGCAAGATTGCCGTATGTGTGGGGATAGCAGTTGCTGCAACAAGCCATCATATGCTAATTAGCATGTCTACCATAAGTCATTGTTTTGAAACTGAAAATATATCACCAGGCATGATTTCTAAAACTTCACCCTCATTGGAAACAAAAACACTTTTTTCTTGGAGGTTGATCTGGAATTATAAGCAACAGGAAGTTTGTCTCTATGTTAAAATCTGAAGCACCATAAAGTAGAATTTTCCCCATTTGATTTAAGCTTATCTTTTTACTAGTTTTTTTCTTTACTTGGTGACCTTTATTTTACCATTGTTCACATGTGGTGATGTACGGCTCAAACAAACCTATCAGTTTTTGTTCACTGATATAATTAATGCATATGGTACAGGGTAACTTAAAAGTTCATGGTATGCTGTTGACATCAAGGATCCCACTGTTGTAAAATTTGTCCAATTGGCACCTTGCCTAATGTAGAAAGCCTGATTTGCTATGAACAATTGGAATTGGCAGCAACTTAGCAATGAGTAAATCTAGCATTGAGTAAATCTTTTCTATAGAAGGATACTGACCTTAACACCTTTGGAGCTAGTGTACAATATACTTATACTTTTGAATCCTGCATGAGCCACTATTTTCGCACTACTTAGCAACTCCATAACTTGCTAGCTGATTGTGCTAGAGAGCTTTTCAAACCTTCAAAAGATGCAGTGAGTCTTCTACTGTAGTTTGCATACGAAAATATTGGAAGTTTTGGGTTTCAGGTTTTCTGTGGGTGATGTCATAAGTAGTGTAGGTTTCAGGCCATTTGGCCCAGGTTACTGGGCCCTGGGTGCCAACCGCTAGATGGAATTTATTGACTCAAGTTTTTATTACAAACTAAGCCAAAATCCGAGTCATTTGAGCCTTTGATTGGCTTTTTGGCGTTTCTGGTTCCAAAGTTATGGCAAAATAACCAAAATTTGGGTAAAAAATTTCCCTAATTTTTACCCAAATTTAGTTTTTTTACCATAACTTTTGAACCAGAAATGCTAGAAAACCAATGAAAGGCTCAAAAGACTCAGATTTTAGCCTAGTTTCCACTGAAAACATGTCAAAAAATTCCATCTAGTGGTTGGAGCCCAGGACCCAATGTCCTCAGCCAAAAAGTCTAAACCTACCCACTTATGACACCACCAACAAAAGAACATGAAACCCAAAAACTTTCCAAATTAAAAAAAATTTCAAACTAGAAGACTCACCACATCTTTTGAGGATTTGAACAGCTCTCTAGCACATTTGGCTGGTGAGTTATGGAGTTGCTAAGTGATGCTAAAGAATTATTGTTCACACAAACTGTCCCAGCTCCATAGCTGTTAGGTTCAGAAAAATTGATGTTGTTTTCATTATGTTTAAAAGATCTTGAGATTTGTCATGAAAAAGTTTATCAGGGCTTGGCAGGTATTGATAGTTGTGTGAACTCATGTTTGTGTCCAATGTGAAAAAAGTGTTTCCTTATAATAACAAACACTTTTTAAAATTTTGCTTGGTTGGTTCTTCCAAAAGCTGTCAAAATGAATTGGAGTTCCTAAAGGGAATCTTGGCTTGTAACAAGAATGCAGTTGTATAGACGACTCCAGATAATTGCATGTTGGTTAAACCAGGGAGTCCCAACCTTTTTATTTACAATTTTGTACCACTTGGGCACCCATATTGTCAACGCGTACCACTTTTTCCAGAACAACTGATTTGATCGAATCTTAGTTTCTTCAGAAGAATAATATACATTAAAATCACAATGAAAGACCACAACTAAATTTAATGAGATTTTTTGTTTATCTTCCACCAATTGGTTGATGCGTAGCATAAATTCATAAATTCGCTAACAGCGCATCTAAAGTCATAATGTTGTGATACAATAGGAATAGCAGCTACAGGAAAATGTATTCATTTAGAAACAAAGCCCGATACGTCAACTAGAAAGCTGTGAATCCAGGTTTTTGTAAAAAATGGAAGTTACTCGCGTACCACCTGGAAGACCTTCGTGTACCACAGGTTGGGAACCCCTGGGTTAAGCACATAAAGTGCTTTATTGAATATCATATGTGAAGAAAATAGTCTAGTTAATAACATAGAAACATTGTTTTCATTTGTGTATTTCTATCAGTCAATTGTATGTTGCATTTCAAAGAGGTGTAAAGTGTGCTGCACATAAAAGTGTTGAAAGCTGCAGTGTTGACTGACAACTGTACCTATTGGGATGGCCTGCAAATGAAGTTTCCACCTTCAGCTGAGGCTGAGATGCTAAACTCTATACTGTTGGCTTAACTTCTGGTCATGAATTGCAGATTAAACTAATTAGACAGAAGCTTTGTTAACTAATTGGCCGTGCAAAACAAAAAGAAGTTTGGTGTCACTACACAACTTTTGTTGTGTTCTTAAGGCAAGCGGTCTAATCTCAAGAAAAAGTACATGGTAGCTTACAGACATAAACATGTTCACAACTGCATCACACCGCACAAAGCAAGCAGAATAATGGCCAGAAGTGCAGACAACATGCCACAACTGATACAGACAATTATTACACCACTCACACAGATTGCATGTTAGAGATGTGCAAGTGCTGCAACAACTTTGAATTTTGTTTCATTTGATGATTGCTGGTTTGCTATGCACTGCAGGATTTCAGAATTCAAAATGTCAGGAACAAGGAATTTCAGCAGTGTCAGGTAGCAAACGTGTGGACAGAAGTAGAGTTGGGCAGTAAACTTGCGGGTGCGGTATTTGTCTGATACAGATAAACACATATTACGGTATAAAAAGGTATTTTATTGTAAAACACATTAATAAGTTTGGCAAACTGGCTATGCAATCAATTCGTCTGTACCAATAATTTGTTCACATTCTCTGTGCAACTAACATTGCTAGTACGATACTTTGAATTTGAAAAAATATGAGTAAATCTAAAGACTGATAATATTTCAGAAAGTTGGTTCTGACCGTTTTTTTTTTCAATGTTATAGTTCTGCAACAATGATTTCTGACTTTGTGGCATTGCAGTAATTATTGCTCTTCCACCAAAGTGCTTGTGGTCACCAATATGTGAATCAGTATTTTGAGAAGAGTAATGGTTTGTCTCTACTTGATGTTTTGGTTGGTGTCCCCCTTATAATCTGTTGGAATTATTCATGAAGAACATGCTTGTATATGAAATGCCTGAAATGTATGCGAATATTTGCAGATGCCAAGCAAACTGGGATAGGTGATAGAGCCTCCGAAGACTTTGAGGTTTGTCATTTACTTTGGCTTTTGTTAGAGTTAAATTTGGAAAGTAATTGGAATTTATCTGATTTTCTTATCAAGTCAAAGTGTGCTCTGACTGCCATCAGTAATGTATCAAAATTTGGTTGCATACAAGTTAATCTTAACAACATTCTCCATACCTAGCATGTGTTTAACTTCTTCTGCATCAACATCTGCAATCAAAATTGCAAGCTAAACATGTGTGTGTAGTTTGTCTGCCTTCAATCCTTTTTGTAAAGAATCAGTAATACAAGCTTCTTACTGCACTTCAGTCAACATTTCAGATAATGCAATATCTTAAATCTTTTGCATAGATCTCTGAAGATGTGAAAATTAAAAATCATAGCAGTTTCCATAAATTGTTTATTGGCTAATGGAAGGTAGTCATTTAAGTTCCTACAAAATGTTTGTTGAGTTTTTTTGTCAGGCAACTATAGCTATTACTCATACAAAACAGGGGCAAAGAGTTCAGGACACATTTTAAACAGAAACAGCAAGTCCACTGTTGGTGAATTGCCATTAAAAGAAACTAAATGTTGCAATTTTCTTTCCCACCATCTTCTGAAACATCTAAACTCACTTGCCTGATACATAACAGTAAGCATTAACATGTGCTTGAAGTTATGAAATTTGTATAGATTATATTGTTTGAAACTTTTTCTTTGTATTTCTCAGTACTTCATTGTCTGTGTTAGTGTAGCTGTGCCTGTTAATTGCAAAACTTGCTCATATGTGTACTCTAATACAAGGGTACTCAACTTCAAAGGCCAGGTGGGTCACATAACTCCCAACTAGTGCTGTAGGCTGCAAACTATCAATTCTTTTTAACATATACCAAAAAAGAATAACTATGTAAAAAAAATTCATACTATGTAACTTCCTGTCTTGCTGTTGGCCAAGTTAATGAATGTGCTATTCTTTAATATATGCAGTCGTGCTGGTTAATTTACTATACAAACATACTCCATTGCAGTAGCAGGCATTAGTTGTTATATTGCAGTGATTAGATATTTCAGTGCCAAGAATCATGTTTGCATCACATTGATTACTTTCCAAAAATTTACTGATACTATGATTAAAGTGAAACAAAACATGAAGAACATCACTGAAATGTAGAATAAAATAAGAAATCATGTGAACATGGATCAAATAATGTATAACAAGTATTTTCTAATGAGAGCTCAGAGTCTGCATTTCTTCACAAGTGATTTCAAATTTGCTTGGTTGTAGCTGCTCATAGGAAGTCTGTCAAATGCCGAAAAGTTAGATGGGAACACTGCTTTTACTTGATTGCTGCCATGGTAGACAAGGAATTTTCACACACATTGTAGATCTGAAGCAGGTCAAGATTTTCTGAGCCAACGGAATCAATGCTGCGTATGATTTCTTCAGAATGTAGTTTAACCAAAAGGCGGCAGTGCCCTTGTGCCTTCTTTGATGATGTTATTGTGGTGCAGGTTTATCAGTTAGTCCTCAAAGCTTTTTTGGCTTCAAATTTTATGGTGGTGACACAACCGGATGTAATTTGCACATCACGAATAGGCACAGGCATTTTAGAAGTTTTCCATAGTTATTCCAGAATAGCTAAACCAAATCCAGAATACCAAATTCTGTTTTTTTTTTCTATAGTGGGATACACCTGAGAACACTACTAAGAAAAAGGTCGTTTACTCAAAAACCAGAAAGCCAACAAAAAGCACTTCCTTTAATCTGGCACTGGCAATCAACATGAAAGAATTTGTCACACATACACAACACATTTTCACAACATTGAACCACAACATTAATTCAGTGGTGCATGTAGTCAGGCAAAAGTGGTTCTGTCATGAAAGGGCAGCTTTTGATCATGCTGTTCAGAATAAAACCAGATTTTCTAGGCTGCTCTTACAGCCCAATCAAACTTGGCTAGTAGCCTAGTGCAACTAATTTAGATAGTGGTATTGGTCTCATCGTCGAAACTGGAGCATGACCAATGCATTGGCATGCTGATATACTGGCTGATATGATGATGTTGCCAATGCATCACATTGGCAAAGCTCCACCGATGCCGATATGTATAGCAGCAACATTTGCTCATAAAAACTGCTATGCTATTGTTCTGCACAGAGTGTTTGGAAACCCAAGTTGCTTCTTCGTCTGTGATTGCTTAATGCAAATTATCTGTCCTGTTCCATGCGCATGCAGCCTTCTGACTACATAGTAGTGCATAATATTCACACAGCTCTACAATCGTCCCAATAAACCTCTCTGTGACATACCACTTGCTTGTAGATTTTTGCGTGGTAAGCAGATGACCCCACTCATCCATAGGTGTAGCCAGGGAGCCATGCGCCCCCAAATATTTAGCATATCTAGTCATTTTATGCTGTGAGAGGCAATGTCCCAAACAAAATACTGTTGCTTGCCCAAAATCAAAAGTTTTGGCCCTCGCAAAATTTTAGGCTGCCTACGCCAATGCACTTGTCTCTGATGAGCGCCCATGCAGATTGTTTTTGAAATTTATTATTTGCTGGGGTATTTTGAGGTTAAAACTCCTGACCAAGGAGTACTATGTCAATTCACTCAGTTGGTTTGGATGGAACACCCAACACCAACACTCTGCCGTGCAGATTTTCACCCATTTGTACACATTTCAAGTTTGATGATTAAAATGCAATATGTTCATACTGCATTTGTGACATATCTTTAAATTTGTATGCAAACACTACACAACTGATCGCCAACTTCAGGATTTTAGCTTGACGAACACCAAACAAAATAAATGTAACACTCGTGATGAAACTAATCCTGTCTTTTGTTGTCTTGTGCATTGCTTTGTATTTAAACTTATTTTTGTTGCAATAGGAACACGAAACCGTTCCTGACAACGATTCCAGTATGCATGAAGGTATGTGCCTAAGTTGATCTAAGCTTCATTAGCAGTGTTTGTCAATTTCAACGCTGTTGGTCAGTGAGCAGCAGTGAAAGTGAGGGCAACGTGCGATATTGACCAATCTTGCAAGCATTGGATAAAGCAATGTCGCACAGCAACCAAGATCAAAAGAACTCGTTTGGTTCTGGATTCACTGATCATGAAGCTTTGACGTCAGTCAAGATCTCAAACAAGCATTCTTCTACAAAGATACTCAACCATTTTCTATCTGCTCCGTTTGTTAATATTCTTACTATTGGTGTATGTGTCAAGTCGAGTGGTATTTTAATTTAGGGAAAAAACAGGTTTCGTTAACTACCAATGCATAAAAAGCATTTGCTGGTAGAAGTAACCTGAACCTTTTTCTAGGAAAATCTTAAGTTGGTGATTTGATCTATTTAACTGAGTGTTTTCATGATGATCAGGGTATCAGAACTCTACTACGTTGACATGATTTGAGGGATGATCGAGATTGAGTGGACCCTGCTCTAGTTCCTAGTGATTTTGACTAGATCGAACATAAAGTACCTCAATGGAAAAATGTATGAGTCAAGGCAGGTGTAGAGGCATGTACAGGAATCTTTGGAGTGAAAGTCTTTTCTGTGAGCTAAAAATTTTTTAAAGCATTAAATACCTCAGTTGCAACAGCTCTGCCCTGCAGATATCGCAGGTTTAGTCGTGCAAAAAATAAAAAAAAAAAACTTTTTTCTGGTTTTCTCTTTCCCAAGTTACGTTTTGAAGGTCTGTGTCGAAACAACATGCACTGCGAAGTATCCTTGGCATAAAAGCTGCTTGGTTAGCTGCTAGGTAGGCTTGTAAGCTGTGAATACATTTATCTGAAACCCAGTGTTCTTGATTTGGAGTTGCTATCAAATCCTAGTCGTGGGTTTGCTTTTTGTGCAAAGGGATGTTACACGCAACGAGTATGAGCGTAGTACGCAATTTTCTTATTGATAAAAACTGTCAGCTAACATGATTTTACATATAGTAATTCATATTTTGCACTATGAATTACTGATTGTCCGGTAATAACAGTCGTGGCGTTTGAGTGAGATATGTCTCTTTTAAAACAATACTTATTGCGCAGTGGTTAAAGAACCGTTAGCCATTGAAAAATACGAGTTGGTAAAATGAGGAGGGTTTTTCTTAGTTGCCATGACGATTCTGATTGTTGACACAGCGAAAACACGACGGGATTTAGAGAGCCTTCGTACTAAAGAAATGCACATATATATTTTAGATTACAGTATTTCGTGTCCGTAAATTTTGGCAGAGTCAGCAAGTTCGAATGCTCCCAACCTGGATATGTCACCGAAGTGAGGCCATTAATAAAAAAATGTTAATTGTTGTGTTTGACCAGTTGTTAATTCACGTGGTTGAAGAAGATTTTGCTATTGCGCAATCTTGCTTGTTCCCTACCTAGAAAAGTCAGATCCGCTGCAAGAGCCGGATAGTTCGGAAGTAACCATGCCAACAACGGAGGCGGATTTCCAAGAGCATGACTCAGCAGATGCTCACGATCCAGAAGACGCAAATGTGAGTGACGGGGCGCGCAGCCCAACGCAAGGCACTGATGGACTGCCGCATTCCAGTATGCATTCGTTTCCTGCCTGCGAAGACGACGATTACGAAACTGGGGAGTACGTCAAGCACGATGACGACGACGAGGATGGTGATGATATTACCGGTGATATGTTCTTCGAGGCGACTGGCGAAGCTTACGTGGAAGTGCCTGACTCT
>JGI24022J15233_10009608_pt1 | contig 10909 bp, 7 predicted proteins | sample Ectturendosymbi2_FD_15233 | JGI IMG/M metagenome (IMG submission 15233)
GAGGAATAAAGTGCTTGGCGTAAATTAAATGCACAAGGCCCCATAAATTTTACGGTAAGTGGACAAACAGCACTGCACACAGTTGCCAAAATGTTCTTTGAAATAAAACAAATTATTTATTACGAGCAGGGCCGGATTAAATCAACGCGAGGCTCTGGGCGAAGTCGTGACCGGGAGGCCCCCTAAACGCTTATCACAACTGCGTAGCGTTTCACATGCCCTCGTTTCAACTTTGCAGATTCACCGGTAAAAAACTTCAAAACTGATACGATTTGGCAGCCTACATTTTAGAGACAATTGGGAGTGACCAATGACCATGTACGGCGGTTCGTATGTGGTTAATTTGTTCAAACAGAAAGTTGTATCACAAACGATCTTCTGGCTACCATGACACTACACAACAATCTTGACTGTCATAGACTCTCTGACCATATCCACTGCATAAATCGCTACATTGGTGTAGATGGCAGAGATTCTAGAACTGTTTGTCCTTGCTACCTACATACACTCATGCGCGTCCGCAAGGGGGAACAAACGGGTGCAAAGCTATATTTGCTGTAGCGAGTTTTCGTAATTCTGCTTCTTAGTTTTTTAAGCCTGCATGGTGTTCTAACTTTAGTAAATTGTCCGATAGCCTTGTCAACATATAGTTCTAATTCTCATTACCTGAAACAGTTTTGCGAGAGTGCCTAAACTTTTTGCATTTTCGCCGCTCATGCTGTTCCGGCCATTGATTATTCTTAAATATGACTTATTTGTAGAAAGTGCTCGAAAAACGCATTTTTGGGTAGTTTATGAAAAGAAAAGAAATAGCATATAGTCGAAGTGTAAAAAACATTTCAGAGTAAAGATTGACGATTGAGGTTCAACCAGCACCACAGACTAATGGGGTAGAAAGGGTAAAGCGTTTTGTGAACGGCCATTTGCATTGCATTGTTAGTAACCTGAAAAGGATAAGCAAAATGTCGACGTTGCCCACATCCCTGGAAAAATTTCTGTGGACGCCCATGGATGCACTGATTTTTATCTAATTCTTGGGGTAAAAAGAGTGCTGCTGTTTGGTTCAATTATTTCAAGTCACTCAAAAACGATAAATGCCAAACTTGTCAGTTTCCTTAACCTATATACCAAACGCAGTCATCAAAAAGCTCTACAATTTTGACGCGTGGTGAGCAGCTTAAAAACATGAAAAAACAGTAAAAGAGTGTTTTGATATTCAAGCGCGAGGCCCCGTGCATTTGCCCGGTTTGCCAATGGTTAATCTGTCCCTGATTACGAGGGCTTATCATTTTCAATTGCAAAAAACATGAGTGTAAATTAGAATAAATGAAAACAGAATTGCAAATAAATGCATTTGAAAGATCCAGGTTTGCTCTGGACAAGAATTAATTTAGCTGATGCGAGGCCCCAGCAAGGTCGCCGGAACGGGATGTATGACGAGGGCATTTCCCCCTTGCCTTTAGAAAGGGGTGGCAACGGGTACACAGGTGCCTTTACACAACAGTATCATAAGTAATTTCATGATTTATCATTATCAACATCGAATTGAAACAAGCTTTCTATGGTTTCTTTTATAATTTTTGGGGTCAACATTGTTGTTTGACAAAAGCAAGCATAATTGGCAACAGTTTGTTGTTTTTTTGTAAGTTTCCATTGCCCTCAACTCATTTACTGCCCTCTTGCCGTACCGTTGTTCCGGCATCGTTGGGCCCCATGAGGCACGAGGTGCGGGTTTTGCTCGGTAACCATCATATGTTCGTTGGTGGCCCGTGTTGAATTCGCGTTGCATCCTCAACATGAAACGTCTTGTGACTCCGAAATACAAACAAAGAAAGACTTCAAAAGCAAGTTCAGAAAACGACCTCGAAGTCTGTCCATGATTTCATTAAATAACAGCGATTGGGAAGAATACCGCAATATATACATCATGACAGAAAACGGACTGAAGACCAAAAGTACAAAGCTAGAACGGAGTGATAACTAAAAACGTCCTGTTGGTTAAGACACTATAATATATACTCATTAATTGTGTGTTTGTACTCTGTGTGTATTAGCACGTTAATACTAGGAGGAGAGAAAACCTGAATATTATCACCATTAATTATTAAAAGAATTTAGATAACTATATTACCGATTTAAATGGATATAAACCAAAACGGAAAATATTCCGGATCACTGCACACACAATCGGCGACTCCGGAATGACCATCTCCAATGGAAAACGAGAGTGACGAGGAGAAGAACAACCAACGAAAATCCGACAGCGAGATCGACGTCATGCGACGTGCGTGCTAACCAACGAGACGCGTGACTTCCGAGCATCGCGACTTGTGACGCCGTGACACATGACAAACCAGCTGATTAAAATACGCGAGAAAATTGGCATATACAGGTGTCTTTGCCAGGAGCAGTCAGTTGAGCAAGTGGGCATTCCAGCTCAACACCTAAACCAGTAGTGGGCAGTCCAACGGGCTTAGGCAGAACATCCAGCAGTGGGCATACCAAGCTGGCTTAGTCCGAGTGGGCATGCCAATGGACTGCCTTATACAAAAGAGATTTTCTGTTTAGTGGCTATTATGCCGCTAACAATTTGGGCTTCTCTCTCATCCATGAAAGAATAAAACTTGCGCTAACCCCTGTTACTTGTAATAATTCTCTATGTGTATATCAATACATCATGTTATAGTAAACCCTTGTTGTTTGTACTAAAAGATAAATGTCGCAGTGCTTAACGTTGTATTAATAAAACCATGAGTGAATACACTTTCGTCTGATAACAAAAATGAGCGTGAAGTCGAATCGGCGGGTCTAAGTTTCTTAATTGTTAACTTGGGCGTGCCTTGGGCACTTCGACCAAATTCACCAGTGCTCTTGCGGAGTTGTCCTAAACGTGTGTTGTTCCTCTTCTTTAGAAGGGAACTGCCACATAAAAATGGTGCCACCAGTGAGGTAGTGCCTAAACAAAAAGGGTACTAGCTCAGTTCGACTTTTTTCTAAAAGAATTAAGCGGTTCTAATTAAATTTGATCAGTTTTAATAATCTACTCAACCAAATGGAGCCACTATGTTCGACTTTTTCTTTTGGTGGAGAGAGAGTGAAGCCACTCAAAACTTTTATCGTGTCTTTACTTAATAACCTACCATACCCCGGGAGGTTTAAGTTAGCACAGAAGCTAGGAAATTTAGACAGAGCAGGGTTCTGTATGTTGAAATTAGAGACAGTATAAGCGTGACTTACACTGGAGTATAAAGTCACTAGAAGAGACATCTATTAGAAAAGTTTATAATAAATATGGAAACAAGTGGTAAGTTTGTGAATTTCTGTTTTGTTTTTCAGAGTGTCATAGGTATATGAGATAGCGAATAAAAATTAAAATGCCAACAGAGATACATGATAAATGTTTTAGGGCAATATAATCTTTACGTTTTAACTGGGTTCAAAATCCATTAGTAGTGTTAGATAAAAAATTACAAACTATTGGTTTAAACTCGGACTATCTTGAAAAGGATCCTGGATTGTTTGAGGTATTTCGGAAAAAGCTGTATAGAAGACTAAATAAACGATATTACGGATTACTAGATTTCATTGGTCCAGCACATTTTATCTTCCAAATAGAGATTATGTGGTACATGTTGAAAGGTAAGCCAAACGTATGAAAGATAAGCCAAAAAGGTAAGCCAAATGAACAAACGTATGAGCAGATAAAAAGAGCCATAACCACACCCCCGTTTAGAAAAAGACTCATATCTAGAACGACTGTCGAGAAATCTGTTGTTAATGCCAGATCGAAATCCTCAAAGGATAATGACCCCACCAGTAAATCTCCTGGGGATCTGAGACAGTTGGAAAAAGAAAATAGGATACTCCCAAAACTGGGAGACAAGGTTTAAAGGGAAGGGAGCCCAACCATTGTATTAAAAGAAAAATTGGAGGTAGTAGGATTACAACTATTTTATTTAATAAACTTAAAAAGCGCCTTAGCAGAAAATTTCAAATAGACAAATTCCATAAATATCGCAAATTTATAGAAACGATGAATAAAGATTATTTTCAATGACAACTAGGCATTATTTGGGAGGTATTATTTAACAAAAGACGAAGAAAGGAATGTTATACCTTGCTAGAAACTGTGTTGTAGAGAGAAGTAGTTACTAGGGTTGATAAGAATGCTTGCTATCATACAACGTGTTTCTCAAAATGCTTTTTTTAGGCGTTTATGGTTTTCTGTTTGGGTTACGAGTTGAGCTCCGACTTGAAATGGTTTATTTAAGTCAGCAATGTATATCAAATGTTTTTTCAAACCTCTTCTTTTTATCATTGTTATCTTACGTTCGGAAGTTTGCTAATGTTCTTTCCAGTAACATTAGGATTGAAAGATAACGTTGTAAATAGACGATAAAAATGACTAATGTGCAGGAAAAATGCTTTCACATTCTTCGTGATCTGTGCTGTAATTGGATGCTAGACCCAGAAGTAGTATTGAGTGAAGCATTAAAAACTATTGGTTTAGACTCCGATCACTTGACGACCAATCCAGAATTATTTGAAAATTATCGCAAACAGCTATCCCGATGCTTGAAAAAACAATATCACCCTTTGTTAGCTCCTCTCGTCCCGGCCCATTTCACTTGGCAAGTCTACACAATGTGGATTACGATAAAGCAGAGACTAACTGATGATCAAACTTATGAACAGGTGCGAAAAGCAATATTAACCCCTCAACCTAATGACGAATACAATTACGAAAGGGCTATGGAAGGACCGAAGATAATTGGCCACCATAAAGCAGGCCTAGATACGTTGTGTATGTTATAACATGAACTTATTCAATCTGAGTTTCATCCAACACCAGAACAGATAGAAGCATTTTATGAAAACGTTGGTGTTAGTAAGCCATATTTGAAGCCTAAAGCCCAAAGAAGAACAGGGTTATTGATTATGTCAGCAGGACTAGAAAATAAGGCTAAAACCAGCTGAAGGGTTTCATGATAAACAATAAAAATTTGTATTTAGAGTAATTCGGGCCAGTCCTGATTAAAATGTCAATAAAAGCTACTAACAATTGTATAAAAAGCTTGGTCGCTAAAGATATTGATGCTTCTGATATTATTTTACTGACTCCGACTGTCACTATGAAAACTGTTCATTTGCAAAGTCCTAGAATAGATTGTGCCAGTCAAGTTGATGTACTGAGTTCACGTTCTGAGAATTGGCTTGAAAGTCTTTTGGAACATATTGATGTGACAGAAACTGAACTAGATGCGGTGTGAACAGAGTCAGAAGAAGACAATTTGTTGTTTGACCAGATAGACTGCATTGTGCAAGCCATTACTCTAGACATTTCGATTGGCCTCAATGTCCTATACTGAGATTGCAGAATCAATTGCAGGCCAAATGTTTAAGTATAGATGTTTTAGAACAAAATCCCCTATATTTTAAAGTGCTAGCAGAAATTGTGCAAAGAATTTCAGAGCTCCTTTTTCTGGTATTGTCCACTTCTTCAGTATGTGACCATACATAATTTTCAATGGCAAGTTGTGTGGCTCTAGGAATTCCTTGTAAATACACCGATAGATGAAAACACTTATAAGTGGTTGCAAATATTAATTAATGTGTAAACTGATTGTGAAGCACAGTTAAATTTATAAATTACAGAACAAACAACGGAGCAAAAACTTACTGTAAAGCACCTTTGTGTAGATCATTTGAGTACTTATACAATTAAAATTACAATCAACGCCACGAAAAATTGTATAGAAAAGTTGATAGTTGAAGGAGCAAGCGTGGCTAAAGTCATGGAAAAGACTCTATCTATTGTGTTGACGCCTGTACCATTATTTAGTGATCATGTAGATCAATCCTGTCAAGTTGTTGAAAATGATTTAGCCGACTCAAGTCTAAAGACGCTGTTTGAGAATTATTTGAAGGATATTGGTTGCACGAAATCTGAAGCTCAAGCAATTGTGTTAGGCCTTGAACAAGAACGCTCATTGACTGGCAAATTAGCCCATGCCTTACAAGAAATTAGAAGTGTGAATTTTGATTGGAACAAGTGCCCTATAAAGGTATTGGAAGATCATCTGCAGGAGAANAATTTAGAATTAGAACTTCTGGACGATAACCCAGTGTTGTTTTCAGTGTTCAAACGAAAATTGTGTAGCAAATTTAGAGATTCCTTTCAAGCATATTGACCAATGCTCGAACTTGTAAATATTAAATTCGGTCGCTGGCAAGTAATTTGGTTTTGCGAATATTTAGTAAATATTCTTGTAACAGCAGACACCTATGAGCACATTTATACCCTGATCGATTTGTAAACACAACGCCGTTTAGACTGGACTAATGTATAAAGTTGAAAAGTGATTATATAGTTAATCAAGATAAGAAAAAAAGTATAAAATATACATTGTTTAAACTTCCAGTGAAGGGTTTTTGCTGTAAACAATTTATGGTTGCAATTGATTTGTGCATACATCTGTTACAGTGGAACAATAGTCAAACCAATATGTTTCCCCAGCAGATAAGTGCATGATGCGGTTTTTACATGCTACTACTCATGTATCGATATTCTTAGCAATATAGTGGACCTTGAGTGGGTATTCGACTATGTTTTGTGTATACGTCTGACAACTTTGAGTAATAATATTAGAAGAACCAGTAGAAACCTGTAAATGATACACATGCTGTGATTCTTTGCAAAATTGATTTGTTCCTTTTCAGTTTGCAATAATTTTCTACAAAATATTTGGCTTTCCTTGAGAAGCGACTTTAAGTAGATTTTAAATCATACGCATTCAGTTTAAAGACGTTAGTAATCAAAGAAAATGAGAAGCTTAGAGCCATTTCTTATAAAACAACGCTAAACTAACAACAGAGTGAAATTCGTGCTCCATGGGACAAACGTAGGTGGTTCAATCACCGAAAGTTTAATCAACCATTTGAAATCAAAGCACAGAATCCACGTAATCCTTGAGAGTGAAGACAACAAAACTATTCCGGAACAGGAAGAGATCCGATCACAAATTGTGAAAAAGGAAATGAGTCTTTTTGAGGCTACAAAGTAGAGGTCAAATAACCTAAAAAAACTGTTCCATGTCTTAATTACAATCAAGCCCAAATCAGTGGAACCAGAAAGGGCTNTTTCAGCCATGGGGCTATTTGTCACAAAATTCAGGAACAGACTGAATGATGAAAGTGTGCTTTGACTGTCATACATCAGTACTATAAAGATCATTGAAAAACTGTGCCTAACTTAATTAATAATTCTCTAACAAAGTGTGCAGTGGCCAACTGCAGTAATTTCACAATGATATTGAGTTTTATCGCTCAAACTCGCATTCAATTCAAAACCTGAAAAAACTGGGTTTTCCCAGGTTTCTTTTAACTACCCAAACCAGGGTTTTAAAATTTTGCCCCGAATTGGAAACACTAGTAGGCTTACATACCAGAGATGAGCGGACTGTGAAATTTTTCAGTCCGAGTCCAGTCCTGTTCCGATAAAATTAAATCCAATCCAGTCCTGATCCGCAAAATTTTTGAAAATCATTAGTCCGATCCAGTCCTGATCCGCCAATGCAAAACCATATATTTCTGTTTTGCCTCATGAGGCAAAAGAACTACAGTAGCTATTTTGCCTTTAGCCAAATATGATTGGTTGAAGGCAAAACAGTTCCAGCAGTGCTTTTGCCTCATGAGGCAAAATAGACACAGCCTTTTGGCATTTCCAAATATTAACAAGGAAGTGTCTTTTAGGCATCAGAGGGAAAAGCACTGTTGGAATTATTTTGCTGTTAGGAGAGACCGATTCCTTCGACTGGTCAACTGACAAGGACAATACACTTGCTTGGATTGGCGTAAGGTCCTTGTTACACAACCTAAAACCCAAAACCTAAACCTGAAACCTAAGCCCATAACCTGAACCCAAACCTGAAGCCAAAACCTAAACCCGCAACCTAAGCCCAAAACCGAAACCTAATCCCATAACCTAAAGCTAAGCCCAAAACCTAAAAGTTGAACCAAAAACCTAAACTCGAAACCTAATCCGTGCACCTGAACCCTAAAGGTAAACTCTAAACCAAAACCTAAACACGCACACTAAACGTAAACCCTAAGCCTAACCCTGAACTTTTTGAAAAAGTACATTAAAAGCATTCCTATCCAAGGTGTAAGCTCTACAAGCTAAGTCAAAGGAAATGGTGAGAGCAGAACCAACGAACAATTACACAGCAGGCATAGACACTAAGCACTTAACTATGTTGACATTGTTGATACTGTAGACTCCAACGTTGTATGTGAACAAAAGTGGATACAGTTCAAAATGCAAAATAGTCCCAGCAGAGTTTTTGCATTTGATGGCAAAATATAGACTACCATTTAGGAAACCTGTGAACTCGGATCGCAACTAAAATTTTTTATATTTTTAGAGTAATCACATTAAAACAACAAAAATTTTCTCAGTGAGATCCAGTCCTGTCTGCCAATTTCAAAAAAATTGCAATCCGATCCAGTCCTAATCCTGCCAAAATTGGCTTCAGTCCTGGTCCAGTCCGATCCAGTCCTGATCCGTGCTCACCTCTGCTGCATACGATGTTTTTTCACATTTCCAGCAGGGTTGCCAGTTTGGCTTTTTTGAGGCCAAATTTGTAATGTTTGGCCTTTTTTCAACTCCTTTCATTTTTTTTATTTTTGAAAAAAGGCCAAATGAAATTTGCTTTTTTTGGCGAATTAGATTTTTTATGTGGATTAAGCAGGTTTTAAGAAGATTTTGGTTGATTTGTGGGCAGTGGCAGATTTCTAGACACTATTTTAGTATTTCTGGACACCGGATGATAAGGTTTCATTGGAAACTCTGCACCAGAATTTATAATTTTTTGTTTTGCTGTTTCATGCTCATTGGTTGGCAGCTTCAGGTTACTCTTCAGCAACAGCAAAACAAAAAGTTTTGAGAAGTTCGTTCATGGAGTGAGCTTTATTCTTTTCGCGTATAAAGTATGTAAATATCGCTTTTCAAAAGCGCATTTGTGTGTATTGACAGTGCCGTTGTGTATTTATCGTGTATTTGCCTTTTTTCGTGCTATTTGGCTTTTTTTGAGGGTTGATCTGGATTTTTTTTGGTTATGCCCACCTGGTAACCCTGATTTCCAGTTGCTTTGTAATTTCTTCCACCATGAATACAAGAGAACTTCACTGCATAGAACTTATGCAGAGGATTAATACTTCGCCTAGTAGTGGTTTTCAACCTGGAGTTGTGGCCCCTCTAAAGGTCGTGAACCATTTTTCAAAGGGGATGTGAGTAGATATTATGAGAAAACACTATAGTGGATTTACCTTTTCGCATTATGACTTTCCGTTTCCTACTCGCTATTGTATTCCGTACGTGAGATCTGGTTTGTGTCAACTTGTCATTCGCGTGAAGGGATTTCGTCTGTCCGTGCATGACCTCGATTCGTATTCGGTTTTGTCCATTGGCGTGGACACCACGTTTTCAGTGAGTCAAGTTGTGTAACGCCAGCGCACGGACCACGTTGGTTCCGAGTATCCGAAACGCTTTTATCAATATTTCGATGAGTCAGACTTTTGGGAAAAGTTGCACATTGCACAATCATTCATTTATTATCTTCAGAAGCATCTTTTCAGCCTTCTGCGCTATGACTCCGAGTCTGTCTATGGTGTAATCTCTGAACCGTAGAGTAATGCCAAATTTATCAGCATGAATCTGTTCCTGGTGTGGCAAGATAGGGCAGGGTTGCCAGATGGTGCCAAATTTGGCGAATATTGCCAAAAATCACTGTTTTCCAAAAAATTTGCCAATTTTTATGGCAATATCTTTTAATGCCAAAAATTTGCCATTTTTGAAATACCTATTGTGACTATTTATATTAACAATATGTCTCAATACGACTGATTTACTGCTGAAGAAATTGCTGTAATTGTTGTAGTGACTAATTTGATTAACAGCCAATCATAACTGTGAGTTTATTTTAAAACTGACCTGCTGCTACTGTGTTTCAGGTCTCGCTGTGCGTAGGTTTGTGTGCCCTTAAAGTAATGGCTATGTAAATAACGATCAAATCTCCAATATTTTGCTTCCAGTTTTAAACTAGGCCTGAAATATTACTTTAAGTTTTGAACTATGATTCATAAGGAATCATTTTGCAGCCAGGAATCAGGTCTGTGATCTAAACCACTGTTTCTCAAACGTTTTAATTCCAACTCCCCATTTTCACTCCTGACACGTCGTTTTCGCCCCCAAGCCTGCTAAAGCAAACACAAGGTAGTAAATTTAAAGAATTTTATTTAAAGAAAGTATTAAATAGCCGAACTAAGCAACTGCACTATGACGCTAATATTACGTTCAGAATTTTTGTGAAAATGATCCACACTGTAGCTAGGCATATAGACGATCCAGAGTAAATAATTAACGGATAATTGATCTGTTTAGGTTACTGAAGATAATTTAATGATCGATTATTGGATGAGCATTTTTTCTCCTTCTGTGTTGTTTCGCTCTCCTATTACCCCCTTTGGTTTTTTCGCCCCTTTGCCCCTCAAAATTGCTCTCAAGGGGGCGATGCCGTCCACTTTGAGAACTATTCATCTAAACTAAAGAGAGGATATATTTTGCCTACTGAGCACGCATTTTGATTCCCATAAAACAGACCTTTTATTAATTGTCAAACTTAAAAAATCTGGAAGTATGGAGAAAATATGAATTGCAGAACACTGTGACATCAATATTGCCAAAAAATTGCCATTTTGCAATGAAAAATAAATATTGCCAAAAATATTGCCAATTTCAAAAATTTTTTGCCATAAATTTGCCATAAATTGGACAAACATTTGACATATTTTCTGTCAAGGATCTGGCAACCCTAAGATAGGGCTCTCTTTCAGTGTACATTAATTAAAA
>JGI24022J15233_10009612_pt1 | contig 10908 bp, 7 predicted proteins | sample Ectturendosymbi2_FD_15233 | JGI IMG/M metagenome (IMG submission 15233)
CGGGGGCCAAACCCCTCTTTTCCGATGCCCATGACTGTGTAGCATTGCTGCTCAAGTGTCCCATCCACTTGTGGCAAGACGCAACCGAAATGCCTCTGGGGATATTGATTTTTGCAAGTGTTTTTAGCCTATGGCTGTAACCAATTTATAATTATGACAACTCGAAAAATAAAGTTTAAAAACACTACTCACTCATTTACTAGACTATGCCTACTGCTGTAGCTGGCAGTAGACTATTGTTGATGTTCATTTTGCATTTAATGATTAAGAAACCTGTTTTTCAGAGAAAAGCTACAACAAATGTCTTTGAAAAACTAAAGAAAATTTTTTGTTTAGCGCGTGGGTGGTGAACCTGCCGCCCGCATGAACATTTGATATGGCCCGCATCAGACTTTCCGTTACCCACGTTAGAGCACAACATCGCGTCAAAACGAAGCTCCATGATAAGCAGATACTTAGATAGTACATTAAGATAAGTCACGTTTCCTTAAACGTTAGATAAAGGTAGAATTTTAGGATAAAATTGATTTTGCAGCTCTCCAGCGATGATGCAAGATTCATGCGGCCCGTGATAATAAATAGGTTCCCCACCCCTGGTTTAGCGGGATAGTTGCAAATATTTTTGAGAAAGCTTTGAAGACCACTGATGAACGTCATGTTTCCCTAGTGTGGTTAACCCCAGCCAAACTAAGAGTTCAACAAACTATACAGGAAACAGATTGGAAGGACTCGGAATCCCTCCTTTTCACCCGGTTCGTAACAGTGAAGGGCCTGACAAGCAACTACCACACTTCAATGTAATTACGTGGTCGTCGTCTACTTTACTTGCATTGCATGTAAAAACAATAGGACATTAACTTCACGAGCACGTTCTAGGGTTGATTTTCAGCTAAATGTCATTTGCTTCGTTTGCGCAAAATGTACGCATCATTGCCCACTCTCACAAAAATACAGGAAAAAATCGCGCACTGCGTAACAGGAAACTTCCATCCAATAAAAGCTCATACACCACAAGACTTGAGCAACAGGCAACACTGACGTAAGATTCACTATGAAATCTTTGTTGCTGGTGAAAGGCTTCTTAAAGATCTTTGAATCTTCGACGCACCGCAGGAAATTAAGCAAAACAAAATGATACCCTTCAGTGCTTCCCACAATGTCCACAATGTATTTTGATCTCCATGAGGTTTATTACTCTCATTTGGGGTTTCGTACACACTATTCAACAACGTATGTGAGAGAATGATCGTTTTCAGATATTTTTCGTGCATCAGTTTTGCCTACATGCGTCGCGTTTGGCATGAGCACTTGATGCGTTTTATGTCAAAAGGTAACCCAAGCGCCATACGAATTAAAGAGAACAGTNTTTAGTCATGTACAGGTGTGGATATTAGAATTTCGGGGCTCGAGGCAAACTCTAAGATCGGCTCAAAACATCGCCACAGGGAGAGGTAGATGTTGGACTAGGTGGATAAAATAATTAAATTTGTTTCGTATTTCAATTAATGAACAAAATTCAAAACAATGCAAAAACTAAATGCGAAACTCTCAAAGGGGCCGCCACGGCATCTCTGAAAAGGGGAGCCTGAATTGACCGCCTCGTTCGCCTCCCCTAATGTCCACCCCTGGGCGTGTATTAGCAGAGGTCCTCGAAACCTACTATGACGCTGTGTGTTTGGCAAGTCGTAGCAATACCGTATAATTTCTCTCACTAATTTGCAGTTTGTAACAACCTCTTCAGTTGTTGATTTGTCTATAAAATAGTTTTCTTGAGCATATTTAGATAGGCACTAAATGCATGATGAGATCTAACGCGTCACGGTGTTGCAGTCAATTTAAACCACTACATACAGCGTATAGGACAGAATAATCTTGCAATGACACAGCGTGCCGTTAACTGTAAGCGTTTGAAGATCTAAAGCAGAAAAGAACAGCGAAGCACAAAAATAAGGCCAGCGTATAAATACTGCAATGAAGCACATGGCTTGGAATTTTAAACTGGAAACCTGTCTTACCAACACTTACGAGCGAATCTTCTAAAGCACGTTCGCATCCATTGTGCATGTGCAAAGATCCGCGATAGACCAGACTCGTGTAACACAGGTTCTACTGATTGAACAGGTTTTGAGAAGTTCTGAACATACTGTAGTCTACTTGGTACGGAATCTAAGTTGTAATGAAATGCATAATTAAACTAAAGGAAGACACAGCCAGCATCTGCACTGGTTTTCAGTTCAGAATGATAAAATAGACAGATAACTACTACACACGCATAGTGGCGCTCCGTAAAAAATCGTCAAATTTCACGATACTTTTAACTTTTTGTGAAAACAGATAAGCATACACACAGTCGAGTCTAAGATCTAAAAATAGTAATGTTTTTTGCTGCTGAGTCTTTGGCAACAAAATGTCGCTTGTCCTCAATGAGGTCGAAGCATTCTGTGTCATTTGTCCGAAAGCACACCCGACCAGTTCCAGGATCTGCAATTAAATAAAAAAATCGATAGCGGGGATTGATAGCAGGACTGATCGATAATTTAAAGCGTTTGGGATCGATACCACTTATGCAAACTATGAGAGCAAAACAAAGAGACAAACATGGCAGATGTCTTTTCAAGCAGCTTTCAGCAACCTCTGCTGCATCAGAGAAGGTTTTCAAATAATCATTAACTTTTCAAACAGATTTTCGCGTTGAAACAATGCTGAAACGAAATAGTTTGACCATAAAAAATCCAAAAGCACCGACATTTATCGATAATCAGTAATGTTACATTGCTCTGCTTCCCTCCCCGGTATTAATTTGCTTGATGGAGCAGAGACGATGTTTTTATAACAAACTTTGTACTGTCATTGCTTGATGGATGCTGCCTTTCAATGAGCCGCCATTGTGTTCTGTGGTTGCAGGAATCAAACTTGAAGAAAACCAGCTGCATTCCCATTCCATGCCAATCGTGGACATATGACTACTGAATTGTAGTTTTTACTATGATTTGTGTTTTTTTTCAAGATTAGTTTCCCAAACAATTTTTTCGTAGATATTCAAAAAAATGTTAACACATAATAAGAATAAATTGCTTTGAAGTATTCAACAGCTTTAAACCTTTGAAAACCACTTCGAAGTTGTGTGTGGAACCATTTAAATATTATTTAAAATTGTGTATGGGCTATCTCTCTTTTTACATTGTTTCTTGCACCAAACTATTGTGCTTCAAACTGCCTTGTTCGCACATGAGCATTTGGCCTCAGTTTCTTTTTTGATCAAGCAGCGAAATTACCTCCATGCTTTGCTTCAAACTCTTCAAACTTCTTTTCAAAGTTTTTCGAAAATTCTGGGCTGTGGATAAACTTCAGTTTTTCCGAATCAGGAATATTTTCGGTCTTTCCTGTAAAAACAACTCAAGTCAAAAACTGCTGATTACTGAAGTCGATTGAGAAAACGTTTACTTGGTAGTACTTGATGATATAATCTGCAAGCATTAGATCATACAAATGTTTATGGATTTACCACAAACAGAATGTGAATTAATTTTTTACTGGAGCCCAAAACAACTCTGGCAGCAAAAACAAAGTATTATAATAAAAACGTTTCGACAAGGATCACATTTTGTGTGAATTGTTCGCTGCTTCCGCAGTACTTTTGTTTCAATTTATGTGTTGTCCCAAAACTCATGTGATCACTCTCCAAAACATACTTACCATGCGCCAACATGGTAACAGTCATGGTCAATTTTTTTCCTAGGGCAAAATATTCTAAGAACCGTCTTGTCGATGTCAGGAGTTGAGTTGATCGTGCGATTCTTTGTCTTGACAGGAAAATACCTGAACTCCTTCACAACAAAGTTTATCAGAAAAAATCCTTTTGTAACCTGCAAATGCATTGCATGGATCGAATTTTAGTTATATGGAAAAACATAAATTGTATGTGAGTAAATACAAGCATTTCTTATATGCGAACAGAAAACACATTCTAACATTTGTATTTCCTTCTGTGTATGACTCAAAAAATCACCTGGAAGTTCTGAATTCTATCTTACCACTCCATGAGAGAAAACAGATGTGAAGCTTCCTGGCTTGTGCAACGGCCAATTGGCGGACGGCGGACAATAAATTTTTTCTCGGCCCACGCGGTGAAAAAATATCGCGTTTGGCCTCGGCATTAGCAAGCATCATTAACCAGACGCGAGCCGCGAGTGTTAAAGAAGTTCTTTGACAATTCAAAACTGATGTTGCCAACAGTAACAAGTTTTTGTTATTGTAATGAGGTCACTTATCTCAATCAAATGAAAACAATGCAGCATTATTTTGTAAACGTGCAGTTGCTGTGCTACATCATCTTGTTGTTCTTAACCGTCCAGAGTTTTCCTTGCTTTATTTAGTTTTTATAAACTGCCACAAGTACTTTTGAGCCGTATGATGCCCAACACTTTGAACAAAACTAGTTTCGTCTTAAACTGCCTTTCATTGAAAATTGAGAAAACGGAATGAGGGCAAGATTTCCATTGTTGAAATATTACTGAAATTATTCCACTAAGGCCAACGTAGTCTATCTCTACGACACACCCTGTAATCAAGTGAAGCTTGTGCATTTCTGAAGAGCTAAATAAACAAATATTACTGTATAGCCTGCCGCAATCAGGCGCGTAGCCAGAAATTTCAACAGGTGGTGAGGGTAAACAACAACTGAGGCTCAACGTTTGAACCTTTAATATCCCAAGTTTTTAAAGCATCATCCATAAAACATGTGTTTACCTTTTTGTGATCAATTGGATTCATACTTAATCCGGCAAATAATAAGTCCATCTATTATTGAATTGACAAGTTTTAGCAGTTTTTAAATTGTGTTTATAGTGTAGTTGATGAAAATTGAAAGAGCCTGAAACACCTTTAGACTCTTCACTGGTTGGACTCTGAGTCCTTGACAAAACTGATTTATAATCGTCGGCAAATTGATATGAAAGTATTGCTATTTTTATGATTGAACCGTCACAACGCATGTTTGATCATCGCAACTGCATATGGAGAATGAATACTATTGTTTCTAAACAGTGTTTACGGCGTGAAAAATGAGTGTGAGCCTCAACTTCAAGGCATGCATTATGTCACGGCAATATTCACGTGTTGAGTTCAAGAACTGTAAAACAGAAAAATCTACGAATTTCATATTAGGCTACGGGCTGTGGCTGACACTTCAGCAATGGATAAGCTGCATTTCTAGCACGCCTGAGTGATTAGAAAGGAATTTTTGCGATGGTCATGAAACGAAGCTGACATGAGCTTAGGTTGGATGCAGCAACCTGGTGTGGCAGCAGCTACTGCGAAAAGTGTTCCGCCTTGATTTTACGTATTTTTTTCGGTTAGTTATTACAAGCGGTTAAATGCAAGTTTGTATTTCATAATCACCAACTTCCACACGGAGCTTAAACCTTAAGTATAGGTCAANTATGACATAAATTCCCTAACACACTGTACACAACCTTCAAATGATCATGGACAATTGGAAAATCATACANGATCTGCTTCGACTAAAGACTGCAGTATGATTGACTATACGCACATTCATTGATTTGTACTGAAGTGTTTCTTTGACTTATACATCAAAGGCTTGATTAACCTGAAACATTTTGGTGCAAAAATTTTTTTCATTGTGTGGGGCAATTGGCCCTTTGGCTACGTGCTGCAACTGTATTTTTAATCCTTTCCAAATAACCTTGAATTATCTTTCCAAATAACCTTGAGAAAAATAAATTGCTATTTTTCTTATTTGCTAGTTTATGGTGACTTTTTCATGGACTCTAAAACGAGGATAAAAAAAACCTGCAAGCCAAACAATTTCACAACAAGACGCAGGTCAAACAAGTCTCACTCTGAAACACAAAAAAAACGAAGCTCATTCATCGCGTAAAAGCTCTAATTCAGTTTTAGTCGCGCAGAACGGAACAGTGACATAAAGGGCGTATTTTCCGCCGTCCAATCAAAATTTCACACAATGTTTAACAAGTATTATGGTACATTTATTTTTGGCACAGGGTTAGAAGTTTCAGATTTGTCTCAACATCTATGCAAGTGGGATTGCCTTTGCATTCCTTAAATCAATAGCCTTTGCTGGCTTTACAAAACGTTTAGAAACTAAAAGATCTGCGATGCCTTTTCACTTCATGAACTTTGCCAGGGCGATATTAATCAAACCCTCACCTTTCAAACGAACTACCTGGTTTTCTCTACGTTTTGCAAATCTAACCCATGCTTTCTCCTAAAGCACGGATAATTATCTTTGTCAACCGACAGGGTTTCCAGTTTCCGCGGCAGCCTGTATTCTGTAGAGTTTGTATATAACAAAAACTGTTTTTCAATCTCTTCACACGCTTTCTTTGTTACGGTATTTCACGAATTAGTCTTTGTCTGCTGATAGTCAATGATAGTTACACCGACGGACACTTGTATATAACTGGTCTTGCTTAACCAGCATTTGCCATAAAAATATCCAGAAAGAATATTTCTCCAGAAATGCCTAAACGCTTCGAATTTTTGATTGAATGGAGTGGTCCCATTCGCACTGTTTAGCTTATAGTAAATGCACTTTTGTTGATACAACTGAAATTGCCTTATTGCGTCGCGAGAAGTTACTGTTTTTGGCAACTACTTCAACCAAATCCAAACAATGTGGTAGTTTGAAATTACACCTGCATCTGTTGCTGCCAAAATCACATTTCGTTTCATTGTACTGGCAAAGCCATGCGTCACGCCAAAAAATAGAAAAAAGCAACAGCTCCCAGTATTCAAAGACAAAGTGTTTGCTAAATATGATGGGTAGTTTGATCTGTTAGGGCGAATTTGTTTTGTACATGACAGTAATATCAGAATATGATTGTACTCGCAATGACATGTAAATCCTGGGCAAAATGGACGCAGTTGAGTAAAAGTCAAGAAATCTGATTTCCTAAATGATTTTGCGCTGCAGACACAAATCGAAACTTTAAATACCCAAAGTTGAGACACGCCGTTTCATGATGTTTCAATGCAAATTTTGAATAAGTTTTGGTGAAACGCCCATGTAGTTACCATGGGCAACCGCAGAAAAAATCCCAGGGCATCCATCGCGACATTCTGCTTATTCTTCTCAGACCGCAGCAGAAGAAACTTTGCAAAAAAGACGTTCACAAAACGCTTTACCTTTTCTTCACCACAAAGCACATGCTCCATGTTATGGCAACAGTCGCAAAAATGAGCTTTACTTGCATCATGGTTATGGTTATGGTTTAATCATGCATTTTTGCGACTCAAATCACGAAATAATGCGAATGCAGCTAGAGGAAATACAATAACATCAAAGATCACTAGTTGATTATATGGTGATGAAAAAATATAAGAAACTAAAAAATTTCATGTTTCGCAGCTTAGAAATCGTGTTCTAACATATTGAATTAGACAGGCATCATACGACAATTTACGCAATACGACATTAACAGATTTTCAAAGCAGGGTCTTTTTAATGAGATCTGTGTTTAAAAGAAACACTAACAATTGACATGGTCTTAAACTAAACCAGAAATTATTAGTTTCTATTTTGGTTGTCATTGTAAACTACTGACAGCTGAGCCTGAATTGTACTTAGACAGCCCACATTTACGTTTGTGGTGCTCTCAACGGTCGGTGCTGGAATTTCATCCCTCAATTCTTTGCCTGAAACATTTTCTATATACTTCGTCTATCTGAAATGTTCTTTTTTTCATAAACAGGCTGAAATCCACTTTTGTCAAACACTTTCTCAAAACGTACAATTTATGAATAATCAACCGTCAGAACAAGTTGAACAACATCAGCGGAGAAAAACAGTAACGTTAAAAACTTTCCCAAACTGTTCCGAACACTCGGAATTAGACCTATATCAGGAGGGGGGGAACCGATTTCCCATCTTTGGCTTCATAAATTGTGGAATATCACGGCAAGGCCCCAAAAAAGTCCTAATTTAATTTTATGATGCAATTCACAACAAAACACACATGTTTTGTTCGGTAATACGCAAATTCTACAAGTATTTTTTACTTCAAACTTACGGAATACACACCCAGCATTTACACTGATTTTCTAAGTTCAGAAAGATAAAACGGACGGATAACTACTGTACACTAAGAGTGAGCTCCATACAAAATAGTCAAATGGTACTTTTCACTTTTTATGAAAAGCAAAAGGAATGCACAATAGTGTCTAAGATCTGAAAATAGTAATGTTCTTTGCTGCTGAGTCTTTGGCAACAAAATGTCGCTTGTCCTCAATGAGGTTGAAGCATTCTGTGTCATTTGTCCGAAAGAACACCCGACCAGTTCCAGGATCTGCAATTAAATCAAAAAATCGATAGCGGTGAATGATAGCAGGACTGATCGAAAATTTCCAGCGGTTTGTAATCGATATCACTTATACAAACTACAAGAGACAAACGTGGCTGATGTATTTCCAAGCAGCTTTCATGAACGTTTGTTGCATCAGAGAAGGCTTTCTTATAATCATTAACTTCTGAAAGAGGTTATCGCATTGAAACGATGCTGGAACGAAATGGTTGACAAAAATTCTCCTAAAGCACGGGTAATTATGAACAATATTCAGCAGAGATATATTCTACATTTCGCGTTGCTTCCCAGTATAAATTGCTCGATGGAGCAGAGATAATGTTTCTTCGAAAAGACTTATCACTGCCCAAGGCAACCAATGAAACATTTGTCTGATTGGTGATAGAAATCAAATTGGGATCATTCTTCCAAGACATAGAAATGGATGTTGCCAATAATGAGTTGGAATTGTGTTTAGTGGTTGCAGGAATCAAACTTCAATATGACTAGCTGCATTCCCATTGTATGCCACACGCGAACACATGGCCGGTGAATTATAATCTTTGCTATGACTTATGTTTTTTTCTCAAAGTTAGTTCCCCAATCAGCTTTCTTCGTAGTTGTTCAAAATAAGTTAACACAAGCTCACATAAATTGATTTACAATATTCAACACCTTACAAAACCACTTTGGATCGCCTTATTGCGTCGTGGGAAGTCGCTGTTTTCGACAATCTCTTCAGCCAAATCCAAACAATGGGGTATTTTGAAATTACACCTGCATCTGTTGCTGCAAATCAAATTTCTTTGCCTTGTGCTGGCAAAGCAAAGCGTCACGCTGAAAAAACAGAAAAATTACCGCGTGCTTCAAGTGGTCGCTGAATATAAACTACGAATGGGTACGCGTCACCAAAGCTTGTAGTCCGGTTTCGATTTCACGCGTGGTGATGCCATTGACTCGCGCCACCAATGCAGCATACTCTGCGAAAATATCCGCGTTCCTCACGAAGCAAACAAGCGGAGAAGGACGCCGCAGACCACTCGCGATCGCTCCTGAAACTGAAAGGAACACATAATGCGAGTGTAAATGAAACTGAATTGAACAGTAATATTAAGAGGATGATTGTATTCACGTGATATGTGAAGGCTGGGCAACACGGGCACAGTTGAATAAAACACATGAAAAGTCTGAAATCTAAATGATTTCGCGTTTCAGACACAAATCTAAACTCCAATCGCAAAAATTCTAATGTGTCGTTTTCATGCCGTTTAAATGCAAGTTTCAATAAATTTTAGTGAAGCGCATGGGCGCATTTAGGTGGAAGACGAGTTGGGGACTTGTGCCCTATGTTCTCTGACGGGGGACGTAATATGCTTTGTATCCCCGCTTTTTCTCTTTACGTTTCGTAGTTGGAGATATTTCCAAAATATAAGTGACAGGGTTTGGTGTGGTACTCCTGATTTCGATATTTTTTAAATTTTTATTTTGATAAATTGCTTTTAGCATTTTGCAAATTTCTAGAGACCGCGAACGGTTTTTAAATGTTTCTAACCGACATTTAATCCTGTGTTGTATATTGTTAGAGGAAAAGCGGGAATGAATATGAATGAACTGTATACTATAGGAAAGGTCGTTGTCTCGAAACAATGAAGGTTTAGCAGCTGTACGTGTGAGAGACCACAATAAAACCGGGTTTTATTTCATGCTGAAAGGTAACTGGCTATATGTTGGTTGACACGTATGCGGAAACAGAAAACGTAAAAATTAGCGGGATATAATTTTTGCCGAAGACCAGAAGTAGCATTATTGTCGAGACTTAGTTTACGATGGGCAGTTTATCGAAAAAGCGTCTTAACCATTAGTAAACAGGATTTCAAGCAAAACGTTGGAGAAGTATTGTGTTGCAGCAAGTAACACAAATTGCAAACAAAAGTTTTAACGCGATCATATTTATCACAAATCTGCTCAACGAGCTTCTGCGCACTGCATACCGTATTTATTCGATTGTTAGCCGCCCTTGATTGTAAGCAGCCCTTGTATGTGAGCCGCACAAAATTGTGTTGAAAATTAATGTATGCCGCCCTTGATTGTAAGCAGCACTTAAACATAATTTCCCTTAAGCCTCTGAGATACTTTCGCGTGCTAGCACGATCACGTTTAATTGGCAACCCTGGTCTGCCTTCTGTTCATCATAATTCTCCCTGTGACGGATGACGGATGTGCACGTGGTGCTGAAGAGAATAGGAGAGTTTGGTCGACAAAACGTAGCCAAGGAAAGACTGAGCGTCTTGTAGACCTTTCGATAAGGCAAAGACAGGGCCGGCCTCAAGCCCATGCAACCGATGCAGCTTTGCACTGGGCCCCGCGGCTCTGGGAGCCCTGCGCCACGGTCTTTGCGAAGTTTGTTCATTTTTGCCAGATACTCCTTGTGCTCGAGAATTTAGCAGAAACGGCATATATATCACATTGTTAGCAAACAATGTTCTCCTTTAAAGGAACGATGCATTTCCTCTAGTTAATTATATCGAACGTTATCAAACGTGCTCAATTCTCATGCTAGAGCATTATATCTGCGCTCCACATG
>JGI24022J15233_10009614_pt1 | contig 10908 bp, 4 predicted proteins | sample Ectturendosymbi2_FD_15233 | JGI IMG/M metagenome (IMG submission 15233)
CATTTTCAGCCAGTTGCAATTGAGACCATTGGTGTGTATGGCAAGTCCACCGCCCCTTTTTTTAGTGGCCTCACAAAAAGTTGTTGACATGGCTGGTGACCCCAGTGGATCCACCAGCACCTGTCCCTGGCTGCGGTCAGAAGAAACGCTGCCAGCATATTGGCCTATGTGCAAGTTTGATCTGATATTATCTGTTCTTTTTTTCGTTGCTTTTAGTGTACTTACCAGTATCGCTGCCGGCCACTTGACCCTGTGTCAATGTATAGCTATTGCCTTCCGAATTGCCGTTCTTTCTGTAAGTTTCGTTGTTCCCTCTGTTGTGCAGTGTTACTTTGCGCATTGGTTAACTATCTTGTTGATCACACAGCCTGTGCGGATTCTACAGTGTGGTGTTGTGTTCCACAGTGCTTGAAACCTCTGAGGAAATCCCAGTGTAGAATATTGATTAAAATAATTCTTTTTGCACCTTTCATAAATTGTGAGACCTTTCTGTACACTGCTATGATAATAATCAGAGCATGATAACTATAAATATGTGAATCTTTCTCTCTTATGACTGAAATACTCATCTGTTAGAGAATGTTTGTTATTGTTGAGAGGAAGTAATGACCATGAAAGACTGCCTGGTTTCTCCTACTTGATGAGAATGTTTTAGATCTAAAACTGATCATAACATATCAGAAACCTAGTTAATTACCTACCATGGTTAAATTAGTATGAGAATGCATGATGAAAACCACTTTTCACACTTAATTTTACCTGAGCTCACTCATTCAATGTTATCTGAACATTGTAACTGTTCTTCATGTAAGTAACTTGGAATTGCTAAAAAATTTTTGTCTAATCATAGTGGTTTCGCAAATATTTCTATTGTTAAGACCTTGCATTGTTTTAGTCATCTTCTCCATATTAGGAATTTATTGTTGTTTAATGATCTTACAGCATTTGTAGTGTTCAGCATAATTATATGTTTTTACATTGAAGCCTGCTTTAGCTTTTAGCAATTTGTGTCATTATGGTAAATTTTAAACTTGAACATAACATTGGTTGCTTATTTTAACAGCTTGGGTGCAATGGCTGATAAAAATGATTGGCAAAATGTTTGTAAAAGCAGTTCTCAACAGTGGTCAAGTAGCAAAGCCATATCTGTTGAAAATATGCAGGTGTTTACATTTTTGTTGTTTATATGTCTGTAGTCTCGCACTTGTGTGTGGATTTTATATGTACTTGTTTTGATGTTGTGTTTTGAATGTTATAACTTTATCAGCCTGTTGTGAAGATTTTTTAGAATTATACAGGTTTACTGAAGTCATCAAATCTACCATTGAAGTTTGACTGAAGTCATTTACACACAAATGAAAATTAGTGATGAATGTTACCTTTCTGTGAGTAATGTGGTACTACAACTTAAAATGAAGGCTGCTGTACTACAACTTAGAATGAAGGCTGCAAGCACCTAGGGTCATCTAGGCTACATCCTTTCTTAAATGTATAAAGCAAAAGGAGGAAGTCATTTGAAATGTCCTGTATTTTAATGGCTAATTTGTCTGAACTGTTGACTCTTGTTACTTTTTCTAATACTTCAAATTTTTATACTAATTGTTTCACTATGGAATACGAAATCGTAGTGCCTAAACAACCGTATCTGATTTTCCTTTTGGAAGGACTACAGAGCCATATCAAGCGAAATTGCTGACCTCTGTGTAATATCTGACTAATTCTTGTATGTCAGTTATTTCTCAGAGTAAATGACTAAAGTGGTGATTAATGTTTTTCTAACTATAAAACCTAACCTCACACAGTGATACTCAACCTAAAGCCTAACCCTGAATCTAAATCTGTCTGGTTTTCAAAAGGTTTTAAGAAAGTAGACCTACATGAAAAGCACTCCAAAAATATTGTGAAAACATATAATCTTATGACAGAATATTAAAGGAGTCTTCTGTACTGTTAAAACCAATACAACCAAGATGAGATCTGAACCAACAACTCCTTGCACAGCAGGAATAGTCACTTCCCACTAAATCATGTTCATAGCGGTAGAAATGTCTCAAACTCAGTCTTATTGGGTTTTTAGTCCTTTGAAAGTGAGAACTGGATATGGTCGTTTAGACACTACTACACAAACTAGAAACCTTTTCAAAGCATTGCCATTCAATATTTTATAGTTTTGGTCCTGTAGGAAGGATGCATTAGTTGAGTAAAACTTGATGGTGGATTGAGCTTTACATGTAAACGTTTTTGCTTTTACAGCTGTAGGTCTAGTGTGTTTAGCTTGCATCTTTCCAATCAATTTATCATGTGGAACAAATTTTTCATCATCATCACTTATCATAGTAGGTATTAACTTTGAATTATGTACAACTACTAGTAAATAATGTTTTGTTATGCTTTCCAATAGATTATATAACATCACAGGTTGTACACCCAAGTGAATGAATCAACAAAGTGATTTAAGAGTGATGCACGAAGTTTTTCTTGCATCTCAACATCTTTTCATATTTTGTAACACCCATTTTAATATTTTGATTTATGGATTCTGTATTAGATTAGCACCTTAGCTGCCAGGCTGTTTCAGCCTAAAATCCAACAGTTTGCACGTGTCCTTGCACGGGCATAACTCTGGCGCCGAAAGCGCTAGGTAGCTGTAAAAACCCTCAAAAGCCTTGGCAAGTCTTCGAGTCTACAATAAAAACAAAATTTTTGGTTTTGGGTTTCAGATTTTTTGTGGGTTACGTCATAAGTAGAATAGTTTTAGGCCTTTTTGGCCCACTTGTCCTAGGCCTAAACTGCTATATGGTTTGATTTCGCTAAGTTCTGATCTGATTAGGAAGTGGTCTAAAATGCAAATCTTTTCATTCTTTGGATGACTTACTGGGGTTTCACGTTTCGGGTTGAAACGTTATGGCCTGAAAACAAAACAAGTAATTAATCTCGTAATTAGATAGTTAATTAGTTTGTTTATTTTATTTCATAACTTTTGAACCAGAAATGCTAGGAAGTTGATCAAGTGTCAAAAGACTCGGATTCTAACCTGGTTTCCACTAAAAACTTGAGCGAAACACTTCCATCTAATGGTTGGGCCCTAGTCCAGGTAACATGAGCGAAATGGCTGAAAACCTGCCTAACTTATGATGTCATTCATTAAAACCCAAAATTTTTTTTCATTGCAGACTTACGATACACTCAGGGATAACACTCCTCTACATATGCACACTCAACACTAATCAATTGACTGAAACCTTGGTTCAGTCGCATGCCTTAGGCATTTTGTTCAACATGATATACTATGCCTGTGTGTGATGTAAGAATCGTCCATACGATTAGTCGAATGTTACGCGCAGTTGCAGGTGATGTTACGACAATTCTAAATGTTCATTGCTGATAGTGCGCAAGCTTGTGTTGCGCCTGAAAGCTGCCAAATCTTTCCTAGAGACCAGTCAATGCACTTCAAGAACACAACAGTGTGTAAATGGGGAAAAATCTGGATTATAAGATGTGAAAAGAGCAGATTTTATCCTGTATTAGCGGAGATCCAGATTAAAAAATACGGATAAACCAAAGATTTTCATAAAAAAAGATGTTAGAGATCATTCATACCACTAGTTATATCCAGTTTTGGTAAAGATCCGGATTAACTGAGGTTTACTGTAGTTGTTTCTGTGGTACACATGTCTGCACATATGTGTCCATTCAATTCTGACTAAATTGTTTTTCTGAACTATCATTTCAGAAGTGAATGTTTTATACTTTTTATTCTTCCCATTTGGGAGTCGTTTCTGCTGAGTGTTTTTATTTTTTAGCCAACTTATTGTCTGGGTACTGTCTAAAAAACTGCAGTAATAAATTTTAAAAACGCAAGCATGAAGCAGTTGTTAACATGATGTAGCCACTTGAATTTTTGTCATGAAGTAGTAGTTCACATAAGGTCCAGTTAGCAGTTAGCAATTAGCAAAACTGCCACCTAATCAGTTGAATCTGTAACTTCATTACTAAGGTTGAACCTCCGATGTTAATTTTACTGAAGCGCAGGTGGTAACATCGTTTTCTGAGAATCCCCCTCTGACAGTTGTGTAATTGGATTCATGGAACCGTGGCTTTTGTCTGTGCAGTACACTTCACTTTTCTTTGAATTGAAATATGCAATTATGTGATACAAATGCACAACATTTTGTTTTTTTGTGAGTGATGTCACAAATAAGGGAGCTTGGGTTCGTTTTTTTTGTGAGTAATGTCATAAATAAGGGACTTTCTTTGCCATTTTGGCTCAGGTTACCTGGACTAAGGCCCAAGCGTTAAACGGAAGTATTTCGCTCAAATTTTCATTGGAAACTAGGCTAGAATCCAAGTGTTTGATTCCTTGATCGACTTTCTAGCATTTCTTGTTCAAGAGTTATGATGTAAAATAAACAAGCTAGTTAATTATCTAATTATGGGCTTAATTACGTATTTTGTTTCTAGGCCATACCTTTTGAACCTGAAACTCAAGCAGAATTTAACGAAATGCTACCATATAGCGGTTTGGGCCTAGGGTCAGATGAACTGAGCCAAAATGGCCTAAAACTACTCCACTTGACGTCACTCACAAAAAATCTGAAATCCAACCAAAAAATTGTTTTTTATTGCAGACTCCAAGACTTGCTGAGTCTTTTAAGGGTTTGAACAGCTCTCTAACGCATTTGGTGGATGAGCTATGGACTTGCAAAGACACGTACGAACAGCTTAATTTGCGGGAACCAATTGATTTAGACCGGCATCAAAGGTGTTAAACTGTGAAATGATTCAGTTGTCATACTGGCACGTTTGCATGAGGAATGGTAATGATTACTTTAACAGTCAAATAAAGGGGGCATGGTACCATGTTGGATAATACATAGGGAATGGATTCATCAAACTGGTAAAAACTAGGAGTAGGTAAGAACTAAGACGATTGATTCCTTGAAAGCATACAGTAAACCTAATGCTTTTAACTGTTCCTTTAGATAAATATTCCAAAACTATGGGCAGAAGAACTGAAGCACAAGATTCATGTTAGTGCTGCTTAGAGATCGACCAATATGGCTTTTATTGGGCTGATACCGATATATGTATCAGCCATTCATGATCCGATAAGTGATATTTCCAAAATTTTTGAATGTTGTTTTCTGCTTCATTATCAAAAATATGATGTATTCAATGTCTTACCTTCTTTCAAACAACTTAAAAAATCTGGATTTATGAGCTAAATTTTTTGAAATTACAGCAATTTCGATATTTTGGTATGATTTTTATTTATTCTGATGAATGATGATGCATTTGTTTTGGCTGTGATGGGTGACACGCGCTTCATGGTTCATCTTGTGTGCTTGTTTATGAAAACACAGCATTAATGCAAGATAACTGTCTTGACTTGGTTTATTGTGCTTTCTTGACCAAGTTGTCTGCGTTTTGTCAACACCTACTGAAGGTGATATTATCAGCCCATTTTGGGTGATATCGATGTATTGGTAAAACAAATACTGGGGGCCGATATATCAGTCTATCTCTAGTGTTGCTCACACCTCATGTGTGAAACCTATGGATATCAAAGCATTTAGGAATTTGGAACATCTTTGCTAGTTCAATTCAATCTGGAGATCTGCAAATGCTTTGCTTGAGAATGGTTTTCAGACAGTGTATTTCTTTTTTATTGTTTTTTTTATAAAATAAAGCATTTGACCATATCAACACAACAAAACATATTATTTTTAAGTTTGGGTGATAGTAAAAACATGCATTAAAGAACAGGTTTTCTGCATGGAGGCCAAGCTCAGTTGCCAAAAATAGTTCCATGGTGTGAAGATTTGTTTCTGTTCATGTCACAGGATTCAGTAGATGCATGGCATAGTTTTCTTTTGATGCATTTTGCCATTCGACTGTACTCCCTTCTGTATTGTGAATTCAAATATCCATATATCAGTGGATTGACAACAGCATGAAGCCATGCAATGCAGCTGACTATCATGCTAATTGCAGCTGACACTTGAAAATGGAATAAGACCTGCAACAAAAATAGAGCTATTGATGCGAAAATGATTTAACTGCAATCTATCAGGGATATGAACTAAGGCAGGATTTCTCAAATGGGGCCCTCAGGCCCATTGGGGGCCACGAGCAAAGGCCTTCACTAGGTAGCTTTGTTGTGTTATTGCTTAACTCAAGTGTCATGACGTACTAAGTATTCGCCAGTTAAACTTAGAAGGGGGCCACAGCTCATGAAAGTTTGAGAACCACTGAACTAAGGTAACCTAAAGTTTTGTGCTGCCACAGTGATAAAAAACGATATGAGGCAAATATACTGGGTTGGAATTTGGTCAAATGCAATGTAAATATCTCTGATCCACATGGTTGCATGTGGTGTTGTTGATTTACAAGGTTTACATAACAACAGGACAAAAACGAAATATAAAATATGCGGTATGAAAAGTAACTATCTTGTTGGTACCAGGTCACCTGAAAAAGACAATCCATAAAAATTTTAGTAAGTGTTTCAAAGGTCCAGCAAGTATTCAGATTTTCACTAAAGTGAAACTTCAGTGTGTGTACAATTATTCCCTGAAGTTTCAGTTATCTTGGTTGCTTTGCATCTTACTAAAATATACTCTAAATGGGACCACATCAAATGACACCTTAGTAACATACGACCACCTCCACACAAAACTCAAATCTTTCAAAAAGCAAATACCCTGATTGGCATGGAGTCATACTGCTTCGCAAGAATTTCCAGTTTTTATTCCGTTTCAAATTCATACCAGTTTGTTGAGTTTTTTAAAACTTGGTTTTAATAGTTGGGTCAACCAATCACCCACGATGCACATTGTGAGTGTTGTCCTTGCTTTACTTTGCTGAGTATCAAACTTACTATCTCTTATGATTTTGGGTGGCCTGTGTGTTTTTCACTTTTGCTAATGAGTATAGAACTTCTGTTATATACTGGTATATTGCAAGTATATTTATATAAATGAAGTTATAATTAGAACCTTAGTTGATTAAAAAAAGGAAACAAGGTAAAGGCACATACTGCTGATTTAAGTTATATAAAATGTAAAAGGTATCAAATTTCACATGATTACCTGAGTAACATAGAGGATGGCTGTAGGAAGGATGCAAATAGCAAAGGCAATGCATATTGTGAAGCTGCTATATACAAGTTGCCTTTCCCGTGCATGCTTTTTTTGCAAACTTTTGAATCTACAATGCAGAATAAACCTGCTAATGCATTCAAAAGTACTTATTCACAGAATAAACTAAACATAATGAACAACATAACTGTTAATGAACAACATAACTGTTTGCACACATTTCTAATATAGTGGAAACCGCTTAATAGAGCATCAGTTTATAGAGCAAACCGTTTGTTTGAGCAGTTTCGGCTGAAAAAAAACAATCTGATTTTTTTCCTCTTATAAATTATTCGTTTATTAGAGCAGGCACACCGCTTATTAGAGCAGTTAAACACGCAGCATAATGTCGATGAGTGGTCACTGCTGTCTAAGCTTGATCATGCTATAGACCAAGCAACCAAAAATGAAGTAAAACAANAAAAAATTGACCAGTTCTTTTGTGCTGAAGAGGGGCAAGCGTAAACAGTGTCCATCACAACAGGTACTGTGCAATACGTTATGACAAAAATTTTGCAAAAATACAGTAACTTTTCCTTTTTCAATACTGTGTACAGTGCTCACAACAAGAATAAAATAAAGTGCCCTGATAATGATGTTTATTGGTGAACCCCTAGTGTGAATGACACCTTATTTTTATTGCAAAAAGTTCTCATCGGACAAAAGAGCAACCATTCATTAGAGCAGGTTTTGCTATTCCCGAGGGTGCTGTATTAAGGGGTTTCCACTGTAACAACATCACTGTTTTCACAAACTGTTTTTAAACTAATGTGTTATTTCTTTTGACTTGTATAACAGTTATGTAGTACAGTACTTGAAAAACTTGAGTTCCAAAGTTCATTACCAGTGGCTATTGTTGTAAGTGACATCAAATATGTTGCTTGAAAAAATGTAGCCCACAGTTCAGTATTTACATTCAAAGTTTTGATGGATAGATATGGATGTACTGATATTGCTCAAATTCTATGAAACATGCTATTCTAATAGTTAGGGCAACCAATTGTTGACCTAAAAACTTAAAATTTTGACTTAACAATTTACAAATTTTGGCTTTATTTGACCAATGATTTCCTGCATTTGCAACTGCAATAATTTAGCCTTGGGTGTTGTGGTTAACTCAGAAACATATGTGCGCACTATGCGTAGAAATAAAAAAAAAATTGTTGTTGAACTGTAAGGATGATACATTGATAGTGTTTTTTTTCACTGAGGCATTTCGGTCATTTTTTGCTGAAACATTTTGGCCACTGAGACATTTCGGTCATTTATCTCACAGTTGTATTAAAACTCCCTGTAGCATTATTCATAAGCCTATATGTTCAGATATTCTGACCAAAATGACTTACAATATTTTTGTAACATTTCGGTCTATGACCGAAAAAAACAGTGGTAAGTACAAGTAGAGTCAAACTTGAGAACATCATAAAGTTGATTGATTAAGACAAAAGATTAAGCATTTGTCAGTCCATGTAATATCAGACCACATCTTACCTTACTATGCAATGCCTACAAAATGTTCAATTGTCTAGTCGTGGGGAAAACAACATTATTGTGCCAGAAGCCGCAACAGACCCACTATTATCACTGAATTGCAACCTAACTTGCAAAAGTATATCAATATCTGTTGTTTTAGTTTCAGTAAAATATCAATGAAGAGAAAAAAACTGCTGCAAGATAAGTTTGACCCAATAATTATTTTTTTACTTTTTTTTCACCTAATAACTTAGGAGTTGCTCATGGTATGAGTGTGAAATTTGGTTTGTGGACATTTCATAAACTTTAAAAAAGGCACAAAATTTTTGACTTGATTGATTTTTGGTTCTATTAATAATTATCTTTCATACAATAGGCTTTCTAAGTTTGTCCCTCAAAGTAAGAAAGCAAGCCATGTTATCTTTAGTTTACCCTAGGGGTTTAGGTATGTCTTTTTTAAGCTGTAGTACGCATTTGTGTGATGTCTAAAGGAACTTTTGCTTTCTGAGTATTTTTGGTATGGTCCATGTTGTGTTAACATATCCGTACATACCAGTTCTTTAGTGATGCATATTTTGCATGTTAATTGAACATTTTCATGAAATATTAATTTCAAATTAAACATATCTTGGTTTTATTAAACTTTCTAAGTGATTTGGATTTTTTAGATTACTGTAACGCTGAGATGTACAGTATGTCCTAAAAAATGCAACAGACTTGGGACAACATTGAATAACTTCAAATTTTTGTTCGGGTACTCTTGAAACAGCAAAATAATGATAGGACTAATTTTGCACTCACTTTTGGTGTTGTTTTCTTCTTGCTTTTGATTTACGATCCTGTATTTTCCGTGCTGTTGTTCCAGTTCTGCTTCTAGGTTGACTTTCATCACCGATATTGTGTTTGTGTAATGTACTACTAACCCTTTGTTGCTCTTTGTTTGGTTGTATCTTAAGGGACCATGAAGTGTTGGTTTTAAGTGGACTTACATCTTCTAGTGCTTTGCTAGTCTCTCCTTTTCGTTTGTAATAAGCAGATCTGCTGCGTTGTATTTTCAAATTTGATACAGAGAATTCTTTGTGTAATTCCTTACTACATGAAACTTCTGGCACTTCAGCATTCATTATGCTACTTTTCCAATTATCTGATTCTTGCATCTGTTGAAGGACAAAGTTTGGCAAAGACGGCACACTAAGTGACTTCCTTCGACGCTCAGTTTTTTTGACTTTGCAATTAATTTCACAGTTATTTTCATTGTTGCTTAAAGAAGGACTTGGATTATTGATGCATGTTTGAAGTTCATCATCATCATGATCAGTACCTTGGCTATTGTTTGTTGCTTGATTGTTGCTTGAATCTAAATTGTTAGAATCAATAGCTTTGTTAATTGTTCTTTGAGCATTCTGTAGTAGAATTCTCCAAAGACTGTTTCGTTTACTTATTGTAACTTGTGCTGTTTTGTTTGTTTTCACAGCAGTCACTCCTTGGATGTTCTTCATGATTTTATCATCTGATACTGTTGTCACACTGCTGTATTCATCATCTATTGCTTCATTCCTTGTAACTTTTTGTGGTGTGTTGCCTGTGGTCCATGATGAGTTACCAGGACTGTTTTGGGTCTTTTCCACTGCAAAACATATTGATTACAAACGTCATTAAGTTCCCATCAGTTCTCTTTTGACATTGGGAGACCAATCTGAGCTTGATTTGGGCAGTTGCTGGCATCAGACATGAGTTCTGGTGACAAACATTTGTAAAGCATGCAAATGTGCTTGGCTTAATCACTTTAAAATGGCTAAAGTAACAAAGTCCACATAACACTTGTAATTACACACTGTAAGGAGGGCATAGCACAATGGTTCCCATAATATGTGTCACAACCAAAGCAAGGGTCATGAAGGGTCAAAAAATGGGTTGCATCAAGGCAATTAAAACCATGGCTATGGAGCTGTTGTAAAAATGAAACTGCTCTGGCTCCAGAGCTTTTCTTTTCATGAACATGGCTCCGACTTCTGTTCCTTTTCACACATTATTTTCAATTGTCTTGATGTGCCTCAAGTTGACTGAAAAATGAAATATATCTAGTACCCAAAACTAAAAGAATATATCACACTTGTTCAGTGGCGCATCTAGCCTGGAAAAAAGGGGTCTGTCGCGGAAGACAGACAGACAGACAGATAATTTTATTTAACATCTGAAAAAATCAGATACCAGGGGGAGGAGAATGACCGCAAGGTCTTCGAGTCATCCTCCCCCTCGAAACACAGTCGAACTGCACAGAAGAAACACAAGTCCA
>JGI24022J15233_10009617_pt1 | contig 10906 bp, 8 predicted proteins | sample Ectturendosymbi2_FD_15233 | JGI IMG/M metagenome (IMG submission 15233)
CTGAATGAAGATAATAAATGAATGATTGTGCAATGTGCAACTTTTTCCAAAAGTCTGAATCCTCGAAATATCAATAAAAGCGTTTCGGATATCCGGATCCGCATCCGGTTCCCGTTTCAAAGCAGATTTTGGATATCCGTATCCGGTTGCAAACTCACTATCCAGCCGGATATCCAACTGGCAAACCGGATAGTGATCATCTCTGGTAGACATGCATGTACAAATATATGATCTGATGTTACAGTAGTCATGCAAACAAAAACAATTTCACTAACTGTTGTTTCATTTAGGGTAGGCAAATAAAAATCCGCCAGTTGTCCTTATTTTTGGTTCTAGTTCGATTGTAGACCTCATTATTATTGCTGTTGCGTGGAGGGTCGAACATACGACCCTCTCTTCAGGTGGCTCAAGGCGATGCAGCATTGTGGCTATAGCATATCCCAAAAGAGCAATTTTATAGTCATTCTTAATGCATGGAGTTGGATGCCAGTGCAAACTGTTTTTTAGGGATTAGAAATGCAATAATGTGCAACATAAGAACATTTTACTATTACCATGTCACAGATGTAGAACTAACTAGAAGCAACGTTCGAAACGCAAATGTTTAAATGTGTATAGTTGATTGATGAAAGTGAAGCGTAGCCTATAGCCGACCAATAAAATGATAAACAGGAACGCGTGTGCTGGAGCGCTGAATAACATTCGCAAATGAAGTAGTTTGGGGGCACAGTCAATATAAACTCTAACCAAATCGTGGTGCACTATTAATAATAGTGCATAGGCTAATAGTATTATATTATACATTTTTATCAAAGCACAGGCTCAGCTTGCAATTGCTTCAGAACAACGACCAACAATAGTTTTGGTACAACTCCTTAGCATTGTTACTCAGCAGCTATTGACAGACTTCCCAGACAGGCCGACGCCGTTCAGTGTCCAGTCCAGTATTATTATACAGACCAAGCCGAAAAATACAAAATAGAACACTTGTTGCTGTTGGGCAGGGTTGCCAACTTGTTTTTTTAAGGCAGTGTCTATTTTGCCGACAAGATGGCAGCAACAAAAGGCTTGGTAGAAAGGAAGTAAATGTAAGTAAAAGATAAACCTATAACCTAACCGTAGACCTAACCTAACCTAACACTAAGCTAACCTAATGCTAAGCTAACAGTAACGTAACCCTAACCTAACACTAAGGTAACGCTAACCTAACGCTAGCCTAATCCTAACCCTAACCTAAGAAACGACACAAACCCCTAAATGTAACACTTAAGCGGAGCCTGAAAAAAGCAAAGAAAAAAAATGAAAGTCGGCAAGGTGAGAGTAGTCAAACCGCAAACCATAGGCATAGCAGCTGTAACACCTAACCATTACACTACGTGCAGGATGGCGTTTTCTTGACAAAGTGACCTTTTGCTTGGTATTACGTCATCTCATGCCACGAGACGGAATCTTTGACTGCTGTGCTGGCACAATATTCTAGCCGATCTGTTGCTGCCAGAGTATCGCCGGTAAAATAGACACTACCTTTTTTTAAAACCAGATTTTGACATTCTAGCTTTTTTTGACGTGCTTGGCTTTTTTCAAAAAATCAAAAAATCTTGCACAGTCTGGATTTTTCTGGCTTTTTTCTGTTGGAAAGACTTGACCCTGAAAAAGGATTGCCAGAGCTGTGTACAGTATTCAAAATTACATATTTATTTTGACAAGGATCTATGACCATGCAGGGTCAGGGTGCGAATCCCATCTTCCGTGTAAATTTTGGTTCCAAATTCCTGTCTAAATCTTATGGATGATTGTAGTGTTTATCCAAAAGACTTACGCGTGATATGGTGGACAATAACTGTGTTTTGTTGATTGGACAAATGAGGTATTTTCAGGCAATGCCAGTAGGTTATACCTCCAGATAGGCTACAGTAGCAAAATTTTAGGTCGATTTGAGAAAGTAAAAAATAGTGCAGGAGAAAGAGCTTTTGATAAGGTTTTACTAAAGTCTACACACTGTCTTGCCTAGCATTGCCAATTTCAAATGCAGATGGAACATATTTTCTCAACTGTCACTTTAACAAAAACCACATTAAGGAATGGAATGAAGCGTAGGATGTTAGATGCATTTGATTGTTATGCATAAAAACGAATCTCAGTTTTGGAAAAAAATGTTGGTAAGATTGCAACTCCTAAAAATGCTAGATTTATTTCATAAGAAAAAATGTTATGTAAGACAATGTAATCTAGGGAGAAGAAAATTCTTTGAAGATTTGAACTTGTATTTCATTGGTGACTCTGACAAGTTGTAACACAGTATACATCTTGAATTTGCTATTTGGATTTTTTTGCTCTTTTTGGAAGAGGTCTGCCTTTTTAGGTGAAGACAGGTTGTCAATAGGGTTGTCAGATGGCCAGTATTTTGCCGGCCTGATTGGTATTTTATTGCTAATTTAGTAGAGACTAGTGACATACCACTATTTTGAAAATCAGTGCCTGAAGCTGGTATTTTGAAAATAAATAATTTGCCGTAAAAAAGAACTAACACCAAATTTCTCAAATTATAATGACTCGAGTAGTGAATCTTGTCAGGGACATGTTATTTTCCACAAAAATAAATTCATGAAAACATTTAATTTTAATGAACAGCATTTAAAGTTCTTTCATGGTGTCATGCCTTTTCACTCACCATTTTTGAAAAATATTATTATGTATATGGTGATTGCAGTTTATTAATGTGGTGATGATATCACACAACAATCTCCTTTTATTCTTGTAAGTTTACTATCTGGTTTCTTTTGAATTAATTTAGTTTTATTTAACAATAGATTAAAGCTATACTTTAATTTTCTGTGTTGTTTTTATCAAAACGGTTACCAAAATTTGGTGAAAAAACTTATATGGGAATCTTTATATTGTAATCATGTGACCAACTGCACAGGTACATTTTATGCGTGCTACTTATATGTTTATTGTTTGTTATATGGTTAGTTCGTGACTTTGCATGTTGTAGTTTTGCTGTGATTCTACAAAGTTGACCATGCTGTCGTCTGTTTCCAAATTCGTACAATGTGGGCTTCACATGTCAACAAAAAGTTGTGTTAACAAGGTTGTAGGTAAGTTTTTGTGAGCGGTCTGATTGAGCAGATATCTACTTTGCTTACTGCTTTGGCTGCCCTTTGCCTAACCTGTGCTGCTAATTTAAGAATTGCCAGTTTAAATGCATTATTTGTTGCCTACTTGCAGCACAAACATGACTTGACTTACACTTTGAACACAGTGAAACCTTTAAAATATTATGTGATTCTGTTTTCTTGTGAGGTGGGGTTGCCTACAAGCAGTATGAAGTCAAACTATACCTTGAGCTTGTTTAATTGTCTTGCAAAAAGTTCATATCATATAATCTGAAAATTATATATCATTTGGTAATTGCTGAACAGCATTTATGTAATTACTGCAAGTCCTTTTTTTCAGTAATAAAGGTGCAACACAGTTTGAATACATTTGTAATAAGCAGCACCAGCAAACTCAAAGTGAACTTGACTAATATCCAAATGTTCACCTAAAATTTGTGTAAGGTGTAGTTTTATAAATGGTTAATCATATGCATATCAAGACATTTAAAGAAAAAAGCTTGTGCTATCAATGTTATACCTTGATTATTGCTTTAGAATGACCAAAACCTTTAATTGTGCTGATGTGCTGGCTTTACAGTGAAAACAATCTTATGGATTTTATGTTAGTGCTTTCTGAAGATTACTTTATTGATTCTTACATTGTGTTAAGATTTTCCATAAAGAAATCACTGCAAATTCCATCTGAAGCATTATTGTCATAGAAAAATTTTTTTATATTGGAATTGCCAAGTGTTCGGGAATACAAGTGTAACTGGAATACAAGTGTTTGCAGGATTTTTTTCACACTGTTCGAATTCGTGTTTTTTCAGTTATTGGTGGAGGTTTGATGGGTTCTGGCATTGCCCAAGTTGCAGCTACTACGGGACATCGAGTCACAGTTGTTGATATTGATGAAAACTTACTTAAAAATACAAAAAACATCATCAGCAAAAGCTTTGACAGAATTGTGAAGAAGAAATATTCAGAGAGCCCAGAGGTGAATGTTGTCATGCATGCAACTGTTTGAGTACTTACACATCACCCATTATGTACAGGGTTGTTGTAAAAAAACCCACATGGGTTTTTTTGAAAAAGCCCATTTAAAAAAACCCACCAAAGAACCCACTCTTTACTTTTCCTTTGAAAAATCTACAAAGAAGTAAAAAATAAAAAAGCAGGACACTTGTGCAGTTAACTAAATTTTATTTAATCAAACAATTAACAAACAGCAACAAAATTTAAAGGACTTGAAAAAAAGAGAAGACTAAATCTAACAGTTTGTGTAAAATCTAATGGTTATCTTCTTCAGCTCTGCACAATCGGTAACCAATTTTTCTGCCTTCTCTGCATCTAAACTTCTCATGATTTTGGACCATACCAAATCAAGCCTTACCACTTAGGAGTGAACTGACCAACAACGCTATGAAAACAAACATGGGGTACATTTTTTTCCCCTCAATTTTGAATGCCATAGTAGGTATAACAAGTTACTATTGTGTAATTCTGAAAATGGTGATATTGCATGATGCAATAAAAACAATTCAGAATGGGGTTTTTCTGTTTTTCTTAAAAAAAGAACAAAATCTTGTTTCTTTTTTTGTCTTTAAAAAAAAATAAAAACACAGGTGGGTTCGGCTTTTTTGAAAAAAACTTTTTCTCAACCCTGATTATGTATTGTGCTTTCTAGAGCAGGGTTTCTCAACTGGTCTCAGTCTTGGAAGAACATTTTCCCATGGTCATTAAGTCGCGACCCACTTTTATAGAATACAAACCTAACAAATTTATTTCTAAAAAACAACTTTCAAAAACATATTTAAAAATGATATGTATGTAATTTTTTGAAAGAAACTGAGGAGGAACATGACAACTACATGTATAGAAGTTACTAAAATTGAATATGAAAACTGCATGAAATTAGACATTTTACTTCTCTTCGCTTTCACCAAATCTGTTTTTTGTGCAAGTCAATAAGACACTTGGGCATGTACTTCAGTTTTTTTCAGAGTTTCAAAGTCTCTGAAAGACACTTGGGCATGTGATGACGGTAGACAGTTGTCGACACTCAAAAACTATGAAAAATGTAAATAAACAGCACTAAGCTTCGAAAATCAAGCACTCACTGAGTATTGTAATACTAAACAAAGCTAACTAGACTGATTCAGTACAATAATGCATAATGCACAAATCTGATGCAATCACAGGACTGGAAATCAAAAATGGCATTTTTATTGGGTTATCTTATATTTTTACACACGACAGTAAAGAGAATGTTAAAGGCAAACGAATAGTGCTTATCGTGGCGGCAAGCTGCGCGCGATTTACGCGTGCCTTTCTCCCTATGTTTTGAGAGAAAAAAAAACGAACACAAAATGGTTTGTTTTTTAGAAGCTGCCCGCAACCCGCCCAGAACATACCCGCGATCAAACAGTCTGAGAATCGCTGTTCTAGGGTATATCTTCACTGACTATTTGAAATCAGACTGTAGATGCTTCTGCCAGAACTAAACTGTTTCAGTGTAATTTGGCCTACCAGCAATGGCATGACAGAAAGTGATTGTGAAAAACGGGATAGTAGATTCAAATTACAATGTTTCACATTTAACATTTCATCTTCTTGGTCAGAGGTTTGCAAACGGGAGGGTGTGGATTGAGAATATATTTTTTCCCTAACAATCACCAGCTACTCTGGTTATGAAAATTTTATTCCGCTTTTCAACATTTGTTGTTTAACAACATTCACGAATTTTCGTTCATTGTGCATGCTCCGCTCCGTCTCTAGTTAGTAAATGTTCTAGGCTTGCTTGCACGTTTTAAACATTTTTTCCACTTTGCGAATGTTGTTAAAAAGAATTGCATAACATACTTGATCGTTTTGTTCTAACCTTCTTCAGTCTTAGTTTTTCCGCGTGCAATTCAGACGTGTCAGTTTTGGAGATGGTTCAAATAAGATTTCGTTGATGCAACCAGAACTGAGGATAAAATCCATGGGAAATTTGGGAATCTGGAGCGGCAGTGCGACAATCACAGATTTAAATGAAATTTTGTGTAACGTTTTGGCAACGATGATTTCCACCTATTTGCGACATCACTGACTGCGGCACGCCACGCTCAAGAACTGTTTTGGCTCGTTTGCCTTGAAATCAAGGCTTGCTTCCTTAAGTTGAAAGACTAAGCAATTAATACTTCAAACTCAAAGAGAAACTTGTCAAAGCAGGCGATGCGACATACACAAAAAGGGGACGATTGAACAAGTCGCTGTTATCTCCGTATATTTGCATCAGTTATTACTGCGACAGATTTTTATTGCGTTGGGTGGTCACCGAAAACAATTTCGCTGGCGCCTCGTTTTGAATAATCTATTAAATCCCCTAAAAAATTGTCGGTAAAATTCCAATCGAAATCGTAACAACTCCAACTGGAATCGACTCCCATTTTCCGTCTGAGCCCGAATCTTGGTCGATCTATTGTTTCACCAGTACCTGGAACGCCTGTGGTGCGGGATGCACTGTCTCTGGAGCTTAATTTTAATGGTAAAGAGTCTGAAAAGAAGCACTGGGTAAGATCGAACATTAACTCTCCGAACAAATCCTATTACGTTTTGTTTTACCCGTAAACTGTGATTAAAACAAGCCCCACTTTGGTAGTTCTTTCATATATGCTAATGACAGTTCCGGATTAGCCGTTAGGCCTAACAAGGCACATACTCAAGAGCAGGGGTCGGCAACCTGAGGCTCCGGCGCCGCATGTGGCTTTTTTTCTTTAGCTCCTCTGAAGTTGCTCTCTTTGATTTGACAAAACTTGCAATTTAAATTTGCATTATGATTACTATTAGAATTAAGTTGAGTACAATTTAGCTTATGTCCATATGAAGTCCATGAAAAATAAAACGGTATCAACATTTTGTGACTCCTCACCGGTTATATCGGCTGGAAAATGAAGCAGAATGGCTCGTTTGTTAAAAAAGTTGCTGACCCCTGCTTTAGAGCAAGTTAAAAATCAAGGCCACAAAAAAAGACAAGCAACTGAAACTCAAGTTTCGTAGTTGATGAGGATTTTCTTGCATGTTTTACTTCTTGCGGTTGCCACGATTTAAGAATGTTGCCTGACACTTGTTTATTTGATTAACCTTTCAAGGCTCGCGTTTGGGTGTTACATAATTATTTGCAGGCAGTGGTATAGTGCCTGCCTGTCCCCGAAGAAGTAGCAAAAGTGAATACCAAAGTAATTCCTTGTATTTGCAGGGATTACTCTGTGTCTAAGAACAAAATTTCTTAATTCATTACACCGACACAGCGTAAATCGACAACCTCACGAACATTCCTGCGGGTTAAAATTGATTTATTCAGCTTTTGTAATTTTGTGTGAGTATACGGTTAGACCAATGTAGCCTACTACAACAACTGGTGGAAATGCGTTATTCCAACAAGATCACAACTCCGTTCTTCAGATAACACAAGAACAACGATCAACACAGCGCATGTGGCAGCGGGCTTGCATCACACCTCTTGCGAGGTAATTAAATGCGTAAAAATTGTTATGACATCATAAAAAAGGGACTGTGGCATTCTTTCACGCAAAACAATCATGGCATATTTCGTGACGTGTATACGCTTGATGCTTGTTTTAGAACCCACAGACAGGCCGTTGCAGTTTTCAAATTTTAAACCATACTGTAATGGATATAAATCAGAAAAGATGAAGTCATTGCAAAACAGAAATCACAAAAAAACACTGTCAGGGTTTAGCTCAGAATTGTTGAAATGTCACAATCTGTCAAACTGCGGCATCGGGAGAGAGTATAGATTGGCGAAATGTTCTGTGTACGCTGTTCTTGACGAAATAGTGATTTGCCGTTGACGCCCGAAGATACGCTTCAGAGATCTCCTGTCCGAAACTTGTTGTCGGTTGGTTATTTGCGCATAAAAACAGTATATTCAACTTGATACTCAATTCGTATAGCTGACAAGAGAAAACAACCTGTTTTCCAACTTGGCCCCCGGAACAAACAAACAGGTTTTAAAAATAAACTAGCAGACAAAGAAAATGTTTTGTTGGCAACAGGCAAGTCATTGTCGTGCCTTAATAAATACAGAATATACTTTAAAGCTGACTGTTACAGAATTACAAATGATCAAAACTACCTGGCCAGCACAAATGTGCTTTTCAGCCTTCAGTAGATTTTAAAAATTCAAAGGGTTTTATCTCAGGTACCTCAGGTAGGTGGCGCAAAGGAGTGCTACTGTTGGGTTGCATATCTTAGTCTCATTTCTTCATAGGGGTAGGAATTTTAGAGTAGAAAATATCCATCTTAAAATGGGGTAGGTTAGTGCGAAAGAAGTGTTGAAATACCAGTATTAGTGCTTTCGTCTACCAGGTGACCTACTATGTTTGATCTACTTAATAATTTTTGGTAACGTCGCAATGTTTTTAAACTTTGTTGAGAGTAGTTTGCACTTACCTACCGCTGAGTGCGCAATGCAGTGCTGTATCATCCCGAGTGAAGCTAAATTTTGTAGAAAGGCGTTGCAAACGTTGTCGACGGGCCGCCAGAATTTAAACTTTCAGTTGCCTTACGCCCCGTATGTAAACAGCAAAAAATCGCCTTAGAGGAAACCCTACTCGATATAACCAAATGCCCGTACAGTATTTCGGGCCACTTATCGAATTTGCGCTGGGCCAGCAAAGCCCTAATCCGGCACTACCTGCACTATCTATGTTGCGCGTTTAATTCTGATTTAATCTTGGAAACAAGTGGTGGTTGAAGAGATACAAATATAAGGTCACAAAGCGCAAAACATAAACTGGAGTTGGTGTCTCAGAATTGTTTGCTTGAAAATTTTCATTTTTTTCCCAGATTTGTTCGNTTATTGGAACTTACAGATTGAAGCAGTCTTCTGCAAACCATATGCTGTGGGTCATTTCACGTGAAGACTGCAAATACTGTGCCAGCAACTGTCAAACGTTTGCTTTCGGTCCCAAAGGAAATATTATCTTCGTAATTTTGCGTTGCAGAAAAATGTGGTGCTGTCATCCTTGCTTTTTTTTGCTTGCCATCACTGTTGCTTTATTGCTTGCCATTTTATTGCAAGGCTGGAAAAGCTTTCGTTGATGAAGCTATGGAAAAGTTGTCGATTGACACAGACGCTGTCGCCGCCAGCCAAGATGCCGATTTGGTCGTCGAAGCTATTGTCGAGAACCTTGAAGTGAAACAAAAGTTGTTTAAAACGCTCGACACCTCGGTTCCACCGTAAGTTCAGTGTGGCTGTTGGCGCACGAGTGAATTTCCTGTAATCAAAACATCGCTCCGTCTGTATTTTTTTACAGAAATGTTATTTTTGCGTCCAACACATCGTCCCTATCGATACATGAAATAGCGAAAGCTACCAACCGACAAGACAAGTTAGTTGGTCTGTTTTGTAATTATCAGCTTTGCTTGCTTCAGTTTAAAACCAAACGATTGTGCAAAATATAAATAGGTTCGGTGGAGTCCATTTCTTCAACCCTGTTCCGATGATGAAACTTGTTGAAATCATAAAAACACCGCAAACCAGCGACGAAACGTTTCAGAGTCTGATAGCGTGGGGGAAGGCCATGGGGAAAAAAACCGTGGAATGCAAGGTACGAAAGATAAATAAACATGGTCAAATCTGTGCAGGTAAGGCCGAGGCTGTATAGTTTTGTGTTTGAAAATATTGCATAAAGCAGTGCGTAAATTCTTCTTTCGTGGAAGATGAAAGTTAAGTTAAGCCCATTCATCGGGATATAAACTTTTATTCGTCGTTCTGGGTGTAAGTTTCGTCGCAGTCCAGTGTGTGAAGTCATAGACGAGTTACGTCATGAATGACGTAACTGATGTTTTTCAAAGAAATTAGTTTATATCCAACAACAAGTTGAACGAAGCATGCCTTACTTGCCCTTGTGCGCAGTTTGGTGAGGAACTTTGTATATAATTGTAATGTCGGTTGAACAGCCTCTTCATAACTTTGTCTGGGGCTCAAGAGAAATTCAAGACCACACGTGAGTTTTTGCGCAACGAGGGGCTCGTCTTTATAGTGCTGATGTTCTGAAACCTTTCTTAACTTCAGTTGTCGTGAAACAGTTCGAAATCGGAAGATCTCTTTCATGCTTGTTTAGCGCCTGCTATACCCTCCGGATCATCAGATGGTGCATGCAATTCTGATTTTAGTAGATCTTTGCTTTAGGATTATGTGTTGTCGATTTTTCAAAAGGCGACACGGCCATGTCAGTCTCTGCATTGTTCAGGACACGCCCGGATTCATTGTCAACAGATTGCTCGTGCCATACATGATGGAGGCTGTGCGCCTTTACGAAAGGGGGGACGGGTCGAAAGAAGATATTGATGTCGCTATGAAGCTGGGGGCTGGTTATCCGATGGGTCCTTTCGAATTGCTTGACTACGTTGGCCTAGATACATGCAAGTTTATCATAGATGGTAAGGCGTGAGTTCCTTTAGCAAGTGTGCCGTATACTGCATCACTCGTTTCGCCATTTTAAACTGCCGAACTCAAGACTATTTAAACCTAAGGTTTTATTTGGTGCTTTCGATGTTGGCCGGAATTACCGAAGAGAATTATTACCTATAGCCGCGATCAAGGGCGTAACGAGGTTAGATGGCGCCTGGGGCAAGAAACAAGTTTGGCGCCCCCATGTTCGAACCTGATGTCTTTCAGATGCAAATTGACTGTATTGAAGAAAGTACTTGTGATATTTTGTTTGGACTTTTCGGCTCCCCCCCATGGTGACTCGGCTTCTGGGGAATTGTGCTTCCGTCGCCCCCCCCTCGTTCCG
>JGI24022J15233_10009620_pt1 | contig 10903 bp, 6 predicted proteins | sample Ectturendosymbi2_FD_15233 | JGI IMG/M metagenome (IMG submission 15233)
GGAAAGAAATCAGAAAAATTGCAATGCTGCAACTAGATGCTTCCTTGTATTGAAAGGCTGCTAACACATCCTGCATGGAACTGATGAGAACTTGTCTGAGGGAGGCATGCAAACGTATATTAAGTGACCCTAGAGAGTGATGAAGCACTGCCATTGTTATTGTAAGGCCTTACACCCCCAATCTCTTCCCCACATTTAGGCTTGCCAAAACCTGTTAGACTCTTTTTAATCTGCGACTTGTAGTCTTCAAGATATCTTTCGATTTTCTCCAGAGCCTAGGTTTTTTAACTGGGGGTGTGAAAGGTTCTAAAACGGGGTTACGCGTATGGCAGCGACATATTGTTGAAAACTATCAAAATGCATTGTTTTTAGCATTCGGAAATTTATTATCATTTCACTATAAATGTCATAATCAAAACAAAGCGGACAGTACAGTAAATACTAACCGAGACCTCTTGAAATGCCCGGAATTTTGATTCACCTAGCATGACCGAAGGAGCCATTTTGACTCTCTGCAGGCAGTTTCTTGTGTAACAGTACTGGGATTACAGCTGTGAAGTAGCTTTGTAAGACAACACAGTCAGAGGTATTTTTCTAAAACTGATTTAATTGATCAAAACCAAAGTAACAACAAAACAAATAGGCGAAAAAATACAGAATGCCGGAAAAGGAATCTTCTTATTGTGGGGAATTGCATTTCACGCACAGATGTCGTGTTTCAGTAGTGCACCTTCCGCAAAATGACCTGCTACACTCACGGCAGGTGCCCACTGCGCACTTCCTCATACATTCCCTCTTCATTTGACAGTATTTCGTCATTTTACCATGCCCTTTGTCGGGTGTTTCTTCTTGCAACTGTCTTTGTGTTGCTCGTTTCGCCTTTGTGCTGCTACTTTCGACTATGAGGTTAAGATAGCTCCTCAGCCAACCGCTGAACAAAAACGTTTTGGCGTATGCTGTTCTTTATGACCTCTTTGTGAATGATCCATGCATTTATAGCGGCAGTGTGTTATGGAACAAATGTTGCCTATTGGTCATCTTCTGGTGGAAGTTCTAACTGTGCATTTCCTTGCCATTTGATTGACAATATCAACACCATATTTTTGTCAATGTAAGGTTTTACCCTTTCCGGTATCTTCTTGGAATTATCGGCAACGGTGATGCTTGGGTGAAGGGTGCCGAGGATAATCACATTTTTATTTGCCTTACCTTGGTAAACAGTCATCGTTGCATCACCAGATTTATAGTGTGGTGGAGTGAAGTGGCTGTTTCTTGTGCTTCACCACTGCAGGGACTTCCTTCCGGATTTTGTTTACTGTTCCCGGTAGGTTGGTTTTGTTTTTGGAAAAATTATTTCACCGAGGTGAAAGAATTGTCGGTTGTCACGTTCCTCCCTTTGCTGAGGTAGGCTTCACAAGAGCATGACGACCTGGTCGGAGACGCGTTCATCCCTGGAATGAGTTTCGTCTCTACCACCGTACCGCAACCCATTTACCACCTACTTGCTCTCTTTGTTTGCAGCTAACCAATATTTATGCCCACATTTTTCAGGCTTTGACGCCATGCACTGCGTAAATTGACATTTACATTTGGTGTGGAAAAGCTGTTCATCCACAATGATGAAAAGCCCAGACGTGGAACATGAAATACAGTTCTGTATGAACATCTTCCCCACAACCGAAAAAAGAACAAATTTGTTTGTTTTCAAACTTAGAGATCGATCGGACTTTTTGTCAAAGCGGAGAAAACGTAAAATTTCGCTGAAATGGTTCCTTCATATCGCTTGTTTGCAAAATGACATGCCCCATTTGTCAGTCCAGAAAGTGTGATATGGCATGTCATCTGATCCTGTTACTCCTCGCGCACATAACAGCAATGAAGATTCAGTGATGGTGCTATTCCGGAGGTGTTCGAGTGCAAGCTTCTCAATAACAAATGTCAGGCGCTTGCAGGACTTCCAACCTGTATGTTTCTACGCGCGTAATTCGTAGGGCCTGGACATTGCCTCAGGATTTTGCGACCTGCAAGTCTGCCTGGGGCCTGGTCACTGACTTGTATTTTATTCCATTTAGTGACATCCTTTGCAGTCAACACTGTACCATCGTTCTCATCAGTTTCCAAATAACTTTGCAAATAGCTCCTGGTTGGATCTCGGTTACCTTACACGAAAAAATAAACGCAAGTTGGAAAACACAGAAATAGAGACATGACAACTCCATCCGCATCACAAAGCTCCTGTTCTGTCTTGCGACTCACCTTCACTAGAATAGCTAGTTTCGTCTGCTGCTGGAATGAAATTATCATCTGCATCAATGTTGCTTTCGTCCCGACTGTCAGACATATCCTCAGGAATATCAGTCAGCAAAGATAAAACTTTTTTTGGTGTGAGACTTCGACTTGTGGACATATATAGATATGCTGGCTGCTTAAAGTTGTAAACTAAAGGGCAGCTATGATTTAACTGTGCTTTCAATCAAAACCACGCACAGCAAGTCAAAACAAAGGTGATAATTCACTAACCAGGGCATTTTTGACGCAAATGTCTCAACAAAACAAAATATTCTATGTCACTGGTAAGAAAATGACAAAGGCTTTGAAAAGACACTTGACAGCAATAAAGACCTCAAGTTGTTTCAAAAGCACAATTGGTTTTGTAAATTGAATCTACGCTACAAAGCACAAAAGCACTATCATTACCTGTAGTTCACGAAATATTTTTTAAGCATTTCTATTCAGGGAGTCAAAATGACTCCTCCGGGCATTTGGGGTAAATATTAAAAAAATCATATTTAAAGTTAACATAAACGCACGCCATCCAACCAGGCTATTACGCGTAGGAATGATGAAATATCACGGATGGATTTTCCTTGGAAACAAGCAGGTGGAAAGACACGCACAAGCAAACTTCCCGAAGGAGTCATTCTGACTCCGTTGGGCATTCTTGTGTTAAACGTGCTTGTTCGAATTTGGAATTAAGAGTATAGAACGCTTTATTTTTAGATGGTGTCTAGTCTACTTAGTTACTTTTTTGGTGGTAATGCGATATGTGTCACAAGGATATATCACAAGTGACGATTTGGCGATAGATTCTTCGCTCTCAATTGTTGTAAACAATCAAAATAATACAGTAATTTTTTCAGAAAGAACATCGTTCCGAGCTGTTAAAACACTTTCGGCACCAAGTACTATGTGTTTGAAGACTCACTGTTTTTTATCGAGAAAAGCGCAAGCGTTCTTTCTGAAACGTACTTCGTGTTTTTCTTGCCAAAAGTGCCATGCAAAACTCTGTGCCCATGCACGTGCGCGTGTTGCAGCGTTCACCTGTCTTGCTATTATTGCGTAGCGTGGCACGAAAGAGACTCGTTCACCTTTTTCTCTTCTTTCTTATCACATGAGGCAAAGGCTTTGTGGCGTAATCCTTTTGCACGTGGCAAAGGCTTGGGAATGTAGGTTTGCTGTGCCTGTATTTCTCGCAGTCCTCAGTACTGTATATTAGTAGGGGGGGCATACAATCAAGTTTTGTCCCGGGCATCACCCGACCTCTGCACGCCCCTGCCCGCTAGTATGATAAGCCAATGTTTGACCAGTTGTCGCAGAGCAAAGAAACGTGTCGCTCGTTCCATTCATTTTTGGACTAACTGTGCTAAATTTGGTTTGATGAATTTTAATGGCATTTTGTTAATTCTACGAAATTTCACACCTATTTTATGAAGTTTTGTTACTCTGGCGTTTCGCTGAGTTCCATCAAAATCTGACTGACCACAAGAGTTGATTTGACGTACCGCATGTGGCTAAATGGTGCAGTTGGATGAGCAATCAAATAGATTTGCAGATTTCATGATTTTACCTCGCTGAACAGACGAGGTGTTTATGTACGCAATTACGAGACAGGCTTTAATAAACTGTGGCCAGACTTTGCGGAAGGCTTCTGTCAAGCTTGTTGTGTACTCTATGAAGTATATATTACGTTCAGCGGAAAATATCTTGTAAAGTAAAATTCACATCAATTTAAACTTTCAGTTTTTCTAAAATATAAAAAAAATTGGCAAAGACGTTAGGACGTTTCGAACATTTTAAACTTGAATACAGGTTTGGGTGAAAACCATTAAAACGAAAAATTATAGGACTAAGTTAAGAACTGCTTTAACTGAAAGGACGTAGTCTGTATTCTTTAAATATGTATTGTAAATTTTATCGCGGGAAAACTTTCAATTTTCATATTTTGATTTCGTGAATGGAAATACAGTGGAAAATTGTTTAATTAAATTTTGAACAATTATTACCTTTTTTTAATTGAAGCACATTTTGACAGGTGTTTTATAATTTTTTTAAAGCACCCCGCTATGGTAGGTAAATAGGCAATCACGTTTACATTTCTTACTTTTTCACTTATCGAGTAACTTGGTTACTGTTTTGAATTAACTGCCAAACAAATCGTAATCACATTAGAAATTGTTTAAAAAAATTTTGAAAAACTTTCAATTATATCAGCATGAGTTTAAATTTTTTTGTGGAAAAAGACGACCGCAAAAATTTAAATTTACTTTAGATTACAAAAATAATTGTTGTTCTCGGGTTATTGTAACAAACTTCGTTTACGTATTGACGACAAAGAAGGCAATACGTGCTTGACAGCGGCTTTTATCCCAAAAATGTGAGAAAAGAAATTTAAGCAGCTTGCTGAAGCTCTATATGCACAAAATCAGATTTGTTTCACAAGGAAAACAAAAAGTGAAGCAATTCGTTTCAAATTTTACATCGAAGTGAATTATGGACCTTTTATTTATGTCAAATGATATGCAAATCATATTCAAACAAACAAAGCTTCTTGAATACCCTTACACTACAAAAATTGTTTCAAAGACATAAGATATCCCAGTTTTTCCTCCAATCATTTGGTAATTCGACCAAAAGAAAATTTTTCCAACTGCAAAGCTTGCGCCTGACGTGCATTTCATTTTATTTCGACTCATTTGCAGTTCTTGACATGGGTGGCTCTTTCCAATTCATCAGCAAACTTCATCATTTACGGTGTCATGAATCCTGGATACAGAAATGGTTACAAATATCTGCTAAAGAGAATTTTCTGCATGAAAAATCAAACAAAGAGGTAGGTATTCCTGCAGATTTGGCAATTTTGGACGTCTTTACCTCAAAAGAACCCACTCTGTGCATGCTAATTTCAGTTCTGATACTACAATCGCTTTTACGGCAAACTACTGCTTGAAGTTAGAAACTTTTCCTTTCAAAGTTAATTTAAGATAATTCTTGCCTCTGTGTTACTGCTTTCCAAAAATTTTGGTGACCATGTTTCCAAGCTTGCTTTATATTTCTTTCAAGTGCGCTTTTCCCATTGGTCTCTCTCACCGTGGCAATGGTACTCTAAAAATTATGAAAAGGTAAATTCCATCTGCCTGAATCGATTGTTCTTACCTTGTCTTAAGAATGAAACAGCAGCTTTAGCTAGAACGATACCATGCACAAATTCCAGAGACTGTCGGTGGACAAAGCTGTTGTTAGTCAACCTTTGTCAAAATGCCTTCGTAGTGGCCTGCCATGTCCTTGTTTAATTTCGATAGTTGTATTGTAGGCTGTTGTCCTCTTGGCAATTGTCTGGTTGGTAGTTCGAGCAATGCAACCGAAAAACACTTTGAGAAGAAAAGCTAGCGATGCTGTGCATCATGAAAGCTTTGTCAGTGGTTGACTTATGCATTTGCCTCGTACTAAATACGAAAACACTGGTTGAGACATCAACTGTTTTAAGCATTTCCAAATAATTTCTCAAGCGTGTTAAAAGTATGGACAACAGATATTGGGTGTTTTAAAAAAACACGCAACTTCGGTTAAATTCAACTTCATCTTCGCAAAGAACTAAAAAAAGTAAGGCATATTTAAAAATCAGCACTAGCAATTGTAAATTTGTCCCACTCTAAACATTATGCCTATACATTGGATTGCAAAGAAAGATCTGTACTAAGCTTCGAGTTGATGCAGTTTGGTCTCATTCATAAGCTACATATTTTGTGCACATGAATTTTCTTAAACATTTCACCAGTTTGATTTAAGTTATTAATTCACTGCATTTGCATTAAATCATGGAACTGGTAGATGTGTTGTGCAGACGATAGAACCAAAACTTTGAAATTGACCAACAAAGTCCTTCGAAAATCACTTTCTAAGTCTTCAACCTGAAGATTGTTGATTTCGGTGAAACGTATCTCACGTGTTGCTTTTCCGCTTTAGCGTGTTACGTTGTTTCCAGCACTGCACCGTCTTTGTCGGAAGTTGTCGACAGTGACTCCACGTGTCGCTGACGCATATCCCGATCGTCTTGCAGCACACAGAAGGGAACAGTTTCCTAGACGACATAAAATAGCAGAAGCTTAATATGCGTTTCCGCTGCCTGCCTTGATCAGCGCAACACCTGCGCGATAAACGTGTAAGAGGAAAATCTGATTCCTCAAGCAGCAACATGCCTGGGAAGAAACGATACATGTTTGGCAACAAAACCGACTCATTTTCATTTATCGTAAGCTTGACACAATGCATGCTCTATACCAAATTATGAAGTGAGTTTATGGCAGGCCTGTTTGAGATTCAAGATATTTTCCAATCGTGATGACAGCGAAACATGCTCAATCAGAACGTTTTTTTCAATGAACAAGTAGTGATCGCCTTTTCTGTCCCGTTCCACCGTTGATTTTAAGTAGAGTTTCCTTTTACAATTAGAATTTTAATCATAATTAATTCAAAGATTGAATAATGTACACCCTGTTGTGAATGCCTGCCCAGAGTTGTAAACGGGCCTCATGTTGAAGCCCGAACATGGCCGAGCCCGAAATTACAAGCCCGAACCCGGCCCGAGCCCGACATTCATTTTTGAAGCCCGATTTAGGCCCGAAAATCAAATTTACCTAATGAGTGAAGATACGCACACCTATGGGGCATCCAAAAACGTAGTGTTCGGGTATAGCTGAAGGTACACTGTTTTATCACACACAAAATAGCAACCATCTTGACCAAAACATTGGCTTAAACAAGCACAATTTTAGCTGGTTATTCACGATAATCCTGTGAAATGTAATGTTTCTCAAGAAAAAAAGAAACTTATCACGAAACTATCCAAGTTGGCGCTATCACAGGCATAAATGAAAATATCTAGGACATGACTGTAGGCATGAAAAGCAGGTCGTTTGTAAGCCATCGCGTAAGTGATTGATCTTTTCGAAGCAACGCCATCACGTGCTAGTTTCCTCAGGCTGTCGGCTTCCCAAAAAGAGTGTAAGACTGATCTCAGCAGAAAACAAAAGAACGCAGCTGTGTTTGCAAATAGAATTACCTGAAGAAAACTCACAATCACTTCACTCACGGAAGTCATCCTGGTGAGCACAGCAAATTTATGTCACAAAATAAAAAATCTTGACTTTGAATGTTGCAAAAACGTTTTGCACGCAGGCCCGAAATCGGCCCGTAACATTTTGACAAACTTAAATTCGAGCCCGGTCCGAAACCCGGCCCGACCCGAAAAGCCCGGCCCGGCGTACCACTCTGTGCTTGCCAACTGAACACCTAGTTAATGCCGAAAATGTTCTCTGTTTTGAAGGGATTTACTACCATCATGAATTTATTCGGCTCTATACAGCGTTTGAGCTTATCTGTAAGGCCACGAGACGAACGTTTACACATTATTTGCAAATTTAAAAATATATTATAAAGTATTCACCTTCCCGTCACATATACGACATTGACAATGTTGAAAATGAATATCTAAAAACTCCAAAGAGCTTATTCAATCTTCCTTATGTTTTCAGTTGCCTCGCACTGCTGAATGATTTTCTTTGACAACGTAGCCGACTGCCTACAATACCTGGCGTCGTTGCTCGCCATAAGATTTTCTTTGACAACGTAGCCGACTGCCTACAATACCTGGCGTCGTTGCTCGCCATAAAGACGATACGTCCAAAAAAGTTGGATGCGGTGGCGGTCAAAGCTCAATCATCGCAGACGGTTAACACAGTATCCTTGTAGCACACATCATGATATCAACGGTATTGGTGCTACGTGTTTTTCAACGACTTTCACAACCTTTTTTGTTTCAGTGTGTTGCAACTGACACACTTACATCATATAAAATAAAAGCCGATGTCTTTGAACCACGAAATAGATGTAAGTTGTATTGTATAACATCTTCTCTCTCACACTCAACGCAGTAGACTTAAATGGCAGTGGCACGAAACGCACAAATGCATGAAAGAACACCAAGATAGATACGTGGTGGTAGCAGAAAAGTGTACGCTTGATGGCGCTAACACAATTACTTTGATGAAACACAATCATACACAGGGGCGGATTCGGCCACTGACAGTAGGGGGTTTGGTGCGATGTCAGTAAAATTTGGTAGTCAAGTCTCATAAAGGCTTCGCTACTGTAAGAGAGATAAAGTATACTTCACAACACTACGGTGACCAAACATTGGACGACAAAATGGCCTTGTTTCGCAAATCCTGTTTTCCGAATTGCATAAAAACATGGTGAAAAAAGTTACACTCGTAGGTTTCAGAGGGGCGATCGCCCCAATCTCCTCCCTCTGAACCCACTCCTGACCACGCGCATGTGATACTAGCAAAGGTCACGTGCATGGGTGGTGCTACCGCCATCACGGTTATTATAATATAGCGCTGCGACGACTTCCAAGTGCAGCAGCGATTTATAAACTGCATGAGGAAGTGGGAGGCTTCGAAGGACCAGGGTTCATTTCAGCTGCAGACCTCCCTAGGGCGGAGATACTTATAGTGTAAAGGGAACAGTTGATAGCAGTGAGTAAAGTCTGTTGCTCTGAGTGTAAGGTTTAATATGCGTATTTGTGTTATATGGTTCATGGAAACAAAATGTTTTGCAGGCAAAGTGATATCACCAGAAAAACTTGGTTGAACCTTGTCACATAAAAAATTTGGTGTTTGTAAATATTTTGGAAATATGTGTGAAATTGAGCATTAAAACCTGCAAATAGCCGCGGTACCAGTCAAGATTTCTCATGTAAATATTGCTATACCGCATAAATTAAGGCGGTTTAGGATATACTAAAAGCTTTATTACTTTAACAGTAGAGGTTTATGTTGGACTATATTAATTAAGTGAAAATGCGCTGTACTGAAAGGCTATAATTGTTCTTATTTTTCGCAGAGATTAATCATGTGCTAGGTTATAGGTGTCGCAAGATTTTTACAAAAACGTATTTTTTCCCAGGAACCACATTTTGTTTTGAAAGAAGGTATTTTAATTATAGAATTTAGGCAACTCCGCTTATTTTTGCTTAAAAATCTATTGCCACCTGAAAAACAACACATTTTTAAGAGTTAAAATCTATTAAAACCTTTTACACATTTTAACTATCCCATTTTTAATTTGACAACCTTTCTGAAAATGTAAAAACTTAATGAAACCTTTTAGCCTGATTTTCAATCGCTTTGCAAGAACACGTTTGCCTCCTCTTCCCCATCACTTATTACTGCCAAAGAAGTACAGTTTTTCGTGATTGTTGTTCTCGCGCAATCGATGAATTGCTTTGGGATTTTGCCTGACACGAGAGAAGGTTTCTTCGAAACCACTGTGATTTAGTAGTCATTTGGAAAAGATTGTGAACAACACGTTTATAATGTGTGTTGCCATCGTAAAGCGTTACGTTTGTCCTCTATCATGCCAATCAAATTTATATCCCTGATGGTTGTTGTGTATTTGCCTCTACAAAGCATCTTAGTTTGGCATGCTTTTCAGCAGAAGCTTTTATATGCTGTGAGCAGGTTACTCTCACGACGAGACAAATGAAAGTTAGTCGGAATCATTTGATGAATTTTAGCTGTTGAATTTTTTTTGCTGAATAAATAGAGAAACATTCTACATAGACTTTGCTGTATTTTCACAGATATGCAGTATTACAACTTCGATTAGATCTCAAACAAAAACAATAACACCTAAAAGCAATGGTGTTTTTTTGTAATTTCGAAACCTTATATTTGGCTGTGCTTTCCTTTCATGGGCACACAAATATCTTTGATTTTTTTGGTTGAACACAGTTCAAGCTAAGGCCACAAAATGTTTTTAGAATTCTAAATGCTACTTTCCTATTAAATTCCAAATTCCAGCTGCAAAACAATCTGTACCTCTTATGAGCATGGTTATGTTAGAATTCAATTTTCAAAATTATGATTATTTTGTAGACCATCGCTTCAAACTTCCACACATTTATGAGACGTTTGGAAGTTTGACGGTATCTGTCCCTTCTCGTGGACATCGAAGAAGCATTCGTCCTGGAACTACCAGAAAAGATTCTGATAATTTTCCAAAGCTATGGTGTTGGTGGCCACCTTCTACTGACCAATGAAGTCATTGCCTTCCAGCACCGACGTCGGTGCCCTGCTGCCAGCGTTAGCCAAAGTCCTTCGCCGTGGATGTTTGGGCTCCGACAAAGCGTGTTTTCTATCTCCACTCCTCTTAACAATTATAGTGGATGCAGATGTACTTCGATGTTTTGTGCATTCGAAATATATGATTTCAGTCATTCTGTATTCGTCATTCAATGCAGTGTAATTGTTTGCGAACAGTCCAGCCTCCTTTAAACATTCATCACGGCGATTGGTCGCGCTTTCCGGTCGCTATAAGGTTTAACATTAGGTTGGTCTGACTTGACATTCAAGTGTATTGAAAAGTTTGTTTTATATCTGAATATAATCAAAGCAAGAATCAAACTCGAGTGCTACTGGAGAGTTTGTATCGGACAAAGAGATGAGAGCTTTCAATTCGCCTTGCATTGTAATAAATATCACGGCCAAAGCAAACGATACAACTGACATCTTGCAAACGTTTCGATAACTACTGTTATCATCCTCAGTGCATAGCAAAAGGA
>JGI24022J15233_10009623_pt1 | contig 10902 bp, 11 predicted proteins | sample Ectturendosymbi2_FD_15233 | JGI IMG/M metagenome (IMG submission 15233)
TGGGCCTGAGTAGCGCTGGTTGTAAGGTTTCCTTCTGGCGGGCGCAGTGTTGGACTTGCTCATCACTACTGGACTCCCCCCATCAGATGGGGTAGAGCTTTTATCGCAGTCTTCATCTGTAGAAAAATTGTTCGTAAGTCAAAGCAGCACGTTCTAGAACACGATCCACACAGTGACGTAACATTGCACGTACTTGCGACAGTCTTTTGTCCATCCTGGCTCTCCGTGTCTCGCTTTCCTTCTTCGGGGACCTGGTGAAAATGAAGGAAGACAATAATCAAGGCTTGAAGCCAACGACTGTACAGTGTGTCTGCTCAGGAACCCTTCAAACGCTATACGGGCCGGAAACGAAGGGTATAATGCAACCCATAATCTGATCACGCCTTCCTGAGACACGTGACATCCGTTGTTTCCAGACCAAACTATTTTTGACTTACCGGCGTGCATTTTTAATCACTTTCACAACAAGTCGTATCTGCGCAGCGAAACATACATTTAGACATTGAACCCCCAAACAACTGCTCTTTTAGAGGGGAATTTTTATTTGTGGGTTGAAAACATCACGCGCATTTTAGATTCGTTTTTTGTTCACCACAACAAGTCACGGTGAATAAGAACTCTTCACCTATAAGGTTTCCGATGACGTATCCGCCACTAAACGTTTTGCACTCAAACTGGACTATCCTGGATTCCTGAGCGAGGTTTAAAGGTCAACCGGAAAAAAAGCTTGAAGCTATTAACCTGGAGTAGAAGGTGGTGTGTAGGAAAGAACCCATAGTTAAATTTTATTCTGTTTCACGTTAGTTCGGTCCACAAACTCTCCCACCTACATCGTGGCATCAAGTTGCGGTTCAGCTCTCAGGTTAACAGCATTGAGAGTATTGTGCCAAAATAAAGACACATCAGACGTCCGCGGCGATTAGCGAGAACACACCAATTGTAATCGACACGTTGCATTAACATCTGACGTTACTCCACATCAGTAAAAAACGTATAAACGCTGGTAAGTTTAACCACAGAATATGGATCCCACGTCCTAAAACATGAAAATGGTTTGTCAGCCCCCGATGGTGATTATCAGTTTCATTCCGATCACTCTGGTTTCGTACAACAAAATCGGGTTTGTTCTACTGCTGTGACATCACAAACGACCTGGAGGAACTTAACAAAGAAAAAACAGAAGTTAATTTTTAAACCAGCATGCCTTCTCGGGAGGAGCGTGGGAGTAGCGGCCCAAACCTCGCCAACCTTTCCTGGGACATTCTGGACATATGGCTGAACCAACGTAGCTGGGATCTCTCTACTCGGAGGAGGAAAAGTAGTTCGACATTCAGGGTTTTACGAATTTGACAGCTGCGCACTTTGTCGCGATGTGTCAAACCGTGGACTACATCCCCCTCTGCCTGAAACCCGAACGCGGTCTTTGTTTGCGCCCGCGACGACCGATGCGCGATGTTTTGATCGTTTTTGCGCATTCCATGGCAGTAGCTGAACAAATTATACCGTTGGGCAGACTGGCCGGTTATTCACACCACACGTTTTGCGATATCGCGATGTACCACAAGGGGGCGGTGCTGTGGGAACATTTGCGCAGAAGGGAGGAACAGTGTATTGTATCGTTAAGAAATACATCGACCACTGTTTACACTAGTGCTGTGGGAAAAATCAAACTTAAAGTATTCTATCACCAAACAAACCCAGAAACTATTTCGATCAGCTTGAATTTACTTTTTCTTTCCTTACTGGTCAAGCAACTTAGTTGCCATGTGCTTCAATAGTGAAGTTGCGTCATTGTAACTCACATCCGTCTACCTCAGCCCTCTGGAAGCAGATAACATTGAAATCATGGACTTTAGACATGTGTCTTCTTTTCGGCAAGATTTTTGGGTAAAGGTCATATCGGAAAAGACGAAATCCACTTGGGAGGAGATTAAATCAGTCAGCTGGAACCGTATCAAACGTAACTATGACCGGCTTTATGACGCGTTAATATTCGTATGGCATGCCGCGAAAAGTGGGGAGTGACTTTCTCTTTTCCTTAAAAAAGCAAGATCCTGCATCTCATATGGTATGTTTTCAGCAAACTATGGGGAATCAGAATTTTCTGGTTAGTTCTATAGCAACCCGACTTGACCCACAAACAAACCTTCGATTCGTCGTCTTGAGTGGCACACTCAGCCTTCCTGATCTTCAACGATCCCGACAGAAGCTTTATTGCGTCCTGAACAGCTTCCTCCGAATCCGATTCAACTAAAAACAAGAGAGAAGCATTTTTCAGCTTCACAGCAACATTCCAGTCCGCCACCAAGCTGATTAATCGTCACACTCCTCCTTAAGGGTCTTGGAGGCTGATCAAACATTATAAGGTATATCACGTCGGCAAAATAATAAGCACCGGAAGATCGAATTTATCTGCTGATTTAAAACCTGGTGGCAAATGCTACGCAACAACATGAGTAGCAAAAAGCACAGCATTTTAAGGTATGGCGGAACCAAGCCCAACGCTACGAGCGCACAGGCTTTACGGCCTCATCGGTGAAGGTCAGAAGCATCAGGTGCAACAACTCAGTGGTACTGGTTTCAAAGACTTTTTACTTTTTAAAACAGAGACGTGGCAAAGATACCAACAGTATCGGTGATTTTTGTTGTTATGCCATTGACTCCAGTCAGAGTTGCACAGTCGGAGGCAAAATATCCGACTCCGACTCCTTCACATAAAGTGAATGAAGTTCGGCTGGCAACTTTTGTAGCAACTAGCAATCAATGGAAAACGCGGTACGCAGCAGGAAGTCTGTTTCAATAAAAGTTTCAAAAGAAATTGTACTATTTCAACAGGATTTCCAAACTTAAAAGTGTGATGTAAAAATAATTCAATTATGCTTCCGGAGTCGGACAAAAAAATCCGACTCCAACTCCACCCTAAACCTCCGACTCCTTCCGACTCGGCAACCCTAGTAACGAACAAGAAAAGCTACTGCAGATGTCCCTTCAATGTATTCCATGTGAGGTGCATGGCTGGTTTGTAACATGGCACACAAATGCAACCACCAACCTTCACCCCCAGCTTTCGCCTGCGCCGGCTTCGCTAAGCCGGGCGACTTGCCAGGCTCGTCAGTGGTCCCCTCCTCCACAGCTTTGCTGCCGGACTTCGCTTCCACCGCCTCCGTGGCGGCTTTTCTCTGGGCTCCCTCCCCATCGTCTTCCATCCAGAACATGGACGCAGGGAACAGCGTCTGCTTCTTCCCGAATGCATTCCTCAAACTCACTTCCACGAATATTCCCGGTTCCAGCCTTGCCAGAAAATTTACACGTTAAATGTGTTCAACAGTGTGTTGTACGCGACACACCTCACAACACACCATGAACGGGAGGTCGATGCTGTGTTGTAGACAGCTACATATCGGACTTGTATGAGTGCGATCGACTTTTCAGGGTCAACATTCCGGTGTAGCATGAGCATCGTGCCCGGGTCTTCCTTGACGCACCTGTGACGAGGTGATGTGGGAATCAATTTCAGATTTGCACAAGGTCGTGAAGGCAGGTTCGGAAGAACACTTCATTAGTCAAACGTATTTGTCAAACCAAGGTTTCCCGGTGTTTCTTCTATGGTAGCCTTCAACATTAGCTACAATGAAACGCTGAACAACTTGCTTTAAAGCCAAAGTATCCAGGTTTGGGGCGAAGCAACAGAAAGCTTGCGCTCCACTTAACGAAGATGAGGTTTCACGACAGACTTACCATTCAGCCAGTAAATATGCTGAGACTGGTCTTAAAAGTACGAAATATTTGTTCTGGTATGAACATTTTATTTTGTCCAACCCGAACAGACACTGTCTATAATAACACTCACCAAGTCGAGGGGACGGTGACCACGACGAACATGGATTTTTTACTGATGGTCACACTTTCTTTCTGCTTCGAATCACTTTCAATCGTATCTATGACAACCTGTGATGAAGTTGAACGTTTGAAAACAGCTCTAACTCTAAAATCAACACTACAACGAGCACTTACTAGTCCTGCATTCCCGAACAGCAACTGGAGCGTGGCTTTAACGTGTGAGCGCCACCTAGCCGGACACGCATCAGCGAGAATCTCATTGGTCATATCTCTGCGTTGCTCTGCTGCCAAATCTCCATTAGTGTTCTGGACCAACTCGTCGACAGCCTCCTGTAAAGATACCACAACGATCGAGATTATCCCAAATACTGCCATGCTGTTAGGTATAAGCAAGAGAGGTTATCTTCAGACTTCCAAAAAAGGTTGCAAGCACGAAGTGTGACCATCAATAAAACTGTTGCTTGTCATCTGAAATGGTGAGCAGGGAATTGGTGAAGGTAAAACGGAGCGTTGGGCTCGTGTAGCAAATGCCCTATCTCGGTGTAAAAGCTGTTTCGCGCGAATTACCAGGACGTAACAAGAACACGATCTGGACGATGTTTTGTGATTGACAATGACGTCATCCTTGACAACCTCGGAGACGAAAACTCCACGTCACAAAAAAGACAAGTACTACGTTTCGTAGAGAATCTCTCAGAAGGTAAAGCTATAAATGAAAATGATATACCAACTAAGATTATTAAGTTAGCCAAGTCTTACACGTATTTTTAATACGTGCATTAATGAAGGTTTTTATCCGGATTGTCTAAAAGTGGCCGAAGTTATACCTATCTACAAATCTGGAGAACAAAACATTTGCTCAAATTATCGACCAATATCGATTTTGCTACAGTACAGTAGAATTTTTCAATGAATTGAATTGCACGACAGAGTGTACTTTTTGTCTACAGGAATATAAGTTCTTATCCAAATATGAAATTGGTTTCAGGCCTAAATCTGCAACTGTGTATGCAGTTCACACACACGTGATCTCGAACCGAATCTAACTGAGATCGTGCTTAGCAACTAATCTCCTAAGTTGAATTCTCCGCTGACACGATAACCGGCTGGTGGTGATTCTAACTCTTTTGTTTGTTATTGAAGAAACACAGACCGGATTGACTCTGGCAGGCACCTGTCAGCGCCGGTTGGGGAGGACGTCTTGTTCAATGCATTCTCCACTCCTGACCTCGTGCAACACATCATGCCCAGGCATGTTGCATCAACACACTCAGCAACACACTTGTCGCTTTCCTCAACTTGTATTGTTTCGTGCAGGAAAACCACCGGCGATGACATCATACCTGATGACAACGTGGTGCAGGTGAGTTATGACGTTGTGCCAGTGGTGTCGCCTACATGTCCGGTCTTCGTCGTAGGCGCCCAGGCCATGGAACCCCTGGCAGGACTGGCCCAGCGAAGGAGAGCCCGGGATGTTGGGCTGGCTTGCTGGGAGGGGGCAGCAAAGTGAGCCCCCCCAGCATTAAATATACATGGCCTTGTGATGAAACAATGCATTGAAAAGCACGCAGCTATACAAACATACCGAAAGAATATTTCTTTCACTGGGAAGTACTGGCTTGAAACAAGAAAGAAGCGTTAGTTATGAGCGAAAATGCTGAGTTACAGTGCAATAGAAATCTGGTCATGAATTCCTTTAGAAATATAAGATCAACAGTGTTTGACACTTTGTAAAGCGGAACACCACAGAAGGTGCCACTGTTTATTTTGTTTTTCTTGTTGTGCATTAACCAAGAACATTGATTATTTATTCAACGCTGTTACTATAAAAATAGTTTCATGAGGTATTGCTCTTATAATTTTTTTTATTTACACAGTTTTTTTTTCATTGCGTATATTTTATGTGACAACGTTAAACCAGTTTCTTCTGGCGGCTTGACCTTGCCTACAATGTATTTCGCTGCAACAAACCATATAACTGCATTGCGCATATTAAACTTATACCCAGAGCAAAAGACTTGCTGCTATAACTGTTTTCTTCACACTGTAAGTAGCTTCGTCCTTGGGAATTCTGCAAACTAAATGACCCCTGGTCCTTCGCATCTTCCCAACCCCCATGCATTATATAAATCGATGTATTTGGAAGTCATCGCAGCACTATATTATAATAATCATGATGACCTCATCCACGCGTGTGATCTTTACTAGCATCACATATACATGTTCGCGTTTCATCAAAGTAATTGTTTCTCCGCCATCAAGCATGTACTTTTCTACCACGTGTATATCCTCATGTTGTTTCATGTATTTGTGTGTTCCTTGTTAGTGCCATGTCTGCATGAGTGAAGACGTCATACAATACAATTTAAGCAATACCTGTATTCTTGTCTTTGCGCAGCCAATACATTCGCTTCATCAAGCATATGTCAGCAAAAAGCTATTTAACATCTAATAGAAAATCTAAGAACATGAAGCACAGAATGTAGAACATTAAAATGGAACTCAATGAGCTAATGTTTCACACAACATGTTACCATGCTTTTACGGTAGTGCTATCGTGCCCTCCATTGGAGGGTAGTGGCAACGGCAACGTAAGCTTTCATCAGTTCAATCCAATGCTAATAAACCGACGAAAAATAGCATCGGATAAAAAACCAACAAACCTTTTTATTATCACCATTTTCCGCTGAATTTGTTGAATCAGCAGGCAGCATCTTGTCACCTATCTTGATCTGGATTAAGGGCAACTCGTAAAGCAGAAACTGGTCAACAGGCAATCTCTCAACTCCCTGAAAATTCAACAACGAATTGAGCCGGTAAACAAAGAAAATTTTTTAAAACTTTGTTCCACAATTAGTCTTTCAACCAGATGGAAGCTGAAGAATGCCGAAAAAATCTCATGTGCCCTCGAAAACACGGAAACGGAAATTCATTCTATGTATGCTTAGCAAAACTTTTCCATCGGACGAGGCCCTCCTTCACTATCGGTGCCTGAAGCCTAACGTTGTTTACTGAGGAAAGCTTTCGACGTAAATACAACGTCACGTCGCAACTTACGCGGCTCAAAAACGTTGAAACGCTGATATAAAATTTGCGGTGTATGTATGTAGAGTAACAAAGCTGAAAAACAACTTTGGAAAAAAAGCACTAGTTCAAATTTTTTTCATACAGAAAAATTTGCAAAAGTTGCAACTTCTACATTTTTATGTCAACTCCAAATTGAACAGCCATCCAGCAAAGGATTAGAGAATATTCGTTCAGCCCATGTGATGGGGATTTCCAGAAGTAGCAGCTCAGGTCTTTGGTAAAAACCTAAAAGACAGCTGCTTTAACATGACATTTCTTATTTGCTGTTTGTAATGCAGCTGCAGAAATAAAATTCTTTGGACACATTTTCGTAAAAACCACACATATGATCTGTTGCATCAACATTCGTGTTTCTAATGTTTACAACAACTAACGAGAACTGTTATTACTTGCTCCATTTCCATCTTGTTGCAGCATTGTACAAGAACCGTCTTGGCTTCCTCCGGAGAAAGATAAAACCCCCCATTGACCACGACCAAAGGAAGCGACAAGCTGCGTAGGGTGGTCGTGTAGTTCTGCACCAGATTGCGGGCATCACGCATCGTTAACTGATTCACATTCCAACTAACATAAGAGTACTAACCTTCAAAGCAGAAGTAATCTTATTATTGAGTTTTTTTACGTAAGAATCGGCGACCGAAGACGATTTTAACAGGTTTTGAATCTCCGGTTCAGTCAGACCACTGTTCTTCCTCAGACTATCAGTCATCTGCAGTGGAACAAACAAAGCATTCATGCAGGAAAACTGGTTATGGTGTTTGGCAGTGAGTCCTGCAGAAGTATGGTCGGCTCTGATCCGCACCTGTTTTGCAATCCTCCAAGAGCTGCAACATTTCCCGACATCTCTCAGTTGGTGCCACTCAGTTAGCGCGAAGTCGTTTATACGTTGAGGAAAAATCACAGGGGGGTGTTCTGACGTTATGTCTGCTTTTGTATTTTGTACACCCTGGAAGTAGAACGAAAAAGAAGTAATGCTTAGCAAATGCACATGTTGAAACGACAGTGGCAAACAGGCTTCCCTCTAATCTCAAATCCTCAAGTTAAATGTAGTTGCTTAAAGCTTGAAACGTCAGGTTTTTCAAATGTTTGGATGACACTTTTTCTAGTATAAGAAAAAAATGAAACCGACTTTTAATTTTAACGTAGTAAGGCCCACGTTAGCCTGGGAGGGTAGTTGGTTGTTTTTCAAAACCGGAACTATTATCCACAACACTTAAAGAAGGTGAATCTAAAATATAACGTTAAAAATACTAAAAATACGCGTTAAGCTATTCAGCATAACAGCTGTTCTCTAAACCAACCCACTGGCAATTCTTTTTATACAGGTCCAACTACAATATGGCCGCCTTTTCAAAATGAAATGCAACACATTACGAATTTTGCCAAAAAAAGAAGTAAATAGAATGTATATGGTGTCCTTGCAATGTATATGGTGTCTTTGCAATGTATATGGTGTCTTTGCAATGTATATGGTGTCTTTGCAATGTATATGGTGTCCTTGCAATGTATATGGTGTCCTTGCAATGTATATGGTGTCCTTGCAATGTATATGGTGTCTTTGCAATGTATATGGTGTCCTTACAATGTATATGGTGTCCTTGCAAAAACCACAAAGCTTTCAAATGGGTGGTTGTTTTTTATTCTCAACTATGGTCATGAATCTGGGGTAATGACTGAAAAAGGGCCATCCAAAAAATAAGTGACACAGATGGGATTTTACGAGTTCACGATGCAACGCTTTGAAACTAAATGTTTCTCTTTGAAATTCCAGAAATCTTGAATGTCGAACCATGTTCTACGAATAGAGTCCCAGCTACGATTGTTTGACCACATGACCAAAAGCCCAAAAAACGTTTACAAGGCAGGTCTTGTTGGCTAGAGTCATGGGAATGCACCCTTGTGTCAGATTATACATCAGGTGACGAGATTCCATTTCTCGCCTAGCTTGGAACAATCTTGGTGTGGAGCTAGCAAAACTTCTTGAGATTGCTGTTGACCGTGAGGTATTTCGAAACCTCCAACAGCTGCTGTCCCCGTGACCGTATCTAGAGGAAAAGCGTGTGTGAAAATGAATTAATGAAAAGGTGCTAAGTACGTGACAACATAAACACAATCTGTCTGGCAAGGTAAGGTGTTGTGCTACACCTGCGTTCACCCACTGCTTGGTTGCACATGCATGGAGGACAACCGATGGCTTAATTATTGTTAGTGTGCACACTCGGGCTAGCGAAAGTTTACCTCTAGGCTAGAACATGAATGGTTTTGAGGTCGCATTAATAAGATTTCCTCTTGTCTCTGTGCAAGAGGAAGCATCCAATTCAAACAATTTTCAGAGATTTTGCACAACGGAACAAAAACCTTCTCTGAAGAAAGTTCAAAAGTTCGTGTGTGCAGCAAAAAGCTAATGTGGATGATCTGAATTTTGAGTTGTGCACTCATTTTCAAACAGGGAATTGCTGAAAAGTTGGCTCATATTTTTATATCAAATGGAAACTGTCATTGCATACAACACAAAAAATTAAAATAACTTGAATCAAAAATCAGGTTTTAAATATAAAACTACAGCATGCAGACCTCAACACATTCAGAGTCACTCAGAAAAGAGTTAAATATTGCTGTTTGAACTTTTTCCAAGCATTTGACACATTTTTCCAACACCTGTAAAAACACAGCACAATTAACATATGTTAACAACACAATGTGCATAAACACTGCATGCAAGAATACACAATTGCAAATATTTTAAAAATAAAAACAAAACTGCAAAAAAGGGTAAACCTCCTAAATCAAATGTAGGTTTGTGACAAACATGTGCATTTTCTACCTTAGAATTTTGCTGCTTCCATTTTGACAGTACTCGAGATTGATCATCACAGTTGTCTGGAAGAGTAAACTCCATAAGAAGTTGAGCGAATTCATTTTTGGACTGGAGTATGTGCAAGAAAAATGTGCATACATAACACAAACAACTTTATGAAAATAAGATACAAATTGCGTTTTAAATAAAAAGAATGGTACTTCAGTTTACCTCAACATGAAGCTGTGATGCAGTTCTACATAAATCTGTAAATCTATTTTTGAAATGACTAGCAACTTTTTCACCAGTGGTTTCTTCCATCAGCATGTACAGTGAGTCAGCAACATAAGAACCAACTTTACACACTGCCTACAAAACAATAAACAAATATCATTTTTTGCCAACTTGGAGTAGATCTAACAAATAACTGCAAATGACGGTAAAAGCCTACTTGTATGGTATCCATGTAGGCAGCAATTCCTTGTTGAAGATACGATACATGGAGCTCCGGACTGATACCAGAAGTTGGCAATGGTAAACTGCAAAAATGATTTGAACCAATAAAGAGATACCTACTTTTCAGTTCATGCATCAGGAAGTTTATTGATACTGTCTTCAAATCAAGCGTTTGATTAATACTATGGTATGTTTTGAACAAGATACCAGTTGCTACTGTTGCAACCTCTCCGTTGGCGTTGCATTGAATGTGCAATTCACCAGTGAACAAGATGTGCGCAAAGAAAAACACCCATATACATGTGGCAAGCAATAATAGAGCGATCATGGCATGTGATCTCTAGAGTTACGGACCTGGTCGAAGTGTCAAAAGACGCGGCAAATCTTGTAGTTTGCACTCGAAAAAAAATTTTTTGGTTGGGGGGGGGCTGATTTTTTGTGAGTGACGTCATAAGTGCAGGACTTTTTGGCCACCTTGACCAACTTCACCTGGCCCTGGGCGCCAACCATTAGATGGTAGTATTTCGCTGAAGTTTTTATTGGAAACCAGGCTACAATCCGAGTCTTATGATACCTTGGATGACCTGCTGGGGTTTTGGGTTCAAAAGCTAGGATCTAAATTACTAATTTTTTTGACTAATTAGTTAATTAACTCTTTGGCGTCCGGCTGCTTTCGAGGATTTTCGGAAAAAAAACGCCTAAACGCACGTGGCTTTAGATGA
>JGI24022J15233_10009624_pt1 | contig 10902 bp, 8 predicted proteins | sample Ectturendosymbi2_FD_15233 | JGI IMG/M metagenome (IMG submission 15233)
CATGGTATAGAGGGAGGGGGACGTAGTTGATTCAGTTTATGTTGCGATAGACAGCTAAACATTCAAAATTTGCCATTTCTGTCACCAGGCATAGAGAATTTTTCAAAATAAGTTTAGCGATACCACCTTTTTATTTACTGTGGTGACTGGTGCAGTGAAATATAGGACTACATATTTTTTATCTGTAAACTACAGGAAAAACGTCCTTGCAGCCGACCTTACGCCTTCAAGGTTTTACCTACACCACTATAACATGGGAATTTGCACAGTTTGCACTGCTTTTGCGGAGAGCCCGGCCTAAAGCTCGGCGCTGTTCTCCCTTGACATTGCTCTTCGCCATTTTACTCTTAGGTACTCTAATCCACATTATTTATAGTTATATGCTCTTCTCAAAAACCCTCACCTTGTCTTGAAAGTGGTATTAGTCTCATAACATTTATGAAATGACTATCTCTATGTACAGTATGGTTCTGCAGCATTTATTTTGGCAATGCTAATGAAAAAACGCAATGTTTCTTGCGTATATGTTGGTGCAGCCTGCTCACATACCAAAACACGACCTCGGATTCACTAAGGCAATTGCTTACTTAAGTATTTTAGGGTGCAGTTCTTTTTATGCACTTCAGCTGCAGATAAATGCAGGCCAGCCTACCAAGTGCAACGCTTTTGAAACAGCATTTTTAATGCTGTCTGCGTGTCTCAACACCATTATCAAGTTGACGGCATGGGTGGTTACAAAGTAAAAAGGTGATATATTTCTTCGGGTTGTGAATAGAATCATAAGCCTTTTGATTTCGGATTGAGTGCAAGTCATGTGGTTTTGTTCAATCACTTCGTATTCAAGCAACAGCACTTTTTCTGGTCACGTGCTAGCTGAAAAGTTTAGTTTTGTAGATAAATATTTTCAGACTAGAAGTTTCCGAGCATATACAGTTGCTTTGGAAGACCAATGTTCATATTTACATTGTCCATGGGTAATTGTTATTTTCATGGCTATTTTCTTACACGTGGGAATAATTGGGGCGAAATTATACTAGGCGATATTTGGTATCTTCAATGTTGTCTTGATTCTATATTTGATGCTATCATGCTATGTTCATGTCAAAAACTATTTTTAGAAAAACGACATTCATTTTTGTGATTAAATCAACTGTGCATGAGAACATACACACCACAGCAGAAATCCATATTTACAAACGAGGATTTTGACGTAAAAATGAAATTGTTGTTCTAGCACACAAAAAACAAACTTTTCATGTTGTAAAGAAACACGAAAACTTTTTGAAGAAAATAAAATATTTAAAATTTTCCTGCACAGAAACTCATCGCTCACATTTGAGAAACCGTCACGTCGAATAGCTAACAGTTTCGCTGTTGCTGATCGATTACGAAGGAAGCTGGTAGGAGGTAAGGATAGGGTGATGAAATTCCAGTAAAGATGTTTCTGCCTAAGTATTCACAACTTGAAAAAAATGATAGCAGAAAGATTGTGCTAAAGATAAGTCCATTAATCACTGAGTTAAGCTCACTGTGAAATGCTAAAATCCGACCTCATGATTTACCGTTGATCAGCTCCACGCAGCAAACAACGTCTAACAAGATTATCTCCGTGTATTGCACTAATAGATCAGATGGTAGAGTATTTCGCGTAGCTCATCGTTTTCTCGGGAACTGACAATTTCACACAGTTCAGAACAGCAAGATCAACGATCACCACTTTAATCCAATTTTGAGAGTATGGGAAAAACTTTTGACTTCGTTCGATGGCAACTTAGCGCTCACGACAGATATGCTGGCAAAACTAAAATATCCTAGATTACTTGAAGTGGACAGTAAAAAAATGTACGCATATTTTGCAATTTCGACTAACATAGCTAACTTTGGTCGAAAAATAGAAATCATTTTAGAGACAAGAAACACGAAATACGGAAGGCAGGTTTTGGTACTAGCTAAGATTCAATACCAAATCATCCGTAACAGTTAGAGAACGAACTTGTTGCATTCTAGATCTTACTTGTTTTTTCTCTTGAGCAAGCTTATCTTACTACCACAGATGCAGAACAGCAGTACATAGCTTTAGAAAACCAGCTGATAGCCGCATCAAAGAAGGAAAGTTTTCTTCGTGGCAGTAAGGCAGGTGAAAGATTTAACGTGTGTCGGTAATCATGCTTTGTTCGGATAACTGAAGATGAAGTTCTCCCCAATTGCTGAAAAATTAACAAAGCCTAAATAAACCAGTTCCATGAACTTTTAATAAAACACCCTCCAGGGAAAAAAAACTCATCAGAAAAATATATGAAAAGAAACTGAAATGTGTCCAAGCACATTATGTAACACGATTTGACAAAACTAAAGTTGGCGTTCTGGCATGTGATTGTCCTGGAAAAATCACTGAGTACTTATACTCTCTATCTCTTGAATGGTGATAAAAACAGTGCAGATATGAAAGACTTGTTTTACCTCTTGACAACCGGCGCTGCTTTGGCTACGACCAGAGTCGTAACGAGGGGGCAAGGGGGGCGCAATTCCCCAGGGGCCGAATCACTGCGGGGGGCGCCGAAAGGCCCCAACAGTGTCACAAGCACTCTCTTCAACAGCTCATTTGCTTCCGAAAGATCTCGGGTTCGAAAATGGGGGCGCCAAACTTGTTTCTTGCCCCGGGCGCCATTTAACCTCGTTACGCTCCTGCAACGACATCATCTACAAAAACTCCCCGAAAAATTTTCCAAGTTTATAAAACCCGTAAAAATTTTACGTAGATGCCGTTGTTACGTTTATATTTGTGAGTATGAACCTTCCTGATGAAAAGTCAACATTCAGAGGCAAGCAAAAAAGCTGGTGGTATAGTTTCTGAGTTTAAATAATATGCACGTCCAACAAATTTTTGAATAGATGTGGCAAACTGACACGTAGTAGCATGAACCACCATGATATCAAAGACACTTTTTTGGAATGAACATTATTCTTAGAAATAAATTCCGCATTACAAACTTTCCATAAAATCACTGACAAATGCCTGAAATTTGAACAACGGCTGGAGGAGATGTTTTGCCCTGCAGCGTTTATTCCTTTTTGTGGTTTTCACCCACCTCGACGTTCTTTTCCATCTAATCAGGCAGATGCTTTCAAAACTTGAGAAAAATGTCGTTGATATCAAAGACTTAAATCTGCCATTTTTGGCGAATATCTGTATGAGAACGGACGTATTAAAGCACTTGAGGACGCAAGCACATGTGCAATTAGAGTGAGTTGGCAACAGCGAAGCAAAACGACAGGCGATTAGTGTCTTCCAATCTGCGATAATACTCGGTTATGAAGCGGAGTTTTGATCTTCGCGTTTGATAAAAGGTCACCCAAGGAGATAGAAGGGCTGACGTGACGCAGGTTCTAGCAACGGTTAAATGAAACAAACAGAAATATGTGGCCAAGCTGTTTTTCAAAAATACTCTACGTAGGATTGCCAACAGCTCCAGGGTTGAACTTATGCCCCACAAACTGGTGGCAGTGATTTTCAATAAGCTCAAACAACCTTTTGAGAAGTTACAGCTTCTACAGAAGTCATTTGAAAACAAAGTTCCTTTTTAAGGTTGTTCTTTTATTTGGAAAAATCTCCCCATTTATAAATTTAAACTATAGCAGAGTAAAATAATTCCTATACGTTTAAGCGATAGGACCATGGTTAACAATTCAAAGTTTTGAATTTCTGAAATAATGATAGCTTTGATTTCTGTTTTTATCAAACTAAAGTTGTTGAATTGTAATTCTAAATTTTTTTCACAGCTCTTTACATCTGTTTCAAATTCAACGCCAAACACTGGTGTCCAGTTTCAATAAATGAGCAACTGTACCGACCTATTCTTTGTATTTCTGTACCTACTTTCACAAAATTTTTTTGAGTTGTGGGTTTATCTACGAGGCCAAATGAAAAGATTTCCTCGATAAAAAATGAATGAAGGTTAGCTATCATGTAAATGCGTTTTCTTTTTATGTTGGTTCTGAGTAGCTCTTAATACACTGAACATTCGATTTTGTACGAAGCGTTTACCCCAACATAACACGTTTTGTAAAAGTTATAGCTTTCCCGCAAATGAGGGACATATGTTGAAACCTAGCGGTGCCAACGTAAGTGTTTTTGTATTGAACAAACGCAGAATTGTTCAAATTTTAATCGGCTTAAAGCCAATCTTGTGGAAGCTAATTTGCCTCGCCACGACCTTGGAAAGAAAAGAACAGCGTGCGTTTTAAATGGAGACGTCACAATTGCGGGCGCTTTACAAAAAGAAATCGGCATCTAGAATGACCCGACAACAGCAGGGCAGTTAAACTAACTTTCTCGACATGGATGTTATAACGTGATGCACCCGCCATAAACTACTGAGATGTTTTGCTAACTTATTTTACTTATGAGTAACGCAAAACAGCAGAGTATGATTAAAGAACAGATAGTCAAAGCAGGCTATGCGGATTCACGCTAAACTTCTTTCGAAACTTATGCGCTTTGCAAGAGCAGGAAGTGAATTTTGCCAAGTGCACTGATTTTCGGAACATAGTTGGAGTAGCATGAAAAACATCTTTATTTCTCACTGCTAGCAATAATAACATTCCTGAGTGTTAAAACGTATTTTACAGTGGTATATGCGGTAGCCAATTTTTATCTTTTAATGCTAGCAAAATGGTCTTTGCAGTTTAAGGTGAATGTCAGCTACTAAACAGTAATTTTCAAAAGCAAAACTGAAAGTATTCGTGCGAAGCAAGCAGAAACTCAATATTTTTGTGGCATAAAGTATTTGATTTTCATAAAAAACAGCTTGAACCACTTGATGATTTCAGGTAGCACTGAAATGATGCCCCTGCCTTTGTCAAGCTGCCAACCCAAGAAAAGTAAGTATTGCTTTGGCTGTATAGTTTCCGTTGTTATTACATGCCATAATGTATTAAACTCCACAAAACATTTGGAGTTTACTGGCATATTGTCCAATTTACTGGCATATTGACATATTTACTGGAACTTTTTTGTTAAATTTTGTCAAATTTACTTGCACACGATGTACACTACAATGGAACTGATTTAAAAAATTTTCTTGGTACAGTTTTGTGACATACGTGCAACAGGCCACTAGATTTAAGAAATAGGGATTCTATAAACAAAAAATTCTGGTTTGTGTAAAGCGAAGATACGAATAAATTTTCTGTATTATTTACAGCTCAAAAAAAAACTACTAACAAATCCTCTTTACTATTAGTAGATGTTTGGGAACGAAGATGTGAGAAAAATAATGTTTAAATTCGACCCAAGCTTTACAGATTTTTCTATTTGCATTTACAATGTACGTGGAGGAACACTGTAGTTAGGAGGTTCCGATCTTATCTTAAACTCTTGTCCCACCTCAAAGAAACAGTTGTTGTGCAGTTCGCGAAGAAAACGTACAGTAAGTGTTACTCAACTTATGACAAGTGGTTACAGCTCAGCTTTAGATGCATTCGGTTACTTACACCATATATAGATCATAACTGGTGCAGTACATATATAGTAAATTTAAACCAATTTTTGTCAATTTGTAGTAATCTTTAGAGACAATTTGATCAATTCAAGAAATAATTCGGGATTTTTATATTCTTGTTTTTTTTGCAAATTTTTTTCAAACTTTGGTTTGTAGGCAGGATCCTCGATATACCTTGCAGTGTTTGTGGTGACCGAAGTTCTGGGAAGCACTATGGAGTATTCACCTGCGACGGATGTAGCGGATTTTTCAAACGGAGCATCAGAAGACAAAGAAAATACTTCTGCAAGGTTCAACTTTTTGCAATGTCAGCTTTAAGAACAGAAGCAAAAGTCTTTATCATCTTTTGGAAAAAGTGCAAAGAATTTCATGACAGAAAAACGTAATGAAATCACTGCAAAACTAAAACATTTTTGCTGAAGTTCTTGCAACACATGTTTTGTCCTGTTGACGTGCTGGGTTGAATTGTCAATTACTTNGCATAGCCGTAACAAAACTTTGAAAAACAAGGCTATTCTCTCAAACAAGTATGCCGGAGGCATGAGCTAAATCTTTTTTCGGAGAACAAACTNCGTTCCTTCTATATGTTTCCAGTTTGATTTTCAACCACAAAATTTTTTAATTTCTTGGCATTTATTTTTTGTTTTGATGCAACCTTGAATAAAAATANCCTTGCATTAGACTTCTAAATATATTATTTCTACTTCCAGGGATCTACGAAAGGAATGTGCAAGGTGGATAAAACACACAGGAACCAGTGCCGAGCTTGCAGGCTCCAACGTTGCTTGGACGTAAAAATGAACACGGAGTCTGTTCAGGTTTGGTAAAATTTTTTCAAGAAATGTTCTGAAGTACTTTTTCACGGTATGATTAGCCACAGGGCAAGGTTGCAGAATTTAAATTGCAAAATTTCAGTGAGAGACAACGTTTGTTTCAAAAACTAAAAAATACTATTGACTTGAAAAAAGGATAAAGTTACTCGGGCCAGAATGTCCAGCATAAAACTATATTGTATTTTCGCAAAAATCATTTATTCAAAGTTCTTGTACGTTTTTAATGGCGGGTCTTCACCCATGGTTGAAATCCGTGTGAACAACAAAAATAAAAGAAATGTTGAGGCTGCTATCAATTTTAATTTTAAACTGACGTTTCATATCAGTTCATGCTGCTTTGAAATGTGTGTGTGTTTATGGTAAAACTGGAATATACACTGCGCTCTTAACATTAATATTGATTGCTCAAGAAAAAACACATGTGTATGTCGAAGCGTACAAGGCAAACCAAAATGACTTAAGCCTACATATGTCATTGTTTGGAATACATAACATCTGTCTGTTGTAAAAACATGATTACAAATATGTTTTTAAAAGAGGCACTCTTTCACAAGAATGTGATGACGAAACGAGTAGAAGTATTCTTGTGCATGCAATATATTTATTGCTATTTGATCAAAATGGCGGATGCTTTTCCGTCAGCACATGCCTTGCGAACTGCTTTAATCACTTCATTGTGCATTGATCGGTGCAGCACGAACGCGGACCGCGCAATTCCTCTCGCCAGTTTACGGAAAATGAAAGCTTTCAATCCATAACGATGGCCTCGACGTCAACAGCGTATAATTACCCAAGGAATGTGGTTCAAAATCCGAGGAATGTGCAACTGGTTGCGGAGAAAAAAAGTAAAGGTTGTGAAAAACAGCACTTTAGTAGATAAACAATGACAAAAGTGAGAATGGCCTGAAGCTAGAATAACATCTCCAAAATATCTATAATATCTGATTCCGAGTTTTGCTCTGTTCAAATACTTTTTTGCATTCATGGCTGCACTTGTGTCAAAAGTAGTGGTAAATTGCTGTTTGCCCCTATCCTAAAATCTTAGTTCGCCATTGCTGCTGTAAGAAAAACAAAGTCCATTTGTTAGAAAGTAATGTGTTAAGATGTTTTATCATTGCAACAAGTGGAGTTAAGTAATTAGCAGGCGTGCGTCGGAGTAACAAATGCTTCTTGAACTAGTTGTGTGAATAGGTGATTATAGTTTTGTGTATATTGTCAAGTAATTTACATGTAGTTGATATTTGTGTTTTTTTCGTAGTTTGCCTCTATTTCAAAACGAAGCTTAGCGCTAATCAAATAGAGTCTACCAAATGTGGCTATTGCCATAAAAAAATACGTCAATGCAATCGTACAACTTTAATCAACATGCTTTAAGCTCATGACATGAACACTTGTGCGGTAATCAGGTGTTTTTTTAATTTGGAAATCTAAAAAGAATTTCGCAACAGCCACATCAAAAAATCAGCACCATGATGTTCATGTCGCTTTTATCAGTGATTACTTGTTTTTATGCAACGAATTTATTCCTGTACGAAACCATCTGCAAACATGAAAAGAGTTCTGTTTCTGCACTAGACAGCACCCGTAGCGGATTTCAGACATATGGAGTGCTTATATGTTTTTCTCCGAAGAATATTTTTATTTTACCTCAGGCGCAATTTTACCATTTTTCAATTTAAAAAAAGCAGCACCGCGAAGATACAGCTTGCAGTACCTATAGTAATTTCTTATATCTGGATTTCTGTTCTTCATTGGTTACATTTTTTCGCTATACTCTGTATCAGCAGTTCATCACACAAAATATAAGTCAGTTTTCTTATGGAATTGAAGTAGTGGTATGCCGTCATTTATTTCAAATGTTCCGATTGATTAGAATATGATTCAATTAAATTAAACGTATCTTTCGTCTGACATTATCCTTGCCTACCATGCTCGTAAGAAACATACAGAAAAGTATCTACACTGCAGCATCAGTTCCGCAGCCATCTTCTACGCCCAGTGGATCTGCATCACCAGACACAACAACCCATCACGATTGCGTTGATCTTGCTGCTCCGCAGAACATAAACTTTCCACAGATTATTTTGCCTCGTCCGGAATTTCTCCTCAATCCTTGGGCATCAACACAACTCGTTCAACATTTATCTTCCATTGGGTTGTTTGGGGCAAATCACGGTAATTCGTTACATTGGTTTCTTTATATTGATTGTCCGCTTAAGGATGCTATTTTTTTTAAATGCCAATAAAAAAACAAACCGAATTTCCTTTTATCATCTGCAAAGAAAAGTTCTTACAGCTAAGCATTGTAACTAAAAATTTTACTGCAGACTTCTTTGCTCGATTTTGTTTTTTACTGGGCTTAAATGCTTTTTTTGCTTCAAAGTGGAGTAACATCATATTCACATGCGTTAAACTTCCAAGCAAGTTTGCAATAGGGCTATTCGAGATAGGTTACCCAGCAGCTAGAATGTTTGATGGTGAAACATTTAAATTACAAAGATCCAAGTTAAATCGAAAGTGGTGCCCAGACATTTTTGCTTGCATGTAGCATCTACAGTACGAAGGCACAAGGTATAATGCATGCTGCACCTCTTTTTCCAGAAATAATTTTTTCAAAAATATAAACTTTTTGATTGAAAATAGCCACTGAAATGCGATTGAAATTCTGTCAATGTACTGAAAACATCCTGACTGAAACACTTTTGCAGCAACACAAGCTTTTCCCTCATCAATGTCAACGGTGAAAAACACTCTTGATGCCAACGTTGCAAAAGCTACGTGCAGTGATCAGAGTTCGACTCTTTGTCACGCTGCTACTCCCTCCAGTTTTTTTCTTCCATTTAGCTCTGACTATAGCAGCAGTCACCAAACAAAACTAGCATCGCCGATTGTCAGCAACGAACTCGTCAATAGGTACGTGTCTCTGCGTTAAGCACATTTTTTCGAAAACGGGTTATGACCTGACAACCCTGTTCGTTATAGTCATGATAAATGTTTCTTCCAGGATGGCATCGTCTTTCGCTCATGGAAGCTCATTTGCGGTTCCATCCACAAAACAAGACAGCATAACTTTTGAACCTGCTCCTGGCACGTGGTATCAGCAAACATTGATGATGAGTCTTTGTGGTGCCAACGTGCACATGCTTGGAGTGAAAATTTTTAACGAAGTTGTTCAGTGGTGTTCGCGAAGTTCGGTATTGAAAAGGATGGAGTCTCCGGAAAGGGTATAATAAGACGAGAAAAGCTTCTTTGTGTCAAATCTTACAACAAAAAAAATTTATATTTCGTCGTGGAACGCACGATGCACTGACCGTTCTCAATACGTACAGTTTTGCAGCAAAATTTAATTTTGCAGTTGGAACTCTTGCGAAGGAATTGGGCAGGAATATTTGTCATGGAGGCAAGCTTGCATTTTTCGTCGTTAGATTTTGCCAGTCTTCTGCAAGCGGGGAGATTCAATTCCATTCAAGGTGAATATCAATTGTTTGAATTCAGTAAAGGATGACTGTTTATGCTTGATGTTTTACCAACTTGGACGGAACTTAAAAGAAAAAAGAACGATATATAAAAACAGTGTCGTAAAAGGATAAAATTTGTGTTTGTAAGTAAACCAAAAGAGGTCAGATGTAACACTATCTGTTGATATGTTCGCAAAATGACTGGGAGACTGAGGGTAATTTTGTGAGACAATTTTGCCAATGACTGTTTGAAAAATTTTTTTTGCGCAGGGGGATTTTTCAGCGAAACCTGTGTGAAGACGAGGGATCACGAAACTGTGTTAATGGCATCACGAATACACACAGCACTGTGTTTTTGTTCTGCGGCTAACTTGGATGAATTTGAAAAGAGCATAGTTGCCAATCTTTGCATATTAGGTGATATGCATAGCTTTTCTATTTTCCTTTGCGTTTCAAGCCTTCCACCTCTTTTTGAGTTCGGTAATTGGTAAAACGAGTAATTTAAAACCTTGGTTGTCTCTCTTTAGCGTGTTGTTTGTAAAAATTTACAATAAAAAACTCCATTTGCATGGTGAGGAGATCGATTGAAACCTTTTTCATGCAGTAAAAAGTTGTTTGTAGCACAAACCTTCATTATAGTTTCCACATATGATTTGCAAACTTCGAATTGTGCATTTAAAACTCACAAAACTGTAATGAACGCGGTCATCTGCAGTAAAGTACTAATAGAAAGAGACAAAGCAAAATGCACGAAAAATAAAAGATAAAGCAGCACTTTTTCCTTATACCACCGCAATCTTTTTGTGTTTCCCACGTTTTAAACTTTTCTAATGGTTTTATCTGTCTACGTTGTCCATACTTTCGAAAGGTATGGATGATAATACCATCACGGCTAAGGACACAATGCTTCAAGATTTTTTTTGGTTACCTTGAAATCGAATGCACTATAACTATTTCTCGAACAGGCCAAACAATTCTGGCGTGCGCAGAGGTTGAAGAATGACTCCCGCTGAGTCAAAATTTGTTTAACATTTCTCCTTGTCAGGTTTGCATCTGTGACGAGTATGAAACAAACTAATTTGTGAGAAGGTGTAGCACGGACTATGTGGG
>JGI24022J15233_10009629_pt1 | contig 10900 bp, 10 predicted proteins | sample Ectturendosymbi2_FD_15233 | JGI IMG/M metagenome (IMG submission 15233)
AGTGTAGGCTGACATAAATGCAGGCCCGTAGCCTGCTTTATGTCAGCCTACACTTTCAAACTTGTGGCATTCTGACAGTTCTGACTTCTGAGTCTGCAAATGTTAGTGATTTCAGTCCACATACCATTTTTGCAGTTAATTGGCATAGACTCTGTGACCTCAGTTGCTACGATTGATAAAACTTTAATTGCTTTTATAAGTTGTGTTGTCATAAAAAGTCTCTGCCTTCTTTAATAACGAGTAAAACTGATCAGAATACCAATTAAATGTCTCATAAAAATCACAGAAAACTTCAAAACTGCGTGTGATTTTTTGCTTGATTTTTTTTCATTTTATCACTGCTTTAAATGAAACGATTTAAATCAATCAACCCTGACTAGAAATAGCTGAACCATCATTCAAAGATTTTTGCGCTTATGCAACATCCCTTAATTCAAAGAAGTTCATAACACCAGTACCAGCATACGAAATGAGATATCAATTGAAATGCCAATACTGAAACTGTCAATTTAGTAATTTCGTTGACTTTCATGGCACACATGCAGAGAATGTTAAAAACCCATAACAATATATCTATTTCATGAATCAGAAATATGTTCTATAGCTATGTTTACAGTCAACGGCCTTTATAATTGATGGAATTTAAATGCAACTTTCACTTCATGCTAGTCTACACTTTCAAGTTTGTGGCATTATACAGTTATGACTTCTGAATCTGCAAGGCTTACTGTCCACATGCCATTTTTGCAGCTAAATGACATAGAATCTGTGACCTCGTGTTTTTAACTTGTGTCGTCATAAGAATTCTTTGCCTTCTGCACTAATACTGTATAGGCTATGTGTAAATCTATTAGAGTGCTAATGAATTGTGTCATAGACAGCACACAAAGCTCTAAAACAACATGATTTTTTTATTTTTATCGTTTGATTTAAATCATGATTTTTATTGCTTGATTTAAATCAATCAACCCTGCTCAGCGGTAAGGTAATCATTTTTAGACACCCTGGAATGGTAATGAAACATGAAAGTTTTTCAGTAGTTTGACTTATTTTAAGACCTTTAGATTTATTTTATCAATTCAAACTTCCTATCGCCACTTTCAGTTGACGTTGATCAGTGATCACGATCGGAAAAACTCTGCTCTGGTTTGTTAATTTTTCTAGGAGAGAATCAAATAAAAACATAATCGCAAACATTCACAGAACTCATTGAAAGTTATGCGTTTTCAGTAATAGTAGTACCGTGAAACACGACCGATAGCGGTATGTGTTTGGCGTAACGGACAACATTGGTTGTTTAGCAGCAAGATTGCAACCTTTATTTCTGAAACGCGATTACTAACATATCATCTCTCAAAACGTTTCACAAGTGAATGTTGGTTTTATCCACGACACTTCATCGCTGGATAGAACATTTTTCAAGCACTGCTTTTCATTCAGTGCTCTTTGCCTCAAACAGCACCATGGTAGCTATCCGTAGTGGCAGCCATTCCAGTGTTTGATCCAAGTAATTTATAACTTGCAGTTGGCTGTGTGTTTGCTTTGCTGTCCGGCGTCCTGGACCTGTCCATAGCTGTTGTACTTGCGCAAGTGTTTGCCATCTACACAAAACCGACCCTGGAAGAACAGCTCTGGTGGGCGATGATCTTCGGTGTAATACTCATCACGATCGGAGCAGTGCAGCTTCTCGCAAACGTTTTGCAGGTTTGGTTTTCCGTTGATCACTGTTTGTGCAGCTGACAAAGTGGATTTATGCTTCAACTCTAGTTTATGAAAGAACCGAGTTTCGTTCTGTTTTACGCCGCGAAAAGAAAATTGCTAAATAGATCACCTTTACCTTAGAATCGCTTAAATTTTTTTCAAGCCTCATTTCGTTTTTTTGACGATTTTCCATATCGTTGAACACTTTTATTTTGCTAATGTGACTCTTGCAAAGGCCCATTTCAGCAATAGTCAAGTGTATATAAACTGCAACCTGTGGCCAGTTACATGCAGCCACATCTTTACGCTAAAAAATCTATGAAGAAGCAATCACCTGTACATCCAAAATGTTATTTCTCTTACGACAAGAAGTCGGCGCAGTGTAGATCATCCATTGTTCCAACGCACAACAGGTCAGCGAAACACCCGGACAGCACCAAGCACTTGCTTCTTAACTGCGTGCTCTGTTTCCTTGAATACGTGTTGAAAATTATAATACTGATGAAATATAACGTAAACAATTTTCGTAAATTTGCTTTCAACTGCCATCAGTGCGACGCAAAAAGTGCAAAATCTTTTTTATATTTTCATAATCCTGTTTTCACGCGATGGGTTGCAGTAAAGGTCATAATATTTGTCTTTTCCAGATGATGTTATTTGCAAAATCAGGAATGGAACTGACAATGCGAGTAAGGAAAGCGACATTTGCTGCGATTCTTAGACAGGAAATGGCCTTTTTCGATCAAAAGCGTAACAGCACAACAGCGCTATGTGGTAAACTTGCTTCCGATACTATGAAGATTCAGGGATCTACTGGTATAAGGCTTGGAACTATCGTGAAAAGCGTTTCTACTGTAGGTAAGTAGATGTAGAACATATTTTTTGCCTTTTCTCTTCATGTCGAGTTATATCCCTACATTTTTCTGGTGCAACGGCTTGAATTCGTTCCGCAACCCGCGCATCTACACAAAAAAAGCCATTTTTTCGCCTCTAGCAACAAGCGTAGGTGGCGTAACCGGGGGGGCCTCATGGGTCTAGGCCCTCACACTTTTATTTCTGGGGGGGGCTGCCCCCCCACTTTTAAATGTCGAATTTTGCCTAAAAAGTTTAAGTAACACAATTAGTATTGGGTCCATTAAAGTAAATCGTTTTAATGAAAAATTCTGCAGAATTTGGCAGTATTTTGATAATATCATTTGTAATATATTATTTGTAATTTGGCAGTATTTCGTAATTGTTTGGCAGAATACATCATGCACAGTCTGTCACCCTGCTATGGCTTGCTTATCCCATTGATGTTGTTGAACAGTTCTGCCAAATGGTGAAATACAACACAATTTTTTACAAAAATGATGTAATTTTACATGCTTTTGTGCATAGGGCGTCGGAAAGATTTTTTTACGGAGGGAGGTCACTACTGGATTTTTCCAAAAGTTTTTCTAAGGGGGGGAACCAAAAGTGGTGAAATTTGGTTTTTACCACTCGAAACTCGGAAAACAGCCTTTTTGCCGAAATTTTCAAATTCCTGCCTTCCTTCCGACCCCCATGCTTGCGTGTAGGAAAACGTTGGTGCCACACCATAAAAAAACTGATGTAATTTCGAGCGTTTTAACACCATTCTAAATGGTGAAATTTTGCAGAAGTTTACACGCAAAATGAAATATTTGACAGATCAATTTCAATTGTGTTTTTGTTTTTGCATTGGCAAGACTAAATAGCTATATTTTATTTGTGCACTGGCAACACGATCGGTATCCTGACAGACAACGTGCTGGTTGCTCCATATGCTTTGTCTTGTCTTTGCATTCCGGTAACTAATGCAGTTGTAGAATGACTATTCAGTTATGTGACTTCTGTGTTCAAGATGTGGAAAAGTTGTGATTTTGAATGTGGTTAAGACAGGTATCAATGCTGTGTCATCTTTGCCTGTTTTTTAAACTGTGTTCTTTGTGTTTTTAACAGTCCAGTGGCGACTCCGGCACACAGGATCCTCTGGCTTAGCCTGAGTTTTCGATTACGCTTTATACCGGAGAACGCGACCTTGCTTGCTTTGTATGTTTGTCCCACTTTACTAGGTTGTTAACTCGGGCTCTTTTCTTTGGGTCTGGTCACTGTTCATATATTTTGTTCCATGTCTGGCCTTTCGCGTTCATGTTGCAGGTGACCTGAATAAAACAATATCGTTTGTAGTAGGTGTTCTCTCGACTTCATTCGCTCGCACTTTACTCGGGCTCATCCGTTAGAGCCCGAGCTGCCCTCTGCAATAGTATTTTTTGAAATATAATTCACATCGGACTAAATGTTTTTTGAGCAATGAAATTGTGTAGAACACTGCATTTGAAGTCCAATCCAACGGGCAGTTCCCATTTTGAGAACAAGTTCAAATCAACAATAAATTCTCCAGTAAATCGGGCTAATATGAATGAGCCCAGTAAGCAGAGGACTTACTGGCGTTATCATTGCTCTGTGACGTACGTTACTCAACAATGGAGAAGTTATCATGAAAATGTCTCATTGATTGTTACGTACCGTATATGCTCGTGTATAAGTCGCACCGGTGGATGGGTCACACCCCTAGTTTGTGACTGTCTAAGTAGGTATTTGTGGCTGATCTGTATATAGATCCCAGTGAAGCAGAACAACTAAAACACAGATAGGTTATTGGCTCTTCTTTCAGCGCGATAAATGAGGGGAGTGAAGAGAAGAACAGTGATTAATATATTTGGTGTTAGCATGCAACAGGTTAAAGTATGCAACCGTTAATAATAACATTTTGATTTCAAATTAATCGGATCAACGAGACGGAATGGAATATTTTTGTGAACCGGATTTGATTTGGACTGATTTTAATCTATGGACATCCGTTAACAAGAGGGCTGATGTTTGTTTGCATTTATGTCCAGTGTATAGGTCGCACCTAGTTTTATGGCTCAATTTTTTGGCAAAAAAAAGTGCCACCTATACGCGAGTATATGCGGTAACTAACGTCACAGAGCAACGACAATGCTAGCCAAAATGAGAGCAAATGGAAATTTCAGTGACGCAGATGTCGAACGGCTTTATTCAGTCAGAATAAATCGCGTGATGAACCCGAGTGACGCTGTTGACCTGGGTCGCCCCTGTAACAGCCTATTTGAATTTCAAGTGGTTTACCGTTCATAGTGGTGTAATTTTGTCTAAAATAGTGTAATTTAGACGTTCATATGGTGTATAGGTAATTGATGACGTCATATTTCAATGATTCTAACGTTACAGTTGCCATTTAAAACCGCAAAAATTGTCTATCGTTTCTTTGACGTCCACTTATGCCTCCCCACTTTGAAAAAGGTTCCGCCACCCATGGCAACAAGAGCTGCTATTTTGCATAAACGTCAGTATAAATGTTGGTATAAACTTCAGAAACATCTCTCAGAGTTGAGCCGAAGGCTTGAAAACATCATGCGACATAAAACAAATTGTTGATTCGACAATTTCTTGTCGAAGTTGTACAGAATGCTAAAATTTCTTCCTCGAAGGTAAAATTGCAGTGTCGAGTTGCTGCAATTTTACCTTCGAGGAAGTCGGCTTGGCCTGGCTGCCAATAACGTGCATGGACTGCTTTAGATCGACCTTGTGTCGCCGCTCACTTTGTATACAAAATCATAGTCATACGATGGGTAGGGATGTTACGGGGCGTACAGAGGCGAACCGCCGCAAGACGGCATGGTCGCTCATAACAATCGCCAGATACAAAATGATTTCGCGCCTGATCACGTAAAACATTTGATGTGAATATCGGGCCAAGAAAGAATCACTATTCTCTTGTGTCCATCTGTACATTTTGAACGATTAGTGAAATGGACAGATTGAGAAAAAGCCATCTTTCAATTATTGAAAACAACGGATAGAAAATTACTGCAAACGTAAACATTGAAAAGATGGACGTACATGACGTAAAGTCTGGCCTGAACTGCAGAAATATCTACCCATTAAAAAGACAAGCAACATTCGCTCTGCATCACCGTAAAATCCATTCCTTCACCAACGACGATCGAAAGTTTGCCATCGATGACAAACGAGTAAATTTCCAGACTCGCATGCAGCCAGGAAGAGCCTGACAGAAGTAGAGATATACGACGAAATGTTACAGGAAAGTGCTGGTCAATAATGCAAGCTGCAAATCAATCCAAACGATCAGAAAATTTCGCAGAAAAGAAACTCCACCAAAAATCATTTGTATTTGACTAGCGTACAGCAGGAACGTAAAAACAACACCGGAGGAATGTTTTAAAGGCTTATAAAACACTACTTTCCTGGGATTTGGTATCACAAATTTTCAGGAAAAACACCTAGAAGTTAAGCTGCAATGAATGGGCAACATGGCAGCAGTGATGAAAAAGCAAAACGCAAAAGTATTTCGCCTGAACGATGCAATTGTCAACAAGGAGTTAGCTGCCTTGATGGAAGATGCCAGGAGTAAAACATGGTCTACCACGCATCGGTGAACTGCTTATCAGAATTGAAGATTATTATGGCTCGCTGTTACCATGCAGTAATAGTAAAAGAATTGGGAGTGGTGGAATAATAAAAGTATATAATAAAAGTATTTTACGAGCGCTTCAAACCATGATTTGAGTTTCTTGTAACCAACGTTCCCTCTCAGGTGCACAACTTCGCAATGTGTGCAGTATTTGCGCAGTGAAATCTCATTCTCGCGCACTTGTTACAGTCCAGAATGAATATCGTATATATATATATATCGCACAGCCATTTTACCTCTTAAAGCGCTGCACTAATTGTTTGTCTGCAACTCTACATGGTTTCGCAATTGCGTGCGCATCAAAACAAACATTTGCTCAGTTTAAAAATTTTTTAGAGGAAACACTGCTTGTGACATTTAACTGTGTGCCTCACGACATGAAAGGTAGTTTGAGTATGGCACGTCTGTGAATAATTGCAAGTTTCACGTACAGCTAACGACAGCTGACCGCGAAAATCGTGCTGTGTGCGTACGTTTTGTTGAAGCATTTATTTTCCTCATGTTCAGATGCAAAGTCAATCAATTTTTATTGCATTTTTAATAGTGGGTTTGTTTTCCAAGGTGCATGTCTGGCGGTTGCTGTGGCTTTTAACTGGATGTTATGTTTATTCACTCTGGGATTGGTGCCACTCATTGCCTTGGGAAGTGTTTTTCGACTGAAGTTTCTTTCCGGTGAAAAAGCCACTGACAATCAAGCATACAGCAAAGCAGGTTTTACAGCAAAATTTTTTCTTTAATCTCTTTGTTATTTTTCACCATGATGCCAATAGGCGATTGATTAATTCCTGTCCTTGGTCACACACGCAAAACAAGGACAATAGGCCCTAAACAATACCAAATATTGTGGTATTTTTTGACTAATGTTAACGATAATCAAAATTTAGGCACCACGTGTAGAAGGTGCAACAACATAAAAATTATTTGATTTGATTTTTTGTATCATCCACAAGTTTGTCCACATCCCACGGTAACATGCGTTATAACGTGCTGATCATTTCAAGTAATTTTGCTATTTCCACTGACAAGCATAAATTTTGTTATGCAGGTGCAGTAGCTTCTGAAACTATTTTCAACATTCGTCTTATAGCGGCGCTTGCTATGGAGAATGTTGTGCTGCAACGATTTAAAGATGCAATCGACCAAAGTGTGAGGTGAATTGAAGATGGTCGTTTAATTTGATACAGAACGCTGAATGTTCCAAATGCGCGTGTTTCTGTGATTAATGTAGTTGGTGTGGCTCATGTGATGGTTTCAGTTGGCACTGGTTATGGATTTCAGTTAGTGCTGTTATTTTGTTTTAGCAGATTCTCTTTTTGGTATTTCTCCTGTTATTGAGGGTATGTGTTGTCTGCGTTATTCTTATAGTTCTTGCTGTTTATATTTTTGTTGATGTGATTGTTGTCGCGTCGAAGTTGTTTTTTCAGTTGACGAGATTCCTATTGTGGAAGGTGGTAGTTGTGCATGTGATAAATAATAGTAATTTTTTCCTGCTTATGAATTCATTGTTTAATTTGATGTCTACTTTTGGTCCTTTTGTTTTTAGAAACAGCAGAATACAACTGATACTAAGAGCAATCGGTTACAGCTACTCTTATGTTGTTCCATTTTTCTTCTACTCTGCTGTTTTTCGATTTTCCATTTATCTCCATCACCTTTATGGCATTCAAGTTGACCAATTGCTTACGTAAGTACTTGCAAAGTTGCCACTGAGTTGCTTTCGAACGTTTCAACTTCGTTTTCGAACATAACTTCTATGCCCTCTCGTTTCAGATGAAATCTAACGTAAATAGAGAAGTCGTCGCATTTTGGCATTTTTCTCCAGAAACAATAAGTAGTTGCAATGTTTCTTTTCTTGTTTGCGATCCGGAAATAAAAAAGATGGTTTCCAATAAACTACTGGCATAATTGGAAACACTTGGAAGAATCGATGAAAAAAGAAACATACAATCAGAAGGCCCACTCCTTATCTTTGGTTCCTATTTTAACACAGACCAAGTGTTCAGCGCAGTGGTGTAGGAGTTGGTACCCCCAAAAGTTTTGAATTGTCGAACATTTGGGCAAAATCCAAAAAAATGGGCCAAGAAATTTCAACAGTTTTCGATGAAATTATGCTTTTTTATTATTAAATGAAAATTATGCTTTGTTATTATTAGCAAAAGTTCATTATGTCATAAAAACAATCAAATGTACAGTATATAAAATCAAACGGAAATTTTGTCGCATAAACGATTTTCGGGGACATTTAGGGAAAATCGGGCAAAATATCCTTAGCACCCCCGAAAATTTTCCGGCTCCTACACCGATGGTTGCGCATCCCAGTCTACATGATAATGTGGACTGAATAAAATACGCAAGATCAGGGGATTGGAAACTACTGCAAAGCCATATTTTCCTCATTATATCTTTTTCTTTGCTCCAACCAAACACTCACAAATGTTTGTTATTGATGACCTGCAACCAAGCATACCGATAAAGAAACATGTTTTTGTTTCAGAGTGCTCCTATCCATTTTGTTCACTGGTATTTCAGTAGGTTACAACACAAGTCTTGCCTCGCAACACGCAGAAGCAACAGAAGCAGCAAAAGTTGTGTTTTCTTTGATTGATCGGAAGTCAACGATTGACCCTTCAAGTGACGAAGGACACAAACCGGTAACAAACTGAGTCAAACAGCTTGCTAGAAGTTGTTTTCGTTAAAGTTTTGACAAGGTTTCTGTTGGTGCTAGAACGTTGCTGTGGGTGAAACACAACCTTGTTTCGATTGAATGCAAAGATCCAACTCTACTTCCATATTATTAAACGCTGTGACAACACAGTTACCAAATATATTTTCAGGCCCATTGCGTTGGAAACATTGCCTTCGAATCGGTTTCATTCGAGTATCCGTCACGTCGGGGCGCTAAGGTGCTCAACGAATTCATTCTGGAAGTGAAGAGCGGACAAACGTTGGCCCTGGTCGGAAAGTCAGGAAGCGGGAAGTCCACATGCGTCCAATTAATCGAGAGGTTTTATGACGTCGATACAGGTTTTGTGGTGAGAGACGATCGTGATGAGTTTTTCACTTGCAGTTTAATGACAACTGATGTAAAAAAATCGTTGCAATGCTCAGTGTGTCCTTGGGTTTTATGGGTGCTTTATAGAAGAAATACTCACCTGCACTCCGTTGAAAAACACAAGTTTTCCATATTATTTGATGTGCCATGAAAATACTGTCCTTGTGTTGAGGTTTCTTGTGAAAGTCTCCACAGAAAAATTCTCAGCTATCTTGACCTCAAAAAAGGATGTCATTTATGATATAATGCGTTCCCAGTTACGTCCACAGACAGATTTGGCGAACTTGCCATCATGACATTTTAAGCTTCATCCGACGAACAAGAAAAATTGTATCTTGGGAGAGACTCGCTGTTTCATGAAAAGCGTTTGCGAAAAATCATAAATCTGGTTGTAACGCTCAGTGGATTATTGTGTTTTTTCAGTCGCGTGGAAAAAGAAACATTCACCCACAGTCCCTTTAAAAACACAAATTTTCCGTATTCTTTGATGTGACTTCAAATATTGGCCCTTGTGTTAACGTTTTTTGTAAAAGTATCCACAGAAAAATTGTCAGCCATCTTGGCCTTGGCAAAGCATGTCATGTATTAGATGATACGTTCTTAGTTGCGTCCAGAGACAGATTTGGCGAACTTTGCCATAATGACATTATCAGCTTTCACCCGACGAACAAGAAGTTATCTTGGATGAGACTCTTAGAAACAACCTACGACCATACGCAACTTACGACTTAAAGTCTACCCTCACAAAAACCATCCTGTCCCCTCATATCACCTATTTTGCCCATACTTATCCCCTACCCCAAACAAAAGTCTAACAAATCAACAACATAATAAGCATGTACATCGCTGGACCACACAACCCAACCCTCCCAGTTTCAACCCTTTCACAACCCCGACAAAACGGAGGATACGCGACAGCAGATATACCCCTAATAGCCCAATTAAATTACATAAAAATACTCACTCCCTATACACGAATGAGATTACTAAATGATAAACTACCTTACCACCTCAACCAACTCGAATATAATATTGGACTCCAAATTAGCAATATCTTCCAATTTCCAAAACTCAATAATACTCCACATACTGCACAACCCTCACCGTACTATAAACAGATAATACAAATATTAGAACAATATAAGATTACAAAAGACGAAATAATACGTGGAAAAACAAAAGAAATATTTCTCAGAATCAAAACGCCGAAAACCCTGACCACCACACAGCTGGAAACCTCACTACGAATCACCACACCAAATTACGCATGGATTAACCACCCTATTTTCCCAAACTATTTAAAAACCTTCAATTATAAAATTGTTAAAAACATACTGCTTGTTGAAGCAAAATTTAAACAAAATATACCCTCCCTCAATCCATTATGTCATTTATGTAATGAAAAATACGAAAACGATATCCACCTTTTTGCACAAATGTAAGTACATACAGCCCCTCCTACAATATGCCACAACCATCTACTCAAAAACAACCCGAAATCACACAGACTATTTCTTAACCCTCTCGCGTATCCAGTTCCATACCCCTCTTCCTCCTACCCACTACGATAACACCATAACCCCTTACTTAAATTCCCTCATATCTTTCACAATTTGGAAAACTAGAAA
>JGI24022J15233_10009632_pt1 | contig 10899 bp, 8 predicted proteins | sample Ectturendosymbi2_FD_15233 | JGI IMG/M metagenome (IMG submission 15233)
GAGAAAAAGGGGCCGTGCCCCCTTTGAGTTATTAACTTTTGACATTTTCCTATGACATAGTTAACAAAAAGGTTGTTTTCTTAGTTTTGAGTGGTTAAAATGAAATTTCACCACTTTCGCCCCCCCCTGGAAAAATCGTTTTGGCTAACCATGGAAAAATCCACTCTTGGACCCTCTTGAAGAAAATTCTTCCGACGCCCATGACTGTGGACAGGTGGAGAATAACTGTGGCAAGGCGAAACTTTTCAAATTCCTTGGCGTTAGTCTATGTAAGAATGGCCGCATGAACATTAATTTATAAACTGCATTGAATCACTTTAGATGTGCTTTTCTATCCTTGTGCTTCAAATAGTCTCCGATTGAATGTTATCTAGGAATGAAAACTAATTTTGGAGTCTCTTGCACTTATTTTCTAAAAATGTTTCGCAATTTTTGTACTAGAAAGATTTATGAGAGTACTGCCTTACCATTTACCAATTAAAACAAACCTCAAGCAGTATGTACTGTATTTCACTCACTGCATCCATTAGACAACTAAATTTTCCTAACATGCTGAGGATCGATCACGATGAGTTCATGTGCGCTTAGACGTGACTCCCACGGATGTAAATTTTATTGATAATTTCGTTTGGAACTAATCACACAAAAGAAACATTTTTTGCAACAACGTGCATCAATTTTTGCAACAAAATAACCATGCTCTTCTGTGTTTTAAGATTTTACCTTAAATAAATTCAGAAACTTTTTGAAAAACACAACTTTTTTAAAAAGTACGCATTGTTCATTCATGAAAAAAGCATACAATTAGTTCATAACTACATCTTTCTTGTTGTTTATGCAGTACGTATATGTATTATATATGTAGTAAGCATATATATTATGTGCGAATTTCAGGCAACAATGTAGCTACATTTTGTAAATAAGTTGTTTCACGATGAAGCCAAGAACAATTCTGCTGTTCTTGCAAGTGCTTCTAGTATTGTCCGTTTCATCTTCTGGCCAAGGTGAGAACTGATCGAAGTTTGCAAATCACGTTGATTTATTTATATACTTGAAGTTCGAGTAAATAAAAAATTCAGGGTTTTTCGTATTTTTTGATTTGTTATTTCCAAATTCCACTTAATTTACAAATTTCTAACTAATCAACCGTTTTTGAGTCATCGACTTAGTGGCATGGAAGCTAATGTCAGCAACACAAGTGCATGCTTTGTGGAAAGTGCCATAATGATATCAATCCAGCACCTCGAAGGTGTTGGCTGTACTATTAGGCTCAACATTGATTCATACAGTTTCTGGGTGGGTTTAGACGTTTTAATTAAATACATTGATTTAGCTGATTTAGATCCAAGCAATAAAACTAATATATAAAATCTTCATCCACGTTCTTGATGCTTTTCAGTTTCTGAGTCTTGCTCGTTAAGCAAACACTGGGTTTTCATTTAGAAAACCCCGCGAGATGTTTGGTGGGTGTTACCAGCACAATAATCACGGCACACAACATCATGCGATTTTGTATAATTGTTACATATGCAGTACATTTTTACCCTTATTTGACGGGATCGCACAGATTTAAACAATGCCTTATTATTCACTTCTTTATTTAACGACAATTTTTGCAAAAGGCGCCTGATTGATGCAGTTTGTTGTGTCACCGTGAGCTTTTCAAAGAAACGACATCAACAACACTAGAGCTTGCTACGAATAACAATAGCAACACTTGGAGTCACAATAAACACAAGGAACCAGCACTAGAAGGCACAACAAACACGAAGATGCAACGCTACCCAACAGAACCCAATGATGATTGTCTGCTATAGAAGCATAAGTTGAAGCTTCCATACGAAAAGTGATGCTCCCCTGACAGTTTCACTTATTAGGAGGTGCGGTGTGTAGCAGGAAATCAGTTCATTTAAAAAACAAATCTTCAATAAACCCAACACGTGAAGGAAACTGCAATATCTCAGCAAAAAGGATGTCCAGACCTGGAACGTCTATAGGGATCTGCAACCAGTTGCTGAGTGGGTTTTATCAGCTGGTTCTTTTACCAGAAACCTATAATTTCGTAGAATGCATTGCATCCGAGTGAGATTGTTGTAAATTTTTGTCAGCGGAAAATCACTACCATTTATAGTGCAAAAATCATTTTCTTGTCATTTTCAAGACAAATACTCAAGTGCATGAAACGTTACATGAATATAAAAGAATTTCGAATGAAACTAAATTGCCGGTAAATGTTAGCAGCAAGCAAAATTGATTTCAGGTAAGAATGAATTTTGAGTCTCTTTATTTTGTGTTCGCTTCTTCAATCGGTAGCCGCGGGACTGATTGTGAAACGTGAATGTAGCGCTGGGTTGAGACCGTTTTGCAAGTATCTCAGACATGCACAGCGCTGCTACATCCTCTGAGAAATGCTTGCACGTCTAAAAGCTTAATCAGTTTGACACACTAAACGGAAACACTTCAATCAATCAAAACCTGGTAAAGACCCGGAAAATCAACAGCTTCGTTTAGCGTCTCGGTCCTTACCACGTTGCCATGGTCACATTTATTTTCTTCTTGACAGCAACCGACGTTTCGTGAATTTTTTTTTGTGGTGGACGTTTAGTTACAGTAATGCATTGGTATGCTCTTTGATAGTGCCATTGTTATGCAAAAATGAATCCTTTGATAGTTCCATTGTTGACACTCGATTTATTCTAATGTGAGTCACAGAATCCTTTTTCGTTGCGCTGTTTGGTTTCTTTGGTCATCAATGAAATTGGAACGGAAAAGTGACAAAATCGAACTATTGCACTTCTGATCTTTATGGGCCTTTTAGTCAACCAGGGTTCGGTAGTTGCATGTTTTCCAAACTTGTTTGCCAATTTATCACGGCTTACCCGTACCTTAGTCGTAACGTAAATTTCGTTTGAACCACTTGTTTGCACCTAACTTTGAGAGCGACAAAAGTAAGAAATAGTTCAAGAAAAAAGGCAAATTTCTGATAGAAAAAAAATGCTAATAAACACAATTCTGAATAAAGAGACAGGGTAAGAAAGCACAAATGTTTGACAGACGAAATAAAAAGGTGAAAAAATGCCATAAAAGTTCAAGTTTACCGCGAAAATCATTCAACACGTAATTTCATTTTCAATTAGTTTTTTCTGCGTATCACTGTGCATCTCTGGAAGTCACTTCCATGAGACTGAAAAATTTATATAAAAGAAAACCTTGCATATTTTTTCAAAAATGTTTAGCCATTACTTGTATCGTTCGCCAAGGGAAAGATAGTTGCATTGATTTTTTTGAAATTATTTATTTTTCAAAGTTTTTTCATGGAATGTCATGTACACACGACAAAAAATGCTATCCTCTTAAGTCGTCCTCTCAGAATCAGATGTTTACATTTTTCAGATTCGTCAATGACTCAGTTAAAATCTACGAGGCATAAAACTGTGCGTTTGCATTCAAGCAGTACTGTAAAGCCACGCAAATTATGTCTGAAAAGTCGTCCCTCATTTAACGTCACAGACGAAATTGATGTGACAAAAAGCGTAGACGCGAGATCACTCACAAGTTCATCAATGAACTGAATCGTGAAACAAAGGCATGCAAGCAATCTAATCAAAACTGTTTTCAAAACAAATCTGTTTGTTGTTACTACTTTTTCTGTACTTTAGCTAAGCCACCAAACGTTGAACAAAAAAGTGAATACATAAGGTCAATTGTTTCATGCTTACAACTGATCTATATATATCTTTTGCCGTCAAGTTAGTGCTTTGGATTTGTGAAAATTGCTTCTATGCAATCGTCCTTGGAAGCGATCCGATGTTCTCACATAAACCAGAAATTCAGGACTTTCGAAAATCCTGGTGCCTAAATTTTAATTTGCAAGCATCTCCTTTGCCTGAAAAAGTTAAAAAAAGGAAATATTTCTGGTTATGGATACATTTTTGTCATTAGTCATCCAAGAACCTCCACAGAAACAATTAAAACTATCGCTTATTCAAAGCCACCAAAAATGAAGAACCGTCCGCAATAAAACGAGTTTGAGAACTTCAAACTACAAATGTTTAAGAAGTAGGACACTGCTATTAAGCCTGCTTGAAAATGTTAAATAATGCATTTCGCACAAGAGAGTAACTTCAACATTCTATGACCAGCAGAGCTTTCCTTTATTATGCAAAACATTGTTTGAAAATAACTCACCAAGCGAAAATTGTATTTGAGAGTAAACTGTCTGTTGGATGAAAATTTGTAAACGAAGAGTATTTGTATCTGTAGATGCAAGATAAAAAGATATTTTTGCAAAACTTGTTGACGTTTCTACAATTGCAATTTTCCTCTTGAATCACAGCAACGCTTTTTTATCGGTTTGTTTTTGTTGCAGTCATTCTGGTGTTATTTATGGCGAATATGTAAGACATGAGATTATATACAGAAGATTGTATATCTAATGCGGCATCGCTTTTTCCTTGCAAGCAGCTACATGTCTGCAAAACTCGTGTTAAAAGCGTAAACATGATCTTTCACTTGGGAGTGTTCACACAGCTTAGCGATACGCTTGGTTGAAAACCATAATTTGAATAACCGAAAATTTTTTTCTGCAAGCGTTCATTGGTGTTGAGAGAAACCTTTTGTATAAAGGTTTTCGTCTTGTAAAAACATTCAACAGACAGTTTTGAACGAAGCCCCAACATTCCGTGCTGAAATTTATCGATGCATAGCACTTGCAAAACAGTTTCAGTGACGTCATGAATGCAACTTCCACCTGACATTTCAGTGACGTCATCAATGCGGCTTCCAGTAACGAGGCAGCGAACTTGTGCGCCAGGTTTCCAGTTTTCATCATCCGGGACTTGCCACGGTGAGTAGGGATGCGACGCAGCGATTCAGTTTTGATGCCGCTGATTGTCGTGCTTGCAGTGTTTTTACGCTATAAGGATAAATTAGGTTTTAAACTTGTACGCCGAGCGTTTCATATTTCCGGCAGTATTTCCATTTTCAGTGTCAATGCTTATTTTGAAGTTAAAAACCAATGTTCAAACATTTTCTGCAGCAAGCGTTGAACAAAACCTGCAAAGCTACATTGAGCAAAGAAAATGTTGATTAGGATGGGTGAGATTGTGTAAAAGTAAGCAAATCAAAACCAATTATAAATTGCAAACAAACAAGATTGTCACATTTATGTACTCTTTTCACTTTTCTATCCAAATTTTACTTCTACCAGTGGTTTGGGCTAAACATGAAGATTTCTGTGAGACTGGCAGTAATCTTAAACATATCTGTGAACTATGTGTTCTTTCACATTTTTTCGATGTCTGTTGTGGATGTTTGTGCTTTTGCAAGCTGGTGGGATATCTGCCAAATTTTCTGAAATCTGATAAATCTACGCTGGTGTTTCTCCGTAAATTTGCAGTACAAATTTTTTATATTTCCTAAATTGAATTCTCCTCAAACAGGAAATCTTATTGTCACAGACCATGTTCCGTAAAATGACGTTTTATTGAGGTGAAGTAACTGCCATTTAACAACTTACAAAAATTGACAGCCAAAAATTTGTTTTGCCGAAAATTGAAACTGTTCGCATAAAAAATTTATCAAAACAGGTTTTCATTTTCTCTTTTCCTCCGGCAGATATTGACGAGTGCCTTACAAAACCGTGCGGTGTTGGATGGTGCATCAATACGCTGGGATCCTACAATTGTTCCTGTCCGTCAGGGACGGAGTTCAACAACAATCTTGGGTAAATGAACTTGACATGGCAGAAAATTTTCTGTTTTTAAAATGAGAAAGATGTAGAAAGCTTAAAACGAAGCACATCCTGAAAATTTCTTCATTTGTATTTGTTAAAATTTTAAAAGTAATCAACAAACACGTAAATGTTTATCTTATGATCCTACTGTAAATTTTCACTCAGTTTTAAAAGTCTTGAACCTATAAGTTGGCATATCGGGAATTCAGGCCAGCTCAATGGAGTAAAACTATTTCTTGTCAAAAGTCCTGTTTTCTCCAGTACGTTGCAGCGATTTTACTTAGGATTAGGAATACATACTGCCTTCTGCAGCCATTCTCCTCGTTATTATCTCAGACTTAAAACGGTCACACTGGCGAATATGCATCTTTTGCTTAAAAGTGTTGAGACAAATCGGTGGCCCCCTTGCTGTTTCGTGTACCAAGTTTTGCATGTTCAAACTTTAACTCAAATTGAACTATACCGAAGACCTAATTGACCTACAATGGTGTACACATTCAGGAAAGAACAAACTGTTGCTTTCTGTACTACAGAATTACGGTCTCAGAAAACATAATTTTAAAGTGATTTTATGAAATACTGGCGTTTTTACGACGGAGATAAACGGAACTGAAGTGGTTGTTACTGCTGTGTAGAACCATTGTTGGAAATCCTCAATAAAATTGTTGCATTGCTGCAGTTCAGGATACTGGAAGTATTCTTGGAAAAGTAGATGCGTCACGGGAATTTAGCATAAGAAGTATGAACCAGGTAGTTATAGTTTTTTAGCGAAAAACAAATCGTGTCCTAATCTCCATATTCACAGCAAATTGGGTATAGACCGCGCATTTCGTGAATGCGTTTCGCTCTCAACCGTTCCTTCTGCTTCCTGTCAATGGTGTTTTGCCACGACATAAAATGAGAACTTTAGATAGCACATGTTTATCTGCTCTTTCAAAACAATGATGCTAAAATAATCATATACAAAATACGAGCATTAACAGAGGGTTTTCCTCGTGAGGAAATCTTTTTTCGTGCTTTTACAGACCTGCAGACCTCCATATTTACTCAGATTTTGGCACAGACTTTGAAAAATAGACACTCGAAGTAGACGAAACGTCAATACCGTTTGAAAATCAACTGCTTTGAATTTATTCTTCTACACTTTCGCTAAAATATTACTCATTCACAAGATAAATCACTGCTTTGTCGTTGTTCTTGCAGTACTGTACAAGTTTGACCTTTTAAATTTTTCTTGCAACAAGAAATACCTTGATGCTGAGCAATGCCTAATTTGGCAAGACGCAAACCTGCGTATTATGTCCAAATAGTGCAGCAAATCCAATTTAATTGGTTTATTCTTTCCCTAGTTGCTCCATTTTTAGCTTCCATCAATACATTGTCGGCTTATTTTTAGAAAATGTGAAGATATCAACGAGTGTCTGGATCCAGCGATGTGCGTTAACGGGAAATGTGTCAATTTCCTGCGAACGTACGGCTGTTACTGTGGCAAAGGACATAAGTTCGATTCAATCTCGAAAACATGCGTTGGTGAGACATGTTTAAAGTGAACATTCGATGTCTGAAATTTCAGTAGTCTGTGAGAAGCATAGCTCATTTAGAGGATTCATCAATGCACGGCAGAAAAAATGTAGAGATTATCTTTACGTTTAATCCCGTAAACAATGCGTTCTCAGCAACTTGCATCTGTTATTTCGGTGTGCCTGAGTTTGGCTTAACAACTTGTGCATGAACCAACTTATGCATCTGCTAAGTAGCACCTCTTCCCAGTCGGTCAAGTGGCGCATGCAAAACCCAGGAATGAACCGTGGCAAGCTTTTCTTTCGCGTCTGCTTCTGCGCCATTTGTACACGATGAAAAAATGCACGAAACGCTGTATTTTCTTGGAACACGCAAGAAAGAACGCAGGTTATCAGATTTATGATTCGCTAATAGATGTATTCTCTGAGCGTTAAGTAAAACGTGATAGCGGCGCTCTGACTTCGAACTATTTATCTTCTTTCAGCCGCAAAAATGCGTATAATGCAATGAAAGAAAGGGGAAGGTCGGGAAGTGAACAGATACAAACTTCTTGTAGCTGAACTGTCTGCGGTCACAGATATACGTTTATGCCAGCTATGTCCAACCCGCGGCCCAGTGGAGGGTTTTGTGCGGCCCAGTTTAGGTTTAGGCTGTAGCAAAAGTATTCTGCATGCTGACAACCTGTCCTTGTTTTGATAATCTCGAAATTGACATTTTGATGCAGGTTGTTCTCAGTACCACTTTATCATGTCTGGTACCCTTCTAGTTATGATTCGAACACTTTCAGTATATTCGTTTAAACTAAATTTAGATTGCTAAAATCAAAGTTAGCCATTCAATGTGCGGCCCTCAACATAATGTCATTCAGTGTGCGGCCCTGGTCAAGACAGTGACATACTTTTTGGCTCAGTAAGCCATTTGGGTTGGACATAGCTGGTTTATGCAAATAAACGTTGACGCCATCACCAAGGTTGGGAACAAAAGTCAGCAAAGACCACTGAACAACTGAAACTCTCACATGGTCAAAATATTGCCAGACAATTTCGGAATGCCGCAGAGCAGCCGTGCGTTGTCGACTACAAAACTTAATGCACAGGCGTTTATCATCGAGCTAGGACATTCTTTTCGCAGCGCATGTGAAAAATTGTTTCTTAGTGATGCACCGCTTTTCCGGTACTTCGTACGTCAGCGTCACCGAGAGGAGCGTACCTAATACAAAACTGCTGTGAAAGTCCTCCGCGCGCGAGTTGTTAGTTTCTCTTCGCACATGCTCAATTATATGCGCGACTTTTGAAAAACGTCGCACGTTGGGTTAAAACGTTCATTTTCCTCTTGTCAATGAGGAAGGAAATGCGCGTCTTTTTCAAATGCCGCGCACCTGCGCAACACTTTAAGATTTCTTTCACATGCGCTTGCTTCAACTTTCCTCTGACATGCGGCGGTTCAGCACGCGGGCAATCGCATCAGGCAATCGATCTGCACATTTTGTCATCAATCTCTGTTGTACAGGGGAACGAGGCATTGTGGCGAGACATGAAATAATCACGTTTTCAGGAAGCACAAGCCAGTGATGCATTGTTACTGTCAGTATCTTTGCCCATTGTGTGTCAAATCATCACCAGATTTGCTCATGGCCTTGTTGTCATTTGCATCATTCTTTTCGTCAAAATTGCGGAGACGGTTTACAAGTAGCTTCAGTGGCATTCCTTGCAACATATCTGTAAATCTAGCTTACATGTTTAGACGTACTGCACTTCAACGTTAATCAGGAAACGTTAAATTGTGTTTTAGATGTGGATGAGTGCGCAGCACACCTGGACATCTGTCATAGCAACGCAAATTGCATAAACGTGATTGGACACTACAAATGCACTTGCAAGAACCATTTTGAAGGTGACGGAATTGTAGACTGCAGATGTAAGTTGGTAATTCATTTTACAATGCGTTTTCCTACTCGTACGACTATCCACGGATGAAAATTAAATGAAGACTGTAGGATCCATCCGCTTTATTTTTCTGCGTATGACTGCGCAACTTTAAAAGACATGTTTAGCAATACTGCATTGAAAACAGCAAATACAAAAATGGTAGTTTTCAAACCTTTCTTACGAACTTTGGGCTGCATTTTTATAATTTTTGTTACAACACGTTTTTTTGCTTCACCGCGGGCTTTCGGCATTGCCCCGTTAAGCAAGTTAAATTTAATAAGAGCAAGCAAGACAAGCAGGACTGTTCATCATAAGCACAGTAGTGTGATGGCTTGCTGTATTACAGGAATGATATATAAGCACAGTCATCCGTGTGAATAACTATAGTGACCAAGCATCAAGCAAAGCCTACTGCAACTGCATGTGTAGCACGGCACTGTTTGATTACCTCAAAAACCAAGTAAACACGTAGAACGCAGCACGCCGTTTCATCACTTATAAAAACTACCATGTTTTTCTTTGATTTTGGCGAAGTACTTCATTATGTAAGAATGCAGGAAATGAAATCTACTTATTACAACTCTTACTTGAAGACTAATTGCTTGTTCAGTAAAGGAGTATAACCATACTTATATTGGGTTTTTGGTCAATTGGCAAACTACTGCATTGTTATGACCAGATCTGCGTAAACTAAATATGTTTTCGTTATATCTACAGTGCGAGCCAATCATAATTTTTTACCTCTTGCAGCAACACAGGCTCTGCCTTGTAAAGAATTTTTGCGACAAACATAAGCACTAAGCAGCTTTTGTGTAGCAAACAATAAAAAATAGTTCTTTGCAAAAAACTTATAATGTGCACGGTTTTTGCGCAACAAACAATATTTTTGGTGATGAAAACTTCGGAAAAAAATTCGAAGATAACAAGTTGCTATAAGTTGAGTTACGATAAGGGCATGACAATTTGACATTAGTATGCCTTTTTCAAAAATTCCCGAATGGAATTCTTTCTTTAATTTTAATTATTTTAAGCAGTGCTAATTTTTGCAGATATTTCTTTTTGATAGCAGTTTGCGTTTTTTAGCTCAACAGTTTTCCTTACTGTGGGTAACAAGCGAACTACCACGGCGTATAGATCAATATTGCACACAAGAACCTATTTTTATAAAACGAAACAAGGGGAAATAACAAATGAATGTTTCCGCGGATCAAACCAATAGATTTTGAGTAACTGAAGTTTGTAAATAAAAAACCTATGCGAATGGTCTCACTGAAATATTAAAATCTAGCAAATTACCTTTCCTGTAGTGTCATCTTCAGCAAGCTCCAGCTTCAAAGTAATGTGCCATGCGAACGAGATGAAGCTTCGGGTTGCGTCGTGGGTTATAGACGTGTATGGGGTTATGACGCTCAGGGACACAAAGTGCAAGGGCAAAGTGATCACGAGAAAGTCAGAAAAGTTATGGGAATATTCCATAAAAAACAACCTTGCCAACTGCAACAACAAGATTGAAGTAAGCGGTTGGATGATTTCCTATATCTGCGCGAACTTTAAACTGCACAATGGTATGAAAAATGGAAACTTTTATTTTAGAACAGTGGCGTGCAGAGGTCAGGTGATGCCCGGGGCGACTGCTTGATTGGATGCCCCCTCCCAAATTCTGGTATTGAGCAGTGGCGTATGGTGGTCATTGTTACTGGATATACGCTGTTTTTG
>JGI24022J15233_10009634_pt1 | contig 10899 bp, 8 predicted proteins | sample Ectturendosymbi2_FD_15233 | JGI IMG/M metagenome (IMG submission 15233)
AACAAGACTGTTTGATGTTGCCCACAATTGAATGAAGCTGTTGCAAATTGGCAACATTTGATTGATGGATATCACTCAAGTGTTTCTAATTAATCTAAATGTTTTTGTTTTCACCTAAACTTGATTGAAGCTTTTCTCATTTGCCCAGATTCAATTGAGGCTGTTGGACCATACCCAAATGCTCCATTTTAGTTAAATGTTTCTGATTTTACCCAAAACGTTATTGACGTTTTTTAGTTGGCCCAAATTTTATGAAGGCTGCAGGAATTATTACATGATTCCAGTTCACTCAAGGTCAATGTTTATTTTGTTAGCAGGGGCAAAAAAGAATGGCAAAATAGTCTCAGACTATTTTGCCAATTTGCGATTATTTTGCCGTTGATTTGGTTGTTATTTTGCTTCTTTTTGGAAAATAGACACTACCTCATTACATGTGAATGTAGCTGTGTACTTTGCCCAAATTTTCAAAATTTTTGCCCGAATAAAGGCCAATTTTTCAGCGTTGGGGATGCGACCGCATCCCCTGCGTCCCCATGCTGTACGCTTATTCTCAGAAGTGATAACGACGTTTTTTTAAAAAAAATTGGCAAAATGCACAAATTTTGAAGTCTTGGACTCGGTCTCGAACTTGAAGTCTTGAGTCTCGGTCTCGGAGTTTTTGGTGAAGTCTTGGTTTCAGCCTCGTCTCGAAATTTTCACCAGGTCTTGGTCTCGGTCTCGTTCTCGGAGGTTATGATCTCGACTTCGACGACATCACTGGTTATTAGGTTTGGTTAAGTAAATACTGTCAGGAAGATCTGAAAATAACATAACAAATTATCATTCATATGTCATTACATACATCCCACATGCACTGTACTATGTAGTCCTACATTTACATCAATCAGCATACTCACTGTATAAAACAGTACTGAATGGTTTGTACTCCACATACTTTGTTGATCAACTATAATTTAAGTTAACACTTGCATAAATAATAGGCAATCATAAAATCCTAGCCTTTATCATAGCCCACTGCATTTGATCTTAGCCGTTAATGTAGTAAACTGCAATACAGTATAGGCATACAGAGTATAAGGAAGTAATGTCTATGGTTTGTTTGAGTACTATTTTCGTATAAGCTGTAAAATAAATGTCATACCACAGTGACAGGCTCACAGCATACAATTTGCAGTGACATCAGTGCAGAGCCAAAGGATAGGCCTCCGCACCCCACGGCCTGGGGTGGGCGGGCAGAAAGGGTGCCCCCCAAATCTGACTGATTTCCTTTATACGGCGCACAGAGATACAAGAACTGAACTCATCAAGAACTGATTTCACACATTTCCCCTTTCAATATTCCTGTTTATCTCATACGTCAAATAAATTTATCTTAATTCACACGACCAATAACTTCCTAAAGCCAATCATTGCAAAATGCATTGTCAATAGCTTCGTTGTCAACATTTGCCTTGGTAGTATGGCTGTTGTGCAGGTAACGTTTGCTGAATGCACATTGATTGTAAGCATTTTTACGATAGCCTAGTAAAAAATTATTCAGGAAAATTAAGTTGTAGTCCATTTGCGTAGCTAGAGGTTTCAGCCAGGGTGGGAAACGCAGCTGAAGGAGACCCACTGGCAACCGTAGGGGGTCCCTCTCCAACACTCAGAAGAAAGTTAGAAATGAAAATGTATCCGGATGTGGATTTCAATATACTGATACCCGAAATCACCAGAAAACAGTCCAAAAACGTCCGAAAATCGAAAAAAACAATAACTTACTGAAAACCAAAAGAGATACTGAATACTGAAATATAAGCAAAACGGGGATTCAGTTTTTGAATTTCGCTTGTTAGGGGGGAGGTTTGCGCCCTTGTACCCCGTCAGTCACACCTCTGTTGTAGACCTGTGTCGTATCCTTTCACAGTACAAGAATAGAATAACAGGTATACAATCATGTAAAATCGCATTCGTATCCTGCGCCTGTAATATCTAGTGTATCTTGCATTAAAGTTTTCCAATCAACACCCTACACCAATGAGAAATCCATTTATTTAACCAATAACACTGTACGCCAGTGGTCGGCAAACTGTTAGCGTCGCCTCAATTGTGAGCCGTGTTTGCTACTCCTGTTCTGTGGGATCAAACGTAGGCTGTTGTAAAAAAAAACTATACAGAACATTGATTGCTTGACGTTAGCGCGGCATTGATGTTGTCATTATAGGGTTTGTTACATTAACATAGCATTGCTATGTTACAGATAACTGAATACAAAGTAAGTTTGAAACAGAGCTAATAACCATAATTTCTAGCAAACCTAAGTCAGGAGCTTAATTCCGATTAAATTGATTTAATTCTTGCATTGACAGTTTATTGATTTGCCAGTAAGACACCCACAGTGCACAAGAACCAGATTCACCGTCCTGGTGTTGTGCAGTGATGTGTTTGCAGTTAACTCATGTTCGCTGCTTAGCCATCTGCAGAGGCAAATTATAAAACTTGCGAGCAGATTGTTTTACTGTTGAACTTTACTGCGTAACACTAATATGGCAACGAATCTTCACGTGTTCACTTCAAGTTACGGTAGTAGTCGTTTTGCCGCATGAGAGTGCTGAACGCAGGTAATGCAGGGAGACAGTGAGTTCTGATAGCCAGCGGATAGTCACGTAGTTTTATAGCCTTCTGTGTACTGTAAAAGGAAGCATGATAAGTTTGAAAAATCCACTGTTAATGTGATACTGAACGCTTGTCCGGTTTATGTGGATGAGCGTTCACCCTGAAAAAGTCAGTAAAGACAAGCAAGGATTATCGAAAGTGTGTTTGATTGCCTTGGACGAGATCTTAGACGTTTGCAACTCTTATTTCTAAGTGATGCTGGTAAGTCTTGCTAGGTGAAATAAAGACATAATTGTGGTTTTGTTAAAGACCATGGAAATTTGCTTCTTTGTAAAGAAATAGGCTACCCTGCTTGAAAAATCTGTATATAGTCTATTTTTGCAACTTATCTTTAACGTAATATGCCATGCTATTGCTGCCAACGAAGTGCATTTTTTGTGACTATTGCCGTAAAATTGAGCGATTTCTTTTTGCGTAGAAAGACTAAAGCGCTTTGTGAGTGTCCGTTTTGCATTGCGTTGCACACAACATAGCAAATGCTTAACACAGTATTTATGTAAACAAAAACATCGACTTGTTTTTACGAATGCTTATAAAAGCATTTTGTACAGCGTCAACACCATGTATAAATCAGACAGCACCCTCTAATGACCGTGCCGGCCTATACATAGGCCGGTGCTCTTATCGCCATAACTCGCAACCTGCTGCAGCCAGAGAGATATTCAAACCCTCTACGGATTCAACACGTCTTGTAGTTACGACTGAAAAAAAAATTCAGATTTGGATTTGGGGTTCTCTTGGGGGGACGTCACAAGTGGGGGTGTTTTAGCGTTTTTATGGCCTACTTTACTCGGCCCTGAACGCCATTCCAATGGGCCAATTTTTTTGACCCAAGTATTTTGTGGAAACTAGACTGCATCCGAATCTTTAGAGCCCTTCATTTGCTTTCTAGCATATCTGGGTCCAAAATTATGCCCCAAAAAACAAAAAATGGTCAAAATTTCTACCCCTACAAACTCGAACCTGGGGTGAATGATACCCAGTTTGGATATAGCCATAACTCGCCACCAGAATAGGCTAGAGAGCTGTTCAAGCCCTCTAAAGACTCGTGGAGACTTGTAGTTTAGACGGCAAAAAATAAATTTTAGCTTGAGATCTCGGGTTTTTTGTTGATGTTTATATAATGAGAGGATGCTTATGCATATTTGTTTACATTTGGATAATGACGTCATATCCTGGGAGTCGAACAATCCATCAGAATTTATGGATCAAAGTTTTTTGGATTCTAGGTTACAATACGAGTCTTTAGAGGGTTTGATTGACTTTCTAGCATTTCTGGTTCAAATGTTATGGAAAATTAAGCATAAATTAATTAGGGAAATCCCCTGAAATTACTCAGCATATTCCCCAATGATTTGGGGTCTTCTGGCCCTAACTTGGGCACTAGAAACGTCAGGAAGTCCATCTAGGGCTCTAAACCTTCATATTCCAGCCTAGAATACAGCCAAATTTTGAGGGAAAATTTCGGCCCATTTTCGTGTTGATGATGTCATTAGAGAATAACCAAAAAACGCAAAACCTACCTTTTTTCTGACGACGCCCACCGAAAACCCCAAACCCAAATCTCAAACGTTTTTTTCAGAGCAAACTACATGACTTCACCAGTCTTTCGAGGGTTCGAATATCTCGCTATCATGGTCTAGCGGCGAAGTATCGCTAGACGAAAATCCGCCAGTGGGAAACTCAATGCATTTTCTGCAATTTTCTGATTTTGGGCTAAAATGGAGTTTGTGTGCCANAACTTTAGTTCCAGACGTGCTAGAAGGTNAATCAAGGCCTCTACAGACGCGGCGGATCGTCTAGTTTCAAACAAACGTTTGAGACAAAAAAAGGTTCACTGGATTGGCGCCCACGGTCNGTCAAAGTTGGGCAAAATTCAAAAACATGTCCCCTTTGTGACGTACCAAGAGAAAATCCCTCATTCAAATCAAATAATTTTTTTNAATCGAAACTAGAAGATTTGCCGAATCTGTATTGGGTTTGAACAGCTCTNTAGCTATAGAGGCTGGCGAGTTATTGCCAAAATGTGCCGTCTTATATATAGTTCGGTGCGGTCGTTAAAGTGTTGTGTATTGTATNTTTGGGGCCCCAACGTCCAGGCTCAGTGGGGGNCCCCAACCACCTAGCGCTGGCCATGCATCAGTGCCACTGCGCTGCCCTGCGCCTAACTGCGTACGTATCGTGACCTGACACTAACAACTTACATCAGCAGAGTAAAGCCACAATCCATTGTGCTTTCTGGACCCCCTCGCCAGCAGGGTCACTGAAAACCACAATAAAGCCACAATCTTTAAGCGTTACTCAGCAAATAAAAAGCCACAATCTTTAAGCGTTACTCAGCAAATAAAAAGCCACAATCTTTAAGCGTTACTCAGCAAATAAAAAGCCACAATCGACCAAAAGCCTCAATTTGGCCACACTTAAATAGGCCATGTAAACAAACAGGCTAAGTGTGACTTTGAGTCTTTTCAAGATACGCAGTAAGGTGATACAAGTTTTCCAGATTCAAATCCATTCCAAAAACAATATTGGAAAATATAATGCAAATACGATAACCTTATCTTATTTTAAATCCAAATTCATGCCAATTTTATTAGCCTAAGCCCATGTAGCTACGTGACTGCGCCACATATGACGTTGAATTCGTAGCAGCAATAGAAGAGTGAACCAAGTCAAATGTGTCATCTCAATTGCTATTATGCCAGGGGTCTCAAAGCCAACTTGATCCGTGGGCCACATGAGGACTTACAACCTGCGGGCCGTTTACTAGAAACAGCTTTTGCATCGTTATTTCCTGCGAAAGATATAATTAACTGTAGACAAATCATTACTAGCCGACAAATCATTACTAGCAGTCAAATNATTACTAGCCGTCTAAACTTTATCACTCGCTACTCGAGCACTTTTGAGCCCCGGTGAATGAACTAAATAACGTAATTGTCATTCGTCATTCATTTTCACGCCCGCTTTTCTTCTAGGGAGGGTCGCGGGGCAGCAGCCGTTNNAGGGCTTGGAATACNTCACGGTCAACAGCTATTTCAGATAGTTCTACTGGCTCCGCACAAAGACGAGACCGTGCAAGGTCGGAGATGTAGTCACTCCACCTAGGCCTTGGATGATCTCTGAACCGCTTTTCCATGGGTTTAGCCAGCTGGACTTGCTTCGCCAGTCTTTCGTGGGGCATTCTGGACACATGGCCGAACCAATATATCTGTGCTTTCTCAATTCGGAGGAAACGTGGTTCCACATCCAGGGCTCTGCGAATTTCACAGCTGCGCTCTTCGTCGCGAAGTGTCACACCATAGACGACTTCAAAAATCCCATCTCTGTCGCTTGCCCCTGAGATATTATTATTTCGGTCGTTACCCAAGATTCATGACCATAGGTAAGGATCAGAAAAAAGACCGATTTAATATCTGACAACTTTGCGGTGTTTGAAACCTCCCGTTTTGTGACCACAGAGCGATAAAGCTCACTCACAACTGCCTTAGCTTTAGCAATCCATGCATCAGCCTCCTCGCTCCATCTTACGTCACTCGGAAATGCCCCCCCTATTTACTTGAATTTCTCCACCTGCTGCAGTGCATTCCACTCACTTCTTCCAGGATACACTGTCTTTGGTTTGTACAGAGCAGCTATGTCCAACCCGCGGCCCAGAAGTTTTTTGCGGCCCAGTTTAGTTTTTCGCTGTATCCTATATACTGACAACTTGTCCTTATTTTGATTATCTTTAATTTGATATTTTTGATGCAGGTGGTCGCCTGAGTGCCACTTCATCATGTCTGTTAACATTGCAGTTAAGATTGGAACGCCTTTAGTACGTAAGCTGAGCTAAATTTAGTTAGCTAAGACCAAAGTAAGTCATTCAATGTGCGGCCCTCATTAACATGTCATTCAATGTGCTGCCCTGGTTAAGATAGTGACATACGTTTTGGCTCAGTAAGCGATTTGGGTTGGACATAGCTGGTACAGAGACATGATACCTCGGTATATTTAGCGCTGATTTTCATTCTGGCTCGGTCAAACGCAGCGGAAAACCGATCGAGTGCATGCTGAAGAGCCTGTTGCGGAGATGCTAGCAGTACCAAATCGTTTGAAAAAGTGAACGGTTGATACTGCAGCTCACAAATGTGACACCCTCCTCGACTCGGCTGTGACTGTCTATGCAATTCATGCAGACCAGGGGTGGTGAAACTCTTTAACTCGAGGGTCGAATTCGCGACTGCCTGGTAACTGGAGTGCCGGATGCAGTGCGATTTGCGTGACAGGCAGCAGTTAATGCTATTGAGCTGCTGTCCACAGTCGGAAACGTGGCACTTGAAAAAAATGTGCAAGGTATTTGGCGAGCCGGATTAAACTGGTCGGCGGGCCGGATGCGGCCCGCAGGCCTAGTTTGGCCACCCCTGATGTAGACTGAAGAGAGATGGTGACAGCACACACCCTCGTCGAGTCCAATAGCAACGGCGGACGGTCGTGATATATTTCTCCGTACACTGACGCAAGCTTCTGAGCAGGAATGCACTGGCTTGACGTTCAGTAACAAGCGGCCTTCAATACCGTAGCCTAAACCCGCAACACTCCCCGAAGATTTTCACCAGGAACCCGATCGTATGCTTTCTCAAGGTCGACAAAACATGTGTAAACGTTTTTGCCATAATACCAATATTTCTCACAAATTTGCTGAAGAGTGACATTTTTGTCTGTAGTGCTATGGGCAGAATGAAAATTGCACTGGGTATCATTCAGTTTCGGTTCATTTATTTCGCGGCATCTTTTTTCAAGGCACTTGGCAACGTAAATGTTAAATATTTGAAAAATGCCGAAAAGCATCGCAGACCGCACAAAACGCCCTCTCGGGCCACATGTGGCCCGCGGGCAGCGTGTTTGAGGCCCTTATATTATGCTGAGGATTCGACTCTTTGTTTGGTTGGCTCAGGATGACGCAGCAGTGTGCCTGCAACAAATGGATCCAAACGTGTCGGTGGTTGCAATTCACTGTTGACCTGCAGTCCTACAGTAACCTGCAGTCCCAAAACTGAACTGAAACTTGCGAAGAAGTTCAAAAGAAAATCATCAATTCCAATCCAAATCTGTTTATGCAATAATGATGACATCCAAGGCCATCAATATATTGAATTGTCGCAAGATTTAAATCCAAGTCCAAGTAGGAGCTATATGTACATCTCTGGTCAGTTTCATGTATTGGGCTTGCGAAATACATTTCTTGTTTTGCGATCAAAAAGCTCGAGCGGCAAATGTGCAAAGCTTCACACTGTGGCAGCAAGCAAACATGGAGATCACCCAACTAGATCACTCAATTGTTGCTTGTTCGCGTCACATATTGTGCGTTGCTCTTTGCGCACATCTTGTTCATGGTGAATCATACTTTCAGTGCAACGCTGAGAGGTTGCTTGCAACAACGTCCCCTCCTTTTAGCAATGAACAGCAGCTATCGCACGTTCTTTTTGTGAAGGTTGCACCCATGGGCGTCGGAAGGGGGGCATGGGGACCTTGCCCCTCTGGATTTCGAAAATTTCAGCAAAAAAAGACTGTTTTCTTGATTTCTAGTGGGAAAAAACAAATTTCACGACTTTCGTCCCCCCCTGGAAAAAATCCTTCCAACGCGCATGGTTGCACCTGGCACCAGTTTCGCATCCTGGTCAAAGCACCACTTTTTTGTGATCGGAAGGGCCGAGCAGCAATTGCTTAAAGCTTCACACTGCGGTAGCAAGCAACAACAGGGATCACACGTCGTGCTCATTCTGTTTCTGCTTATTCGCACCCTTTGTATCTGGGTATTGCTCTTCACGCACATCCCGTTCGTGGTTAAGCGCCCATTCAACACAGCACTAACCCAGAGGTTGCAACACTTGCAGCAAGGTTGGCCTAGACCAGGGCTGTGCAATTGTTTTGCTATTGCTGGCCGCATTATGTTTACTTTTAGGAATTATGTTGTGACAAGTTTTGCACAGAACACGATTTGAGTAAAAATCCGATAGAAATGGACGTAAAACATACATTAGATGATACATATGAGGCGATTTCCATAAAAGAAAATACAGCAAGTGATTCTTGTAAAACGGTCTGTGTGCTGAACAGCAAGGCAAGGACCTTGTAATAAACAGGTGGTGCAGAAGGTGCAAACATTGCAGAACGAACCAAGTGGAAAACGAAGCTACCAAGAACAGGATATGACTCAAAACCACGAACGTGAATTCGTCTGGCTGGGAAACCCAGCTTGTGGCGGGAAAGCGCTGATTAGAGCGAAGGCAAAAGCATTACGTCAAACCTATGCACTTTTAGGTGCAGGGCCATCACTGAATTGCGAAATGGAACTTTCAGGCCATACCCAAATAAGGCAATATCCTGCTCGATGCTGTCACACCCGCAACAAATCACAAGACCAAATTAGGAGGTACACCTGGCAAGGGGAAGAGCGCCAGAACAGTCTCGAATAGACAGAAAGAATAAAGTAAGAAATGACACACTTTTCTGGAGCAAACCACAAGGAAAGAACCTCCTCCATTCCCCCCACTATAATTACACCAGGAAAAATGCTCACAAAACTCAGACTACCCTCGTGGTCTCGAAGACTTTGGATCTCATTGATGGTATTGAAGAAATGTACGCTTGGTTACCTGGTCGATGTTCTGTACGTTTGATCTTCACCTGAACGTTGCTCTAATCGATATGGTCTACATAAGTACGGTTGTTCTACGAATTAATGGTTTAGGGACCTGTGTTGCTTGAACGGACGCTGCCCAACCAGAAGGTACATTATTTGGTCAAATAATTAGTGTTTTTTCTATAGCTTTGACGTTACTATGTTAGCGTTCGTGAATTGCTTAACGTTGTACATTAAATGATCTATTTACAAAAGAAATATACTCTTGTGTTGTCTGCCGGGTAATAATTAGGTAGGTTAAACAAAGTTAGCTTTTGCAATAACGTACCTTGGTGTTAGTAACGAACTCACGTACAAATTACGGCATCTAAACTTGCTCTTTGAAATGTCTTTCACATTCCTGACCCAAGAGTGATCGGCACAAAAAGATACAATAATTAAGGCCGGCAGTGAGTTCAAGATATTTTATGTTTTGAATTGCTTCTGTTCTGCTTTCACACACGGAGCGTACCCTGCTTCCACACGTTTGTTTGGCCTTCTTTCTACTAAGTACTGTACAGGCCTACTCATACAGCAGACAAAGAGTTTTTAAAAATGCACCGCCACCATAACTTCCATATTTTAAATTATATAATCATGTGCGCACGACGGCATCAATTTTTATCGAAGGCCACATGTAGCCGTACGGCCGCAGGTTGTGCACCCCTGGGCTAGATTTTTTTTGAAATGACTGAGTTAGAGGGAAAGAGACAACTAAAGCTGGATGCACACGGCATGCGTCCTATGCGTTTTTTGAGCGCATGCGTCTGATTTAGTGACGTCACGTCCTTTTCTGATGCGTCTGGTATGGTTTGCATTAGAGTAGGAACCTGTTGCTATATTGACACATCAGACTCACTGCTCTAACTCTTACTCGAGCGCAGACCATACCGGACGCATCAGAAAAGGACGTGACGTCAGGAAATCAGATGCAATGCTCCCAAAAAACGCACAGGACGCATGCCGTGGGCATCCAGCTTAAAATTCAAACTGAGAGAACTTAGATATAAATAACCTGCAATCAAATTTGTTAAAACAAAACTGGGCACCATTTTCTAACTTATCAGGCGCCATTTTATAGCAGGTTTGGCACCATTTCATAGAATATAAAATGTCATAGAAATAATGTGAAATTTCATCGGACTCGACATTGACTCCAGCTTGGAAACCATCCACTCGCAGTGACTCGACAGTTCTTGTGACTCGAGCCTGACTCGACACGACCAAGTCATGATTCGACTCTGACTCGAAGGGCGTGTGACTCTGACTCGACAAAAATGACTCCGGCACATCACTGACCCACAGTATCGCTGTAGGGGAAGTGTGGGACCTATCGGACAAGGGGAGCAATCGGACAGCAGCTTTTTTCTGCCATCACTTGATTATTTCGCGCTCTTATTTCACTTACGTAACTGATATTTCATTCTTTACCAGACTACACATTTTCATTGCGAACCGGCATGAGATGTAGTTGTTATAATAAGAAAGGCGTTTTTCTAGGTTCAAAGTAATAAAAGTCAGACAATAACTTTTCGAGTTTGTAGGTAGCCAGTGAATGCTTTCAGAATCGTTGTTAGTCA
>JGI24022J15233_10009635_pt1 | contig 10899 bp, 6 predicted proteins | sample Ectturendosymbi2_FD_15233 | JGI IMG/M metagenome (IMG submission 15233)
AAAAAAAAAAAATAATCTGTGAGCATGACATTTTTTATGATTAATTAGGCATTTTATCAACAAGCTTATCATTATAAGCATTTTAATGTATAAAAGCTTTTACTTTGGTTGTTGCAATGACTTTTCTAACAATTGCATTTTCCAAGAAAGAAAAGTAGATCACTGAGTTTCTACTTGTTGTTTTGTTGGTTAAAACTTCCACTACCAATGTGCGTTTTGAAACATAGCTTTTTTTACTCAACAAAAGTGCCATGCTAGATCTTTCCTTTAAGTACATTTTAGAATATGTGAGTGGCTTGTTGTTGCACATGTTGGTATGCAAATGAGAAAGTTTTTTTTCTCCAAGCAGATAAATTCGATCTTCTGGCGAATATTTTGTTATTTTTGTCAATGTTTCACCCACCTGTTCAAGAAAGCTTCTTCAGGTCAATGTTTTTAACCACATATAACATGCATAATAACAAGAAACAGTGACTATTATGATGTACAAAGACTTTTTTTATCATCTATTTTGGGTAACCAGAAAGAAACAACACAACAGATCACCTGAGTTTAAACCTAAAGTCATATTACCTTACACAGTCGAGTTGGGAGAGACTTTAAAACGAATTCTGGAGAGACATCGCATATGAACTATTTTTAAACCTTTAATTAAACTAAGTACAGTCCTACCTTCAGGAAAAGATACCATCCCTGCTAGCAAACGTTAAGACGTTGTCTATGAAATTCCATGTGGGGACTGCGAACACATATACATTGGAGAAACAAAACGAAGCCTGAGTACTCGACTGAAAGAACATCACAGGGACATCTTACCTAGAAATATTCTTAAAAACCCAGAAAAAACAGTGTTAATGAAACATGCAGCGTAAAGAGGCCATGGCTTCAAGTGGGATTATGCCCATGTTCTACATCACGTAAATAGTTATCAAAAATGCATCTTTTTAGAATCTTTGTATATTAATCTAAAAGCTAGCACTGTGAATGATAAAAGCACAAACTTTCCAGCTATTTATTACATTGTTTTAAAACATGAGTGAAACTTATCCGTTTCTGAACTTCCTTGAGTTTTGTCTTCTTATTGACCACTTTTGTACCTGTAGATTTGCTAACCCTCACCATGCAAGTTTAACATTATTTGATCGCTACTTCACGCAATTTACTTGGTCACATTTTTGTGCATTTCTATGTAGGTTTTACTCTATTCATTATGTTGTTATACATTGTCATCACCTAGCGTTTTTCATTTTTACACTTCTATGTTTTTTCTGTGGCATGTTGTTTTTACATTTTTTATAACGTGGTAGTCAGTTTTGCATTTTTTGTCTTTGTATGTCATACTGCTCATTGTTTCTTGTTATTGGTAAGTTGCGTGTTATATGTGGTTAAAAATATTACCCTGAAGAAGCCTACTTGAATAGGTGGTCCTTCACCAATACTATTGGCACAGCACCCCTCTTTGTTTTTGCGCCATTGCATTTTCATTTGCTCTGATGTTCACTAACAATTGGTTTTGCTTAGTGCAATGGCTTCTTGTAGTGCTTCTGCTTGTTGGCTGAGTCATATGAAACAATAGGTGGACAAAACGTTTGCAAAAATCATAAAATAAGTGCCGAAAGATCAAATTTATCTGCTTCATTTGAAACCTGGTGGCAAATGCTACAAAACAACATGAGTAGCAAAAAGAACAGTGTTTTTTTCTCCGTTTATCTCAACTTAAGATGAAGTTTTTATGGAGTGCCCCTTTTGCTCTTGGCAAAAGGATGTGCAGTTTGTTTTGCTATGAACAGTTTTTCATGTTGTGAGCAGTAATTTTTTTGCAAAATGTTACTCAGCATTATAGACATGTAATCAGCAAGGATAAATATGCTTTTTGAAATACTAATCAGTGGTTCCCAACCTTGATCTCATGGCCCATTCGAAAATATAACATGAGTGCTTGGTCCCGGCCACTAAATACAGTTCTGAAGATGCTCAAATAACAACCTACAAGATAAAAAACTATTATTTCACATGTTAGATTCACTATATTTACTTTCTTATGCAAAACAAACTGCACATAAGCTAATCAATAGCATGACTGAGCTTGCATTTGAGCAGATAATCTTGAAATGCTGGGTGACATGTTTGTGAGAGGTAATCTCATGTCCTCCTCAATATCCAATCTACTCCTTGACTTTGTTTAAGCCTAGGTAGATGGAAACAAATAGAAGCATACAATGGATTCGGAAGGTGACCACAGATGTAAGATAAATAATAAATTAATACCCTAATTAAAGAATTAATTAATTGTTTTTTTAGGCCATAACTTTTGAACCAGAAATGTTCTAGAAAGTTAATCAAGGGATCAAACAGCTCAGATTCTAGTCTAGTTGCCAACAAAAAATTTATTCAAAAAATTCCATGTAGGGGTTGGGCTTCAGGGCCAGGTAACTTGAGCCAAAATGGCCTAAAACCTATCCCACTTACAACGTCATCCACAAAAAACAGGAAACGCCAAACCTAAAATTATTTTTCATTGCAAACTAGAATAGTCCAGTTACCAAACCCCAGGTTTTTAGAAAACCTTGCAATACCGTCCATACAACGTTTTTTGCTGGTTTTATACCTCCGAGGTGTGCTCTTTAAGAATCTGAATGATGCCACTCTGTCATCCTTGGGCAATCCCCAAATATGCAAATTAAGGCCACCATTATGGAAAATCCTTCTTTCGTCAATATCTCAGTCACTATGCATGGTATCACAATAATTTTAGTGTCTATCCCCATGTTTTGAGGGGTAAATAATAAGATTAAGCCATTTCAATAAAGATTACACGTTTCTTTTTTGCTGAATACGCATATTGAGACCGTTTCAATGCAAAAAATCTTGCTTTCGTCCATATCTCAGTACCGTATTTATTTGGTTGTTAGCTGCCCTTGATTATAAGCTCCATGAAATGGTGTTGAAAAATTAATGTACACTTGAACATAGATTACCTAAGCCTTCAAGATACTTTCGTGTACTAGCACGTTTTGCCTTCAATTGGTAATGATGCTTACACACCACTACAACTGCCTTCCATTAAACATAATACCTCCTGTGACGTATGTGCACATGTTGCTAAAGAGAATAGAATGCAAAAACAGAGTTGGTCGAAAAAACGTACCCAAGAAAAGATGAGCGTCATCTGTCCCTTTCAATAAAATAAAGAAATAAAAAAATAACTTATAAGCTGCGGCCTACAATGGAATAAATACGGTAACTGCAAAAATTTTTATCATAATACTCATGGCAAATGTGCATGTTTTAAGAGTAAAGAATCTGACTAAACCATTTCAGCAAAAATAAACTAAAGTGTATGTTCCATTCACAGAGCACCCCTTGTTGTGCTGATGCTGATGGATGTTGACATAAGTGATTTGACTTGGTCCACAAAAAAGTTACTTTTGACAACAGTGTCCCTGTCATCAACCTGCTGGATCTGCCAATTCTGGCAGTGTGCTTCCCTGTTACATCCACAAAACAAAAGATAAGTGAGATGTATAGCATCCACATATTGCTGTTGAACAGGGTGTATCTGTAGAATAGCCACACCTTACAATTTCCAGCACCTCTGGTGGAGAAATACTAACATTTGGTTGCAGTGTAACTGGGATCAAGCATCTATATCGTTCATCTCGTTCTTATCTGAACTCGATGGGATCCAGTGCTGGAGGTTCTGAGAGTTGATTTCCAAATGGCAGACTGAATGTGCACCCGCTTTGCCTACAGCGAAACTGCCTACAGCGATCCGGTGAAACGTTGGAACCTTCACAAAGATGATTGGAAGCATTTTTGCTTTCTTACAAAAACATCTGTTGATAGATTGCCATATCTGGACACAACAAACATCGAGAAGGCATACCAGGAACTATGCGAGATCCTGTTATTTGTGGCTGAACAATGTATCCCCCTTAGCCGTCGCAAGAATTTATCCTTAGCCGTCGCAAGAATTAAGTGCCATGTTGGGACAAAGAGTGCCAGACCCTTTATCGCTCCTTCCTCCAAGCCCCAGTGGGGATTGACTCTGACAGAGCCGCCTCGTTGCTACTTTCACGACTCGACGATAAGAAGCAGGAGTGATAGGAAGAAGCTGTCAATTCCATCGACTTCTTGCACTCCAGCTGGAAGGCGTGAAGCACCATCAACAAACTTTAAAAAAAAGACCTCCACCTGTATTGTAATATTCAAATGAGGTGCAATCACCTGACGAGTGTCTTGGCTTACTACCCTTTTCATCACGTTCCTCGTGAATCCCTTGTCGTCGAAATCTTCCTCAGTTCCTTGATTCAGCCAAAGGATAACACAGTCATCAAGTATTTATACCTCTGATTTTTTAACCAAACGCTGGGATACAGTCACCTGCTTCTTCATCTTCAGTGTGGATTGTGTAGTTGCGATTCTCATTTTGTCTTCATTGTCAAACATGGAGGTGGGCACAGGTGAACTTTCATGACTAAGAACAGTTTTCATAATAATGTCTCTGGTTTGATTCAACCTTATAGCACCTGTGGGTAGATCATATTCGCGTCATGTACATTGTTGTTCCCAAGCTTTGCTACCTTTCTCTTCACTGCCATAGTCAATACCCACTTGGATAAAAGAGTAACTCCATCAGGCCAGCTCTTTTCAAATGACACAAGTTGTCTATTCCCAATATCCACTGCGTCATGTGTGTTGAGGTGAAGCCAGACCAGCAACAACATTGACTGAAACAGTGGGATGACTATATGGATCCAGGGGAGCGATGCAATCAGAAGTTTTCATATCTTATATATCTTATATCCAGATGTCAGACTCCAAGAAAAACCAAGCAATTGACATGACAAGCGAGATCCACCACCACCAACCTTTTGGCTGTTATACATTTGAGGACGGGGTTTTTTCAATGTAGTTTTATATTACTGTATATAGTAGGCCTGTAAATTTTTCTCTGCTGAAAATGTTTTGCAGTCGACTAGCATAAATGTCTTACTAGCCTACAAGCTATAATAGGAGGGGATCGAGAGAGGACTACATTTGATTCCTTCTCTGATAGACGTTTACTATGCTCTAAAAAGGAGAATTACCTTTATTTTTGGCTAATAGTCTATTTTGTCAAGTTTATCTGTATGCAGAAGCTTCGGCATCTCGTTAATAATTAGTTCTAAATCACATTACATCAACTCATTCTCACTTTCAATGATATAAATGCTTTTATTTGCTTAGAACAAGTTTGTTGCATTAACATTTTTCTCAAAACTTCATCTATGGCTTTGGGGATTTCCCAAAAGCCAAAGTCATTTAAGATCTTTGCAAAGAAATTTAAGAGTCGATTTTGCCAGGCCACTGTTGCTGATCGTATGAAAAACGGCAGTCCTTACTTCGACATTTTTGCAGACAATATTGCTGTTATCAATACTTCAATGGTTTAATCTGATTATTCGCTCATTAAACACGAATAGACTCAACGATTATTATGGTACAATGTGCAATAATTGAGATAAGGACAAAAACGTGATTTTCAGTAATGATTGTCTCAATATGCGGATTCAGCAAAAAATAAGGCGTAATCTTTACTGAAATGGCTTGATCTTATTATTTACCCCTCAAAACATGCGAATAGACACTAAAATTACTGTGATATCATGCATAGTGACTGAGATATTGACGAAAGAAGGATTTTCCGTAATGGCGGCCTTTATTTGCATGTTTGGGAGATTTCCCAAGGATGACAAAGTGGCATCATTCAGATTCTTAAAGAGCACACTTCTGAGGTATAGAAGCAGCAAAAAACTTTGTACGGACGGTAGTGCACGCTTATCGGTCCCAGCCACTGGACTAGAAGACTTGCCGCATCTTTTGAGGGTTTGAACAGCTCTCTAGCTCAATCACCTGGCAAGTTATGGAGTTGCAAAGTGGCACAAGAATAGTGGCTAATGCAGGAGCTTAAAGTACAAATATATCATATGCCAGCAGCAAACAAGTTAATTCAAATTGTGCAGTGCAATGTGGTATTTTACAAAAAAGTATAAGAGGATACAAGACATAAATAGCAAGAAGGGTTCCAATGGAGTCTAGTAAAGTATGGAAAAAATTTGGTCATTTTCCAGCCTGATGAGGTCCAGGAAAAAATTTTTTGGTGTGTTAGTATGGAAAATGAAAACAATTTTCCAGACTTATATTTTGAGATGCATTTGCATGAGATTTTATTTAAAACTGATAATTACTTTTATTGTGTTAACTATCTATTGTGCTTGTATTTGACTTGGGTATGTCATTTGGAAAAGTCAAGTCTGGAAATTAGAATTCTAATTTGCATAGGTGCTTTGACCTCTGCTTCAGAAAAATTCCAGTGTTCAAGTGGAGGAAAATATTTGCTCCTAACCGGTTGGTCATGACCCCAAAGTGGCTTGGAGCAGTGGCTGTGGGGTTGTGAACAGCAGGCAACAGTCTCAATAGTTTACTGAAGTCTTGAATTTTTAGAACTTTCCATATCAGTATTGTGTATTACATCAGCAAAACCGAAACACGGACAGATTTATGTGAAGTTCACATTATCTCCAGTGCAATTCTTGTCTGGTTTCAGCTATACAGTTTCGATTAACCTTATTGTAGAAACAAGCCAGCACTAGATAAAGTAAATGCTGCCCAGTGACGCTGAGATTACGTCAGCCTCATAAACATCTGTTCTGCTGTGAATGCTTGCCAGCTGAATTTTCATCAAAGTACAACCAATATTTTTATGGTTACAGTTCTATATTACATTCATTATTTTAAATAATAAATAATATTTTTGTGTTGAGTATGTGTAGAGCTGCTTATTGATTGATTTGACTGTGTCACCTTGATGGAGATTAATTACTTGAAATTGAGAAATTCAAGCCAATATATGTTCAAGTCTGAATCATTGCAAAGTCATGAAAGCAGAGCCCATTCAGCTGTTTTCTCAAATCCATTTAGCAAACCTGGAGCTTTTAATTTTTTTCTGTTACATGACTATTTTCTGAACTTCTCAGATGCATAGTGATTGGCGGAAGTTGCCGTTCGTCATGGCATCACTCTAGCACTATCAAATGTGGTTTATCAAAATGGGAGATGTTAGATGACTTTCCATATTTGCTACATGCTAGCAATTTCGAGGTATTGTTTATGTTTTGAGGTTTAGGTTTATGTTCTTAAGCATTATCATATGACTAATAACTGTACATGTAGGGCCACTGGAATGTTTGAATTGCATGAGTGTGTGCACTGAAGGTAACAAACTCTTGATATTGAATGCTGTGCCGTTTGTTAAATATATTGCGTGCCATGTTACAATTCATTCAAGGACATTTGTGCAGCATGTCCATATAGATACAGAATTGACTGGGTCACTGAAAGTGAAATGTATTGAATGAATGAAGGTGTCTGGTGACACTGGAGGTACTGAGTTTCAGTAAAACATGTCAATGAAAAGCTGCAAATGTTTCAAAATTGGGTTTACTGAAAAGACACCTTCTTCAAGTTTGCCCTGTTTGTTGAAAACTTAAAGTTGCATAAAAAGACTTTCAAATATTAAGTGCAAGTTTACAATCCTCTGTTTGGTAATTTTGAGGTTGTAGCTAGCATTCTGTTGTGACAGATTGGTCCTGCATTCAGTAAGATTTAATAGCAGTTATTAGCTGCATCTCTCAAGATTTTTAACGCCCAAACCATTTTGAGAAACTCTGGTGAGCACATTTAATCTAAAAGTTACTATACACTAGTGCTGAACCTAAAAAAGCGTACTTTTGACATGTTTTCTCATGTTAATCATGAGTGTGTAAACGTCATGTAGTGTTGTCTGATTTGCACATCTTTTTTATTGATTTGTACCTTTTTCATGGTGTGAAATTCTACTTATTGCATGGCATGGGTGAGCAATTAGTGGTTCACAGACCACATGTGGCTCGCCACAGCGTTTTCTGTGGCCTGCAGAAGCACTTAGGAAAAATTTTCAAATCTGAAATTTCCTCCAACTGGTCACAGTAGATCTTAGTGCTAAGGCTAACTTATCTGAGACTTGTTTTCATTTCCATTAGAAGGTATGTATCAGGGATGGCCAAATGTGCTCAATGTATGAGCCGCACATCATAAAAGCAAAGTTACAAAGAGCTGCAACATAAAGATCTAAAAACACAAATTTATTTACAATCAACGCTTTTGTGACAACGTAATACATTTTGGAATGACTTGCAAAAATAATACTGTACCAATTTACATTATTTCTGCACTTGGCAATATAAATCAAAATATAAACAACTATATAATTTTTTAGAAAACCCAAAGATCTGCATGCAAAGGTTTGAAGATTCACATGCGAGCTAGTTTTGCCACCCCTGGTATATATAGCCCTTCTTAAAAGTGACCTTTTTACAGTAACCCCCACGCCAAATTGCCACCCTTGTTGTATGGGAATTAAATGCTAAAGAATTCATGTTATAAACACTTCAAAACAAAATTTTCATCTAAAATTTTTTCAAACATTAGCAATTATCCCAGTTTGTTTCTAACATGGCAATGCACTTGCTACATACAAGCAAAGAGTACAGTAGCTAACATTTATTGATCTTTTCGCTGAATTTTCTTTTTGACTCTTTGTAGACTCTGAAAACACATAGATCGCAATCAACCTCCAGCAGATCTCTTCTTGATGAATTGAAAAGCAAGATGATGGTATGTTGTTAGTGGTTTTGATATTATTGCTATTTCTGATGGGAAGCAATGAGATGTAAATTTTTAGTGTGCTCTGCATCAGTTTTTGTCTAGCTTTTTTTTACAGTTTGCAATACACAAATATGACATGCTACCCAGCCTTTTCTGCCAGGCGGACAATGTGACAATTCGTAAACTGTGATAGTACTTTTTTACCATTTTTCTGTTTTGGTGAAAGTAAACTTGATTGAAGGTTGTTAACACCATTGGACTCGGTTTGGTTTTACCTTTAAGACCTGCATGAGCCACATAAAATGCCATCACTTTGCAACTCCATAACTCCTCTGCTGATTGCACCAGAGAGCTGTTCAAACCCTCAGAAGATGTGGCAAGTCTTCGAGTCTGCAATGAAAAAAAAAATTTGGTTTGTTTTTTGTGAGTGACGTCATAAGTGAGGTAGGTTTTTGTCCATTTTGGCACATGTTACCTGGCCTAGGCCTCAATTGCTAGACGGAAGTATTTTGCTCAAGTTTTCATTGGAAACTTAGGCTAAAATCTGAGTCTTTTGAGCCCTTGGATCAACTTTCTAGCATTTCTGGTTCAAAAGTTATGATTTAAAATAAACAAAATAATTATCTAAATCTGGATTAGTTACTAATTTTGTTGTTTTTAGGTCATAACTTTTGAACCCGAAACCTCAGCAAGTCACCCAAAGTGTCAGAAAACTTGGATTTTAGCCTATTTTCCAATAACAATTTGAGCGTAATACTACCATCTAGCGGTTTGGGCCTAGGGCCAGTTGAAGTGGGCCAAAAAGGCCTAAAAGTATTCCACTTACAACGTCACTCACAAAAAACTCGAAACCAAAATTACATTGCAAACTCGAAGACTTGCCGAGTCTTTTGAAGGTTTGAACAGCACAATTGGCCGAGGAGTTATGCTATTTGCAAAGACACGTATAAACTGGTTGATTTTAGGCTGACTTCAAAGTACGATATATTCATATGCCAGCAGCGAACGTGTTACAGGCATGATCACTAAAGTAGTTTCCAAACAAAATTGGTTAACAAGCAGATTCGTTTACAAAGCCAGCCATGGCAAGGCCTGCTCCCCCTGTATGTCTTCACACTTGTGACGTTCGCACTAATCACAATTATTTCTGCAATCATCATAGCAAACACTGAAATGCATCATGATGAACTGCATTGCATTTGTTGTGGCCCCTATGTTGCATGCATTTGTTATGGCCCCTAGAAACTGTCTTGGTCTGCATTGCATTTGTTGTGGCCCTTAGAAACTGTCTTGGTCTTGCAAGTCAAGTTTCTGATGAACTTGGCCTTCATTTTTGATCTGAATTTTTTGTTGTTGAAATTGGTTGGTGATGTCTAGCACAGTGGTTCTCAACCTTTTTACACCAGCGCACCGGTAAAAACCGCAAAAATTTTTTACGGGCTGGCACCATACAATCGCAATGAGTGCAACAGATTATCGTAATCATTTTGTAAACCAAAGCTGTTTTATACTTAATGCAATGCATTACTTTGGTAAACACGCAAAATTCGAATGCTCCCGATGGATTATGTAAATAGTAAGCAACATATCTTTGGGCGCTGCTTTTTATTTTTGGAACTACACAAGGCAGTCAATGCTTGCAGTTCCATCTATGCACACTCTGACACAGTCTTCCCAGCAGTCTATATCTTTCTCACTAAAGTATTCGTTAAAAATCTAAAATCTGGTGGCACGTCCTTGTAAGTACAACACAGAGTTTTTGCTCGAAATTTTTTTTTCCCATATAATGCACGAAACAAAGAAGAATGGCCCAATTACGCACGTCAGTTGACTCGTTGAGTTGAATCGCGAAATATCTCTACTTCTTTCACTCCTCGACATCTAACTCCTCGGCATCTAACATATCTTCAATACTTCGCTGAACTGTGTCATTAGAAAGTGGTATACGCTCAAGTTTTTGAGCTGCTTGAGGACTCAAAACTTCTTTAGCTATGAAATAGGATGGACGGTTTTAGTAACATTTCCCAAAGGGTGAATGTTTTTGTTTTAGATATTTCAATAGAACACAGATTCGATGCACTAAGAAAAGACTTTTCAACAGCTTTCATCATTTTATTTTCTTTTTTTGACTATTCATCTCTCTGAATAGTCTTTGGCTTGCCTTGAAGATTGCTGTGCTTCGAATGAAAGTGACGACTGACGAGCATGTTA
>JGI24022J15233_10009636_pt1 | contig 10898 bp, 5 predicted proteins | sample Ectturendosymbi2_FD_15233 | JGI IMG/M metagenome (IMG submission 15233)
ATGTCCGTACCNGNACCAAGCAGTTACGAATAAATTCCTGGCGAAAACAAATTCGATCAGAAACAACGCAATATTACAAGCCAAAAGAAATTCGACTGCACAACAACGCGCATCACATTTGAAAGCAAAGACCACGCGGCGAGCTGCTACCAACAGTTTTCTACGGCTCGCAGGCGCTGTACTAATCAACGCGTGAGAAATGCGCGAAACTCGGCCAGAGGAATTGCTTGGACGTAACAGACATCTTACGTAATGCGATTGTTTCGGGATATGTTACATTCTATCAAATCAACAAATTTTCGTAAATTTCTTATTTTTTCATATTTAACAAAATGGCTCCGCGCGCCGAATGAAATGGCTGTACGGGCCGGATTTGGCCCGCGGGCTGTAGTTTGGAAGATGCCGGATATAGAATATGAAGGGGAGTGGTAAGAGCACACACCCTTGGCGGAATTCAACATTCGCTGTGAGCAGTTGTGATGAATACACTGACTTGGCGGACAGTAACAGACGGCGGTCGACACTATACGTCCGCAACACTCTCAACGCGTTCTCGAAGCATGCTTTTCCCAAGTCGACAAAACAATTAGCGCAAACGTCTTTGGCGTACTGCCTAGATTTATGGAAACTTTTCTGGAGAGTGAAAATTTGGTCTGAATTGATACGTCTAAGGGCGCATTGGGTATTCTCTAGTTGAAGTTCAGTTGTTTCGCGGCATCTTTTCTCAAGGTACTCGGCATAAACTCCCACGAAGGCTGAGGGAAATCTGTGGATCGTTGGTACCACCATTAATGTCTCCCTTCGCACGTATGAGGATGATCAGTGATCATCCTAGTGAGTGGTTTATGAGGCGAGGATGCAAGTGCACCCGCAAAAGTTTTGATTTGTTGAAAGTTAGGTAAACCTGTGAAAATCCCTGAAAATCCGGGCAAAAATGGCGCCCAACGTTGTTTGACTTCAAAAAATGGCGCTCAACGTTTGCAGAAAAACACAATTAAGACCTTTTTTGGAGTTACACCAAAAACAGGTGTTCATGTTCTTTGTGGGGGGAATTTGTCTGCAAAAGGCGCACGAAAACGTTTTGGGCAAGTTTTGGGAAATTCGGGCAAAAATCATTCTCACCCCAAAGCTTTGCCTGCTCCTACACCTAAGACTCTAGTTGTGTTTCAGTGCCCTTGCAGAACGCCATGCCACTTGACATACACCGGTTAGGCAAGGAATTATTTATCTGTTTAATGCTTTTAGCTTTTCATGTCAAATTTCATTACAGGCTGCAGCGCTTTGACAGCTAGGAAGACTTCTGCCGCACTAGTGGCATCTTTCTTTCCCTAACGTGGTTCCTGTGTGTTTGGTGGCATGACAGTGACTGGGTTCAGAAGATCGTTGAAACCTCTCTCCATCTGCCATGCAGCTCCCTCGTTGCGGACCAAGACGCCGTTTTCGTCTTTGATGGATCTAGCAATATTAGATTTTTTGCCGCGAAGACGCAAGATGTTTCGCCAGAACACTTTGTTGGCTTTCCACTAACTGGAATCTAGTGTATGTTCGAAATTCTCCCAAGATTGCATTTGGGAATTTTTACTAGGTGGATTGCGAACTTTTGCACTTCTTCGTGCCGCGAATGCAAAAAGCTTTTTTTCTGAAGCCATGCCTTGCAGGCTACTTTCATTGCTCGAATAGCATCTTTATACGCCCCGGTTACGCCAAGACGTTACTTTTTTGCAATCCGTCCCCGCATCAAGCAGTCTCTGTCCACATACGCACACAGCAGACTACTCCCCCATGTTTGCTGCGGTGCATTCTGGGAGCTCACGGAGCAAAGGTGGTACACTGTAAACGTCTTTCTTACATGCCTGTCCACCAATCCTCACACTTTATTTTGTAGGATCTCCTATTGATGCGCTTTCCTTTAGGTCAGTTATGCATTGTATTGTATTGTATTCAGTTTTAGCCGCCAGTATAAAACATTATAAATACACAGGTACATCAACAAAAAAATAAACGTGGGCAGGGACACCGAAAAACCCGAAGGTTATCTTGTCAAGGTGTCCCTAATCAATACGCAAGTGCAATACAGTTGTGAAAGTCCAATTTGCTGTGTTTAAAAAAAATGTCTTTAATTTACAGGAAAGGAGATGCCCAAGATATTGCTCTGCTGACCTCGGAATTCAAAAGATTGTCCTGCCTACGATAGTTTTGTGTGTTCATTTCTGATTTTTGTTGCGATGCCGTAATTTTACAAAAAAGTTTGAAAGTGTTTAGATTTGAATGCATCAAAAACTCGCATGGCCTTGTAGCGTTTACTACTTTTTGACCACTGTATAAAAACTTCATGGCATCTTGTATTAATGAACACAACTTCTGTGTTGGTCATCTGTATCATTTTCGGGCAAATCTAACCATTCAGCCGTCATCACAAAGCCTATCACCGCAAAAATTTTTCAGCATTTCATCTACAACAAAAATTTGTCACCACGACGCTTCTCAATACCAACAGTTTGTCACCACAAAATCTCTCAAAGGAAACAAATTCTCATCGTAACCAATTCTTCCTTGTGGAGAGGATATGATGATGGATTGTTTGTGATATGAGACTTGCCTTTGGTGAGAAGCGTGGAATTGACAATCGGATGGAGAGAAATGTCTGCTTAACATTCTGAGCGAGCCGGCAGCTGGATTCTGCTAAATTAAAAAAAACGTAAAATTTGTCCAAAGTGTTTTCGTGCCAAGTGTGTGTGTGGTGATTGCGCTCTATTAAAACGTAAAAATGACACGGTGTGAAACAAGAAAACTATGAAAATCTGTTTACTGAACAAGATTGTCTAAGAAAAGCAACCAGCTTTGATTCTCTACACCGAAGGTACTGTACTTTTTAAGGTTTGACCTTGGTGATCGCTATGATATTTGAGAGGCCTCAACTATTTCAGATGGTCGTAAAGCGAGGTATTAGTGCAATTTGGTGGTGGTGATGCAGCAGCGAGGTTCTACTATATTTTGAGAGACTGTTGGAAACGTTTGACAGACCGTTTTCGATCTTTGAAAACGCTGTTTACGCCAGTGTTCTGAACCTTTTTCCAGTCATAGCCCACTTTTAGTCACATTGACTTATCGGGCCGGCAAAACGGCCTAGTTGGTTGAGCACGCGCCACCAAATTTGGTAGACTGGATTCGATTCCTTGTTGAATCGAACTTCTCCAAAACAGCTGAAGTTACTTCCCTGAATGCGGATACTCACAGTAAAAGGTTGCCCGCTTTAGGCTATCACGTGTAATACATCAAAAGAGATTCTTGGCCTTTTTTTGACAAACTGCTTTGCTGACTAAAAGCGTTCGTTATTTTTGCCGGTTTTCTGTTTTTCCTTAAGTCACTCAAAGATCTCTCGTCCTATAATTGTTTTTGTGGTATGCATTCTTTGCAAATGATTCTTTAAGACGAGAAGCCTTCGTAGTCACGCTACTAAAATCTTGATTGCAAAGTGAGCATGGTTTGTTTTTACAAGTTTGAAGGTGATGTCACAAAACCAAAATCTAAATACTGGCAATACTTGTTACTTGCCATATTAAATTTTTATCAGAAACGCTGAACTTCTCTTATAATTTAACCTCACGTAACTCAGTGTTAACAAGCAGGCTAGCAAGGAAAAGCGGGAAAAGATTTGCAGACAAATTTTTGATTGAAAAGATATACTATTACGTCACAAACGAAGTGATATCCAACGTCACAAGCAAGCGCAAGGAGCACGTGAGAGAAGGATCAGTCCGCTGAAGTTTTCTACTATGAAAAACTCTTAAAATGATTGAGACTGACGAGGCTTTAGATGGTTTGAGAAAGAACTCTAGTCTAGTGTCTGCGAAAACATAATACTTTTAAAAATAAAATCATGTAATTAGTAATTTTCTCCGCAAGGTACTGTAATCAGGGTTGTTTAAGGTGTTTTAGGGACCCGATTCGGGTCCCTAGAGTTAGAGAAAATTATCATCGGGTCCCTATAATCAGAGAAAATCGGGTCTCTAGAATCAGAGAAATCGGGTCCCTACTGGTCCATACTGGGTACCAAACATTTCCCTTAAAAAAAACTTGCTACAATTGTCATGTAGCTTTATCGCACACTAATTAGCAAACTTGTTTTCATTGCCCCATTTAACAGAAACACCGGTTCATACCTTTTTGAGAATTTGTCAGCAAACCCATTCAAAGAGTTAGTAATGGCAGGTTTTCTTCCTCCAAATTGGTGCAAGTGAGAACTACTTCTTTATGATAGAATTATTACCACCTCTACACACCAACTGATGCCAATGCTTTGTTTGCGTGCAATGGGAACATAACCTACAGTAAACAGCTGTTGCAGAGAAACGTAGGACTCGTCAAAATTTTTTTGTTGAAGGACCTCAATCGTTCTTTTAGTCAAGCATGCATATTATAATATGCAGATACGTAGATAATTATCTATGCGTGATAAGTTACAGTAGCGACATGTGCTAGGTAGTACGCACTAACAATGTTTGACAGCAACATCGGCTCCACTGGAACAAGTTTTCAGCCACCCAGGCGAATTACACAGCGCGATAAGCACCAATCTTGGCGTACGAATCTTTTCCATTTTCATAATTATGCGAATGAATTCCGACTTCCATTAATTGAGCTTACATTGAATTTGATGATTAAATGTTAATCTAGTTTTGGATTTAGTCTAATTTGTAGTTTCGCGAATTCGGTAATTCTAATCCAGTGGTTCCCAACCTTTTTAATGCATTCCTCCCTTGCTCATTTTAAAACATTCCATTCCTCCCGAAAACTTTTCATTCCTCCCCTCATTTAGGAACATTTTCTTCCTCTCCTTATTTTTCGGGTTCGTAGGCTAGTATTAACTACAACTGGAACAATGGTCATTATTGACGACAATAATAAAAGTAGGACAAAAAGTATCTGTTGTCAAATAAAGGCACTAAAGTTTGTCAACAACAACGTGTGATAGTCCACTGCATACTTACAAATATAAAGTGATAACTAATTGAAAGAGCCAATGTCAACATAAAAAAGTGCAACACTTACAATGAATAGATAACTTAACTATAAAGTGGAAATTCCTCCTCTGAACTCGTGAATTCCTCCCTGGGGAAGAATTCCTTTCTGGTTGGGAACCACTGTTCTAATGTAATTTCGGAAAACTCAACAGCTCTAATTTTAACTCTAACCTAATTTTGAAAAGCAGAAACAATTCTAGTTGTCCAAGTCTGATGCGATGACGGTTGAGAAACGTTTACCTGACAATAATTCCAGCACAAATAAAACTGTTTCAGCTTTTATTTCCGTTCAAGCCTTTTACGCAACGTTTGATATAACTTTTATCTAATTATCCTCATAGCAAAAACACAGGAAAGCGTAAACACTGGTAAGTGCAAAAGTAGACTTAAGTTTTCTAAATTTGCAAAATTTTGGAAATTCGTTTTCGTGGAGTTACTGCATATTTTCAACGCAATTCCCATGAATAACGGCCTTCTATTGGTCTGCAAAATGTACAGCTATTAGGGCATTGGATTTTCTATTAGGACCGCATTTCAGCAAGATTAATGAGTGCTTCTAATAATTGGACAAGCCCGTAATGATTAGTGCGTCCGTTTCTGTGCTGGGTGCAGTTCTAGAGTTCGACGCTTCGGTGCTGGCATTCCTGACGCTCGTCGTATCAAGACCATGTAAATATTGATACTGGTTGTTCTTGCATGGTCCTCGGTGTATACAGTAAGCTGTGGGAAAGTTCTCAAGACTATTACTGACATGAAATGTTCTCTGAAGTTCGATCATTTTGATCTGCCTTGCCAGGTGTCACGGAGGGCTAAGGCGTAAGCAACTTATACATCGCCATAAACCAGGGGTGGGGAACCTATTTACTGTCACGGGCCGCATAAATTGTGGATATGCTGGCGGGCCGCAAACAACAAGTTAGTATCTTAAAGTTCTTCCTTTATCTTACTATGAGGGACGGAGGCTTCTTATTGCATAATACCTTAAGAACCTGGTTATCATGGAGCTTCGTGTTGACGTGATTTTGTACTCTAAATTAGGTAACGAAAATAATAATGCGGGCCATACCAAATGTTCACGCGGGCTGCAGATTTCCCAACCCTGCCATAAACAAACCTCTGCCAAGTTGTGTATATGGAGTCTAGTCAACCTTTACATGTACTTTATGCTTGCTACAGTTGCGTTCGCAATCGTTTGACAAGCGCAACGAATAACCGTCACAACATGACGGGATCGGCCAAGCACTACAGTACCTATGATTAGGTTTTTTTAAAGGTTTGGTTCAAGGAAACACCTAGAAATTTAATGAGACCGCTATTTTTAGTAAAACTTACAAAGTAATTCCTAAACGTATTGTTTATTACAGTATTAGCAGTCACAGTGCACAATTAGTACTACTGTATTTACAAAAATTTCAACACAAATTTTTCAACTTCAACTTCATTTAACAGCTGTTGTTCATCAGTGAAAGCATCGGTTTCTTGCTCGTGATCTGCAGATTCTAGGGTCATTAGTGCTCGCTGTGTCACTCTGCGCTTATTGCTTGCTTTTATCTATTTCAATCACAAATTTAATGAGCAATTTCCAATCTCAAGCGTGCCCTCATCATTGAGCTGCTCTGGACCCAGTCTCACCCCCATGGGGAGCTTTGGTGCGGTTAGCTCCCCATGCAAAGCTCCCAGCCCCCAAAATTGAAATATGAAATACTATAAATCAGTGGAGCTTTTGTTAATTTTCAGAATGTCAAGCCTCGCTGCACAAACGTAAAGTTCCTCTATTGAAGACTTTCTGGACCGTTCATTGAAACATTTATGAGAGCATTCAGAGTTACATCAAACAGCCGGTTTCTTTGCTTGGTTTTAACATGGCACAGAGTTGAAAATCCTTGCTCTGGCCAGGTTGCGGCAAGCGGAATGATCAGCACGTTGCAGCAATATTGGTTGTCTCGTCGACCAAACTGGGGCAGCATGGGCTCTGCTTGACATCAGAAACAATGCGATTACTCAAATGTTCCGAGATCAGCAAAATAAACTCAGTTACTGCCACAGAACTGTTATGGTGGAGGTCGCAAAGCCGATCATCATGGCCAATGCGGCACAAACGTAAAGCCCCCCCTCGGGATAAACGTAAATCCCCCCACACGAACGTAAATCGCCCCTAGTGAAGACTTCCTGCCCCCTTGGTGAAGACAACCACGACGGTTCTGGTCTGCACTGCACTTATTTGGTGTGAGGCGAATCGGTTTTGGACGTTAATTGAAGCAACAATTCAATTCAACTAACTCTTTTCGTGGTTGTCCAGATTTAAAGTAGCAATTTTATGGATCCGCACAGGAAATTTATGGCTCCGTTTTGAACTCATAATACGCCTTAAAAAAACACTGCTTATGATGAACAGTGAAGGTTTGAAAAAGCGAATTTTTTCAAAAACTGCAATACACAGATGTGTTTGAGGTATCTAGTTAACCGATAATTACTCAAAAAAATTGAAAACTTTATGTAAATTAAAAAAATATTCAGAAAGCATACGTTAGTCACACACAAATTCTTAACACTCACCCTAGGTATATCTCAAGTACCGTAACGATAACCTGCATAAGAGAATTTAATGAGGAAAAGCTCGTAAAACATCATTAAATCTATAAGATTTGTTAGTATTTCATCTGGTTTCGTGATTCAACAAAAGAAATTGCCAAGTCCCCAGTTGCGGTTTCAACGAAAAACCATAACTCAAGAGCCGCAACTCTTATGGTCAGTTCGAGTCAACTACTATGGATATCTGTGTCATCCGTGTTTTCTGGATTCGCTAGAGTTTCTGGATTCGCACATCATTTGTCGCGCAACATATTTTTGAAACTCAATACCAGTAAACTGCCTCATCATTTCTTAGAAGTTCACCGTTGACACAGTCCTGGTAGCAATAAAAGACAAAGCGACTTGCGAACATCTAGCAATGTAACCAGAATTTAACTTAAGACTGGCAGAAACTTTCCTGCTTTCTTTGGATTCGTGCGTCAAGCACGCTTTACCAAAGTAGCAAGAAATAATCTATTTTTTTCTCTTTGATGATTGATTATCACTAGCGTTATGCACATTGGCAAATGTGCAGCAATGGGGACTATAACGGGTCTCGGAAACTCCGTTAAACTCTCTGATGTCATTTTTGATAGACCTGATCAAACAATTTCATTGAACATAACTGCTGAAACAGTTAATTTTAACAACCTAATTTGTCCAATATGGACAATTCTTTCAACCTGTTTGCAGAAAAATGTTGCCCATCGTGGAAAACAACCGCTTTGTAATTAGCGCTTCATGGGGAACGCAATTCCAGTCACAAAATAACAAGTATCTATAGTTTGAAACGCGCAAATATTAATCTTTTACATATTTAACTTCTTGTTGACAGCAATCCCATACTGGCGGGATAAAAGAAAGAATGGTTGAAAACAAGTCACACACCTGTACTTTAAGATATCAACCAGTAGGACTAAAAGTTACTAACATTCGTTAAAATGACATTTTTCGTAATGGATGCTGGATTAAGTTTTTACTCCAAACTTTCAGGAATTGGTGCTTTCACAACAGGCCATGAACCTATACGCAGAAACCGCTTTATACCAGGGTTGCGAAGTCCGAGGTAAAATATCCGACCTTTCCAAAATTTCCGACTCCCGACTCCTTATTAACCTAAAGGGAATGAAATTTGGCTGTTAAAATCAATGGAAATCGTGGTGCACAGCAAGAAATCTCTGTTTCAACAAAAGTTTCAAAAGAAATGCCAGGTGTATGTATTGCAAGCTGCGAACGATCTTTCAGTAAACTGAAGCCGGTCCTTTCATACATCCGGGCTTCATTGAATAGCAATAAGTCAGGGAAGGTTGTGTGATCTAGCTTTGATGAGAATAGAAAGGGACGAAACAGCGAAAGCTTACTTTGATGAAATCATAGACGAATTTGCTTCGATAAAGGCACGGAAAAGTGTTGTTTTAATTAGCATTTTTGTGTAATTTAACCGAAAAAGGCTGGGTATATTTATGTTTTGATGGAATTTTTTCTTCGAACACAAGCGATACATGACTTCCATTAAATAATTTATTGTGCAATTCAAATTAAACATTTTAAAAGAAATTGTCGTTTGCAGTTGCAATATTTTGTTTACTTTTTTTGTAAGATACAAAATTTTGTCCGGCAACACTATGTAGGCCTATAAACTACGATAATGTCATTGTTTGAAAGTGTTGATGTTCATCATAATAAAAATAAATGAGTATGGAAGTGTGTTGTAGTCTATTGGATAATTTATATTTTATTTGCTGAAAAGTTTAAGGCAAAAATAAACTCAAATATTTTCCGTTTTAAAAATTTTATTTTCTTCATGTCTTATCTTTCGTAAAAATTGTGCGTACATCTAATATTTAAATTATTAGAAAAGGTGCAGATTTAAAATTTGCCATGGGCGCCACTTGGCATAGATACGCCACTGCCTAATATGTAACGAATTCTGAATTTTGTCGAGACAGAAAGGAACTACAAGTCTTGGCTTTCGAGTTTATTCAAGTTTTTCTAAACTTACAAGTCAATGATGTCAATCTATGCGGTTAAGTGATCACCAGCCCTCTCTCCTAGTCTCATCGTTAAAAAGATAAAAGATTCAAGCAAACAGTAATTTTGGTTGTAACCTCGGTTTATGGTTGTGGTTAAACAAAGATGATATCAACTATCGTGCTCAGGTTGTGTGGTGAGTCATTTCACTTAAAAGGTGCATTCTTCTCGAAAAAGACGTTAAACGTTAGAAAAAATGGCAGAGCTGATCAAATTTTACCGTTCCTTTCGTTATATAAAGATAAGTTTTTGTTCTAGCCACCCATTCGTAGTTTCGCAAGACGTTTGGTGCATAATCAACAGGCTTTCTGTACAAGAACTAATTGTACAGCTGAGGCATGTGGTGTTGGCATTAACATAGCCTTTATATTTTAACTTATTCTCACCACAAGTTTTATGGAAATGTTGGCAGTGGAACAATTCGATCAGGGCAAAGTGATGAGAAACTATCGCACTGCACTCAACTTAGTTTTAACTTGTTTGTGCAGTTATCTTAAGGCAAGCTTGTAGTGCCAAACGTTAGCTTTGTTTGATAAGAAATGGCTTGAAGGAGTTAGGACGCACAAATGGTAAAATTCAGCGTTTTAAACAACTGTGTTTAAATATTGAAAAAAATAACCGTGTTTTGGTTCCAAACCAGTTGGCTATCCGATCCTACCGCCTTTCCAAACTACTTACCAAACATTCCAATAATAGCGTTTTTTAGAAAAATGGTAACTGCACACATTCTGCTAAAGCTCGACGGGGTAAGACTTTCGACGTTAAGAACTGGTGCTGCTCAGATTATGCAAATCTTAGTGCTGCTCAGAATAGATCAAGCTTTTGTGTTGCTCGCAGTTTCTTGGTAAGCGTTGACATACGCATTCTGCCATAGCCTCAAAGTTTTAGACTTTCGTCGTAAAATCTGGTGCTGCTAGTATAACAGATCCTCCCTATTAGCGACTTGCAATTCGTAGTTAGCGCGGGGTAGTCAGCATTCCAGAACCTCACGCAAAATGCGAGTTTCTACACCAACAAAAATATGCAATGCTCTTTGTGCGTGGTGCTTGCTCGCTTATCTTAGTAAAAACAGGAAGTTTACTGTCATTGCGCTCATAGCTCTAACGTGTTTTAGATTGTAAAGACTGAATAGATTTTTGCTGATGGTACAAGATGTTAGCTTTCTTCAAAGCAAAATACAGGGTGTCCATAAAGTCCTGCACACATTTCAAAATGTAATTGCGAAGTAACTAAAGTAGATAAAATCATACAGTTTTTTGCAAAGTGAAGTTT
>JGI24022J15233_10009637_pt1 | contig 10897 bp, 4 predicted proteins | sample Ectturendosymbi2_FD_15233 | JGI IMG/M metagenome (IMG submission 15233)
TCGCTATCATTTCTTAACTTTTTCTGGGTGTTGGCTAGTGACCCCCCCTACGGTGGCCAATGTCCCCTTCAGCTAAGTTTCCCCCCCTGGCCCAAACCTCTAGCTACGCCACTGCTGATAAACAAGTAATTGACACCGTATGCGCTGTAAATATTACCTACCTAGGTGCAATGAGTTCAAGTGACAGAGTTACTAATGAAATAAGAACAAAGAAAAAGATTAAGTGGTGCACGCAGCATTTTCACAGTAGAGTGACTAAAAGATAGGCTACACATTTCAACGGTTAGGTCCAGGACACTGGGAATGAAGATGTAGTTATTGCAAATGCTACCAGATCACTGTCAGAAATGCAAACAAGCCCATCATGTTACTGGGATATAGTAATTCCGACAGACCCAAAAGTTCATTAACAAAGTTGCAGCATATATTCACTAGTGCGTTTTGCTACTTACAAATACCCAGATATGGTAGATAGATTCACGTGATTGTATGCCTACTTGGGACTTTCTGTTCAGACCTGAGTTATTTTGGGGGAAGTCTACATGGGATTGTTTAAAAAATCTGATTGGCAACCCTGTATTTGGCATCTATGCCCTAGCCATTGGGTAGTGTATTCAGAGTCTTCTTTGACAAATGTGGAAAATTATTTCAGATCTTCCAAATGTGGAAAAAAGTATCCATCTTTATCAATCTGCATTGTGTTTGTACTCTATGGACTTCGTGTCTGTTACAAACCCTTACAACCAAAAAAGTTCCTAAAAGGGTTAAGAACCACTGTACTAGATATAGCAATGATCAACTTAGTTGATGAACTAGAAGCATTAATTACTGTTTCTGTACTGGACTTGTTTTTGGTAATGAGATACGTAGCCTATACCCGTTTTTGATAAAAAGATACGTAGCCCATTATGTCCACCAGTTGCTATGTAGTTCCAGGTTTTACGTACTTTCGAAATTTAGTGTGCCTGATGTTAATCACATGGATGCCCACAAAAGTTCTTTACTTGTTCAAGTGTATTTTGCACTTAGGACCCCGCGTCACCTTAATCCGGCACTGCCTGACGCAGTGGGGTAAATCCGACATGAAATTCGCCATAAGCGGGCTGAAATCATCGCAGTGATGTATCCACATGTGAGAATAATCGCCCAGGTTACTAAAAAATTGAATTACAATATTGTCACTCCCGGAAATGCCCAATCCACTGCAAGTACTGCTGTTAAAAAATTCTCAGCAATCTGAAGTTAGTCGTGTTGTACGAAAGGAAAGTTGTGAAAACGGAAGTTTATTCCTTCTCACCTAAGTGCTTCAAAGCAAAAACTTAGGGTCCTGCGTAGCCCACGGTTACCTGTGCAGGGTTCAAGTAGAACAATTTCATTACAGGAATGGTAGAAACCACCTCAAATAGAACTGTATTACATCAATGGCCAAGACCATTAATACCTGAACCGACATTTCAATAAGAGGCGATTAATGCCTAGGCGAAATTTAGTCTCCGCCTCGTACGCATCACTCGTATTATGCGATCATTGGCTGCATGGGCGTCGGAAGGGGGGTAAAATCCTCTCTGGATTTCGAAATTTGACACTTTTCTATGAAGTTTCTAGCAAAAAAGGTTGTTTTTTCAATTGTGAGTGGAAAAAAAATAACTTCACCATTTTTGGCCGCCCTGGAAAAAATCCTTCCGACGCCCATGCTTACTGTGAAAAGATTTGTTTCGATAGGAAGTCGTTGTGGACCAGCGTTACTCTGAAACAGCACGCTAACTCGCACACTTCGTGAATCTCCGCGGACCCCTAGGTTAGTAGCACATGCAATGCGATCATCCCAACGTCTAAATCGAAGACGAGATGGTGTCACGTGAGGAACAAATTTCACCACGAACTTTGATGAGTCTTCTTTCATTACAGGACACAGGCGCGCAATTTCTAGTTTGTCGTTACTGTACAGCACAATATCGAGTCGGAGAGGCCATTTTATTTCAAGAAACAAGAGCGCATGTCCAACCATTTTTTTTCTTCTGCGCGACGACTGAAAAATCTTGTTTTGACAACGAAGGTCTTCTTGGGAAAAACACCCTTGCCCAGGACTTCGAAGTAACCCTGAAAAATAAACGAAAATAATGCAACTGTTTTTGAGAAGGTGGCAACATACTGAACATTGTTACACTGTCTGTGCACAAAATCGAAAAGTGCTACGCCATGAAAATCACGCAACACTCAACCATAATTTCGCAACGAATGCTGTTTGCTCAATTAGACACTGCACGCCTCATTGGTAGAGAGGCAACAGTAACACAATGAGCACATACGTGCCGTTGCCCTAATCGCAAAAAAGTACACTAAAAAGCGCTGTTTTGCCATGAAAATTACTACCACTTCTTTTATGAAATATGCATGAAATTACAAAAATATTTCCAGTCACGGGCGAAATCAGACGTTTTTTGGAGAATACTGTTGGTGCAAGTAATCTGACTACGGCTAATGTTATATTGCAAAAAAGTACTTTCTGCATGTGACTCCGCATTGGCAGATGACGTGAGGTGTGAGCGGTTTGTCCAAATGATCGCCATGAATTGCTCCCCTCGAAAATACTACAAGTTATAATCATTTTTCCCTCTCCTCGAAAATATCAGCTGGTTGCGGCCCTGGCAGCAACAGAACATCCGTATGAAAAGACTAGTCACCCCTAAGGCAACAGTCTTTCAGGAATAACTCCGAAACACTTGTTGCCAGTGGAAACGCCTAGATCAGTGGTTCTCAAATTTTTGTCATATTCCCTCCTGGCAAACAAACACTGTCGATTCCTCCCAACAAAAAGCACAAAAAATTCGCACTACCTACTGTGAAAAAATAGACGATTATGAACCAAACAGACTCTTTCATAGGTTCAGTCATTGCAGTTAAAGCAGCTTGTCCTTGCTTACTTTAGACCAGGGGTCGGGAACCTATGGCTCACGAGCCAGATGTGGCTCTTTTGATAACTGCATCTGGCTCGCTTGATATTTTCTTAACACGATTGTTACGGATGAAACCTTTTCTGTAATTTTCCTACAAAGCCATCAGCAACACCAGAAGTCGCATTAACAGTAAGAAGCATGTTATTAAAGACAAAATTCAGACATTTACATTGTTTAAAATTGTTGATTTTGCTTAAAAATGCACGCGTTAGTTAAATAACTTAGTTGCACTAGGTATTGAAAAGTATTATATGGCTCTCACGGAAATATAACTAAAAATATGTAGGTTTCATTACTCCCTTAGCCAAAAAGGTTCCTGACCCCTGCTTTAGACATTCCCTTCTAAACCAACCTCGTGCAGTTTTGTGTTGAATAAGCAATTTAAATTTGTAGTTTTTCATCCACAACTTTTCCTCCCCAATACCTACTTTAATGAGCTAAGTGGCACCCATTTGAGAAACACTGGTCTAGACTGAATGAAACGACCCTGGGTACGGCAATCTTCTGCAGTTGTACCGTGCAACAAAGCCAGTGAGCCGTACAATTTACATGACTACGCAAGTGTTGATAAATGATCGCGTGCGATAAATGCAAAACTAGCTTTCACACATGGACTTCCCTTCTACTACGAACACCTTGACATTCGACTGCGAAAGATCACAGGTCTTGGACAAATTATGGCAACAGTGGACTGGGAAATAGTATTGCAATGATTCCTGAACGTTAAACTTGCCTCAGGATTCAGTTGGGTATCGTGCGTCATGACAACGAAGGTGTTAAACAAGTCAGCAACAAGAACGTTCGTGAGAAATTACTTACAACACAACGAATCAGCCTTCCACAAAAACTTTGACAGGAAACTTAAACGCTATTTAATTCTGTGTTGAGAAGACTGGCATCCCTTAATAATTCTCAATAAATTAAAAATACACAGGGGTGTTACGCTCTCAGCTGGTGCATGCGTTCGCTTTCAATCCTGACAAATGACCAATTTTGAAGCGCTAAATCCAAGGAGCAAACAAATCGCGAGCCCACCAATAGACTACGCACCGATTTCACGACGACGTCGATCACTGGTGCAACATCTTTCCTGTCCTAGTATTGCTCTCTGGTGTGATCGCTATCAAATGTTCAGAGCCTCCGACGTTACCGAAATACCCAGGATGGCCTGTTCAAGACAAATAATTAATTACCCTCAAAGGTAATCAGTCTCACGGCTTAAAATTGCGCTCTTCATTCACTGCTGTAGCCAGTGGGGAAAACAGGTGGTAACGACCTGGAAGCCAATACACCCAAGGGCTATATTAGGTACCTAACCACCGTGAAAGCTACATACCGGTATTACCTAAATAACCATGGTTGCTTAAGAATTCAGTGTTATTATAGGCAAGTTTGTAAACCTTGGTTGGAATGGTCAGCTTTTATCTCCGACGAAACGCATGAATCCAAAATGTGCCAAAAGCTCCGTTCTATGGACTTTAGCTTTGAATGGAACTAGTAATCAAGTAGAACAAACCTATGACATAAACTACTGCTGGGTGCTCAAGTACAGTGTAACTTGATGAAGCAAAGAACCACTGTGCCAAGCCTCCAAATCCAATTTACGCAGCTATATTCCGAAAAGCCCAATTGCTCGATAATGCAGATACCTTAAACTGCAATTTCCCACGCTTGAGATTTAGTCACATGTTGGTTAATGCTCCGCCTTCTAAGAGTCCATGATAACATCTCAAGTTAGATGTATAACAATGCAGTTGAACAAAAACAATCAAGCTTTTGTAACACATTACATTCATTAACACAGATTAAGAAAAAGTCCGGACCAAGTATGATACTTTCAGCTGTCATCAGTTATTTCGAAGGTGTTCAGCGCAATTAAGACATAATATATTGTCTCTTTCGCAAGCAATACATATTGCATACTAATGTAAGCAACCACCGACGCCAAGCAATGCGCATGAAAAACAGTATTCTGAATTAAGATATCCATACTGGCGTGTTCGTGGATTGCCGGAAACGCCCAGCCACTAGCAACCAGAGCTGTGGAGCTGGAGCCCAAGCAATTTAGAACAGCTGGAGCCGGAAATTTTGGTTTCTGGTTCCATAGCCCCAGTTTGTGGGGAACCGAGTGATACAAATAACTCGATCGTTTTCAGTTTTCAACGGACCAAATCATTTTGGAGCCAGAGCCAAAAATTTTTAGAGGTTGGAGCCGAAGTCGGATCAAGAGCCAAGAAGTTTAGATGCCCGCAACTGGGACCTGAAATTTGAGACTCAAATTTTGAGTTCCGCCTCTATAACCCTGGTAAAACTGCAGAATCAGATTGAAGTGCTGCTATATCATTGCTAAAGCATTCCCCCCAAATAAGCAACTGCAGTTTGCCACACACTATTGACACACCAATTGTTAACAAACATCAAAGCGTTATATAGTTAAAAGCAACTAAGCACAGCATCAGGGGCGTAACGAGGGGGGCACAATTCCCCGGGCGCCAAAAAGTCCCAACAATGTCACAAGTACTTTCTTCAATACAGTGAATTTGCCTTCGAAAGGACTAAGATTTGACCATAGGGGCGCCAAACTTCGACCATGGGGGCGCCGAATTTGTTTTGCCCTGGGCGCCATCTAACCGCGTTGCGCCCCTGCACAGCATCACTCACTGTATGTGATGGTTGATCCTATAATGATGTCCACCAGCTTTTACACGACCCCCACCATGTCTTCCGTGTGTACCTAGTAACACAAAAATGTTTAAAAAACACACACTTCTGATTTACTTGTAAAAACATTGAAGACAACTGTTAGAAAAAAACTGCACACTAAACTCACTTCTGTGGTTGTTTTTTCAATTTACAAACACATTCTTAACAAAGTGCCCTAGCATTCCAAAATGCCCAAACCCATATCCATCTTCTATATGCAAATAATAATTTCGTAGTTACTGCCAGCATAGCCAGAGGTTTCCTCAAATCATACAACTTACCTAAATCCCATGGGTATATTGCAAAACACTTGAGTATAAGCCAGCAATATTTCAGGTAGCCAGGACTCTGCAGACACCACAGCAGAAAAACAAATCTGGAAATCAGATGGAAAAAAATCGTACAGAATTTGATTTACCCGTCTTTTTAACGTTCTTCCATGTGCCTAGAAGTTAAAAAATTCGTTCCTGTCACTGTGTTACGAAAGTTGAAGAAATCACCTCAAATAGAACCACTGTGCTGCAATACTCGTCACCACTGTTACTAACTGACCCCATACTGAAGAGCTTATGCCTACACAAGTGGCGAAATAAATACTCTTGATAAGATCGTAGTGTCCGGTTCTTGGCTGTGAAAGCAGTCCTTTCGAGAGACAGTGACCCGTTGCAGACCACTGTATGATGTAACAGCAGCCTTAACCCACACACCTGCTGCACTCCCGCGGACCGCATGTTGGAAATCACGACCTTATGGAATCATAAGCTCTACACCTCCGTCAAGAACTGAATGCAATGCTGCCACCACTTCAGTCGAAGACGAGGTATGCTACGTAATATGCTGATAGCAACACAAGCTTCTGTGTGCCGCTCTTTCGTCTACGACAGGGGTGGTCAACCCCTGGCACGCGAGCAAGGCCTCGGAAACGAGATCCTCCCCCTTCAAAGTGTCCGTTTCTTCAATTTCGTTTGTTAACAATCCGTTACTTAATTTAACCATTATGTGCTTTTGATGCCATATGGCTGCTACCGATCCGTATCAGCCGCACTCCGTACCCCATAATTGGGGAGGGGGCACGCTGCCACAGGGGCCCAAAATTCAAACCCCTCACCACAAATTTTGGTTGGCACGCGGAAGAATTTTGTCATTTATTTAGCCGATTTCGGCACGCAAACCGAAAAAGGTTGCCCGCCCCTGATCTACGATCACAAGATACAGTGGCGTAATTTCTAGTTTGTCATTTTGTCAAACTTGTTCAGTTCAACACAACATGGAGTCGGAGAGGTCATTTTATTTCAAGCAACAAGAACGCAGGTCCCGCCGACTGCTTTGATTTTTTCTTCCGCGCGACGGCTGAAAAATCTTGCTTTGACAATGACGGGCTGCTTGGGAAGAACACCCTTGCCCAGGACTTTGAAGTAACCCTGAAAAATAAACAAAAATAATGCAACTCTTTTCATGAAGGTGACAACATGCTGAACATTGTTGCGCTGACTGTGCACAAAACCGAAAAGCGCTACGCCATGAAAATCACGAAGCACTCAACCTTCAATTTGCAACGAATGCTGTTTGCTCAATTAGACGCTGCAAGCCTCATTGTAGAGAGGCAACAGCAACACAATGAGCACATACGCGCCGCTGTACCAACCACAGATACGCTTTAAAGTACCATTTGGCAATAAAAGTCACGGTTTTTCCAACTGCCCCCATACCAGGAGCTTAGATTTAAGGTGTGATTAGGCTTTTGGATCAAAAACGCCACAATATTTCACAATTAACTCCGAAACACTTGCTGCCAGTGGAAACGTCTACTCCAGGCCACGTCACACGGGGAACAAAAATTCCTTCGACGATATTTTACAAGCGTCTTTAAATAAATAAACTCTTGCGCTTGACTGGGTCTTCCCACAGCAAGAACTTTTAAATAGGCCGCCCAATCCAGAGGGGATACGAGTCAGGGGTCTGTTCCGCTGCAAAATATAACCTAATTGAGGCAGCATTATTCGAATCTGCAGTCAAAGCGAATTATAAACTTCCGAAAGTCATTATCGAAAGCCTGAAGTAAACATTTTCCATGAGTCCTGCTGGCGCATGTGTTAATTCTCAAATGAGACAAATGCTGAAAGAACAAATCAAGGAGCAAACAAATGGCGAGCGCACCAATGGACTACACACCGCTTTCACAACGTCGATCACTGGTGCAACATCTTTCTTGTCCTTGTATTGCTCTCTGGTCTGATCGCTAACGAGTGTCCAGAGCTTGTCGAGATTGACAATGGAACAAGCATAAGGATTTTTCTTGTAGTGGAAATGCCTCATTCCAACCTTACCGAAATACCCAGGATGGCTGTTAAATACAAAACAATTGATTACACTTAAAGGCAACAGGCTCGCAGCTTAAAAATTGCATTCTTCATTCACTTGCTGTTGCCAGTAGGCAAAACAGATAGACTGCCAAGGGCAATATTGGGTACATAACCACCGTGAAGGCTGTGGACTACAAATACCATGGTTCCTCAAGAATTTAGTGCTGAACAAACAAAATGGGTCCATCAACCTCAGGATGATCAACTTTTTTTTTCTCCAACAATACGCAATAATCACAACATGTGCCAAAACCTCCTTCAAAATGACTAAAGTTTTTAATAGAACTAACAATCAAGGAAAACAAACCTCCACATAAATCTGCTGTTGGATGCTCAAGTACAGTGTAACTTGATGAAGCAAAGAACCACTGTGCCAAGCCTCCAAATATAATTTATGCAGCTACACTCTGAAACGCCCAATTGCTCGGGAATTCAGATACCTTAAACTGCAACAATTTCACACCTTAAAACAATTTCACACGCGCTTGAGAATTAAAATCACATGTTGGTCAATGCTACGCTTTCAGAGGCCATGGCTACATCTCTTAAAGTTAAATATATAACCATGCAGTTGGGCAAAAACAAATAAAATTTTTTTGTAGCAATACCTTTATAAAAACCAATCAAGTTTTGACCAAGTATGAAATTTTGTTTTTAGATGTCATCGGTAGCGGGTTTATAGCGCATTAAGTCACAAATGTATTATTTCTTTGGCAAGCAATACATATGATACATACCACACACACACAAAACCTAAATAGTGCAATAAGGGTTGACAACTGGACACAAGCCAGCATATGCAGTAAGTACTTACTTAGTTGTGAAATGCCCATTTGCAATGCCATTGGTTTACATCCAATAAACAAGCCAAACACCAACACTAAGCTATGCACATTTAAAAAAAAACAACATAATTTTGATTCAGGATATCCATACTGGCTTGGTTATGTATTGTTGGGAATATACAACCAGTAGCAACTGCAGAATTGGATCATCAAGTTCTGCTGTAGCACTGTTAAAGTCCCCCAAATAGCAATTGCTGTTTGCCACAGGATAAATCCTTGACACACAAATGGACATCTAAGTAACAAACATCAAAACATCTAATGGTTGGAAGTAACTGAGCACAGCGTAACTTACTATTTGTCATAGTTGATCCTATGATGATGCAGTCCACCAGCTTTTCCACGACCGCCAGGATGTTTTCGGTGTTTACCTAGCAACACAAAAATGCAAAGATGTGAACAAACATGCACTGTGAGGCTTACTTGTAAAAACACTGTGGACAGCTGTTACAAAATAGGGAAGTAACTGCACAATAACGCCATTGGTGTTCTGTAATTTTTTTTTTTTTTCAGTAAACAGAACAGATTCTTGAAAATATGTCTGAGCATTCTAAAATGCCAAATGGGCATCTTATTTAACCCAAATGAACAATAATTTTGTATTTACTGCCGGCACAGCCAAGAGGTTGCCATATCCATACAGCCTACCTAGTCCCCACGGTCAAGTTACAATTTTCAGTGGAAGGGAACACATGACAATTTAAAAATACTATCCTGAACCAAAGCTAGTATATACCAGGGCTTCTCAAAACTATTGGTCGTGACCCCAAATGGCGTCGCGAAATGTAATTTTGGGGACGCCTAAAATTGGCTTAAGAAATCAGATACACCACTTTTTGCATACTTTACAAAAGAATTAAAAGCTTGGAGTGAATCTATTTCTACTGCATTTTAGGGACAAATACCGTGTTGCATGCTGTCAGTAGTTCACTAGCATGTCTGCCTGACCTATTAATCAACCAAGCACAAGTTATGCATTGTTATGTCATGACTGTAACACGAAGCCATGTTTGTGCATAAACTCTAGGTCTAGTCGTTTAGGCATTAGACCAACTGCTTTGAGAGCACGCTGAGTTAAGCTTCATACATAGTTTCAGAAGTACTTTGGACTTTTGATTCAGGAAAAGTTGGATCCACAGCACAAACCATACACAACAGTAGTGAAACCAGCCCAAAATTTTGAAAGGGGTCAAATATATTGATCTTAAGTGAGCAACAGTATTTGGTTTGGGTCACCACAGAAAACACGATATACTAGAAATTTAGGGGTGGCATGGTGTGGTCTCCTTACCTCCACCATGGTTACACCTATGATACACAATTGAAATTTCAGGAGGCCACACACTTGCCATGCCCAGGATGAATTTGCAGAGTTATAAATGACAACAATTTGCAGATGGAATTTTCAAAACAGAGTTTGTCATTTTTGGTTAACACTTTCGGTCCGGCTGGATTCGGGGATTTTTCAGAAAAAAACGCCTGAACACATGTAGCTTTGCACGGGAATATCTCCACTCCTGTACGGGTTACAGACCTGGTCGAAACAGCAAAAGATGTGGCAAGTCTTCTGGTCTGCACTTGAAAAAATTTTTTGCTTGGGGGTGCAGGTTTTTGTGAGTGACGTCATAAGTGGAGGACTTTTAGGCCACCTTGGCCCACTTTGCCTGACCCTGGGCACCAACTGTGGTAGTATTTCGCTGAAGTTTTTACTGGAAACTAGGCTACAATCAAGTCTTTTGATACTTTGGATGACCTGCTGGGGTCTCAGGTTCAAAAGTTATTTTTTTTGGTATGTTTATTGTTTACTGCAAAAACCGGGTGCGATGCAATAAAAAACAAACGCCATTTGCAAACACTTGAAAGCATTCCCAAGTTTGCAGTTGGGAGACTGAAAAAACCCTCAGGTTATTTAGTCGATACTCCCAGAAGCTCGCAAGATAAACAAAAAACAGAGGAAACGCATAAAACAAGAACACCAAAAAATAAGGACAAAAGTTCACCAATATTGATTTAATAGATGCTCCAATTT
>JGI24022J15233_10009640_pt1 | contig 10895 bp, 3 predicted proteins | sample Ectturendosymbi2_FD_15233 | JGI IMG/M metagenome (IMG submission 15233)
GATTTGGATATATTTTTGAAAAAATTTGGATCAGGACAGGATCAGGATATTTGTTTGATTTCTATAACGAAATTTTCCTGAGAGTGATTCAAGATGTCAGAAACGATGGTGCTGTTGTTTTCTTTGCTATGATTTTTATATTCACAAAACACCAAAATGATTTTGTTAGTATGTACTGCACTCATCACAGTCGATGATAATCCGTGTTACTTCATCGTAAATATTTTCCGGCGAGGTGGAAGTAGTAAGCTGCTCTTATATTTGTACGCGATGTTGTGCGACCTGGGAGGGTGGCACAGCCACGCTTTAGATTCAGTAGCTAATTAAACTTACACGTGGGTCCTACTTACTGAATCAGGGATCGTTATCACAGAGGGATTCTGTTTAACAACCCGTTTATCTAATTTCTAAGTAGCTTCTCCTAAACCTCTCATATTCGTGAAATTATCAGATAGTAATATTGTATATTTCACATTTTTATTAAACAGCAGTAAACAAATAGAAAAACATCAACGGTACTCACCAATTCATAATATCCATTATTGTTCATGAACTTCTCGACAAGAGACAACTCACACTTACATATCTTTTATTTTCTTTTACTGTCTTCATGGCGTGCGATAGGGAGATCAACGATCTATACAGAACGGTTCCTCCATTCAAGCATTTTTTACTATGAGCATAATTTCTGTCTTTCTGATATTTCACTCTATAAATATGTTACATCGAGTATATAAATATATCATACAAAATATCGCATATTTCGTTCAAGATTAATTGCTTTCAACATCTGCTTATCCAACTAATTTCTATCTGACTCTTTCTGTACTGTTCACTGACTGACAGTCCAAACCTGACTAGTCACGATTCTTTCTGAGAAAAAGGTAGTCCTTATTCGTGCAGATCCACGTATATCCACAGTTGCATTCACTTGTGCATGTTTGTAATCCATAGGTTTTGATTCGCAGAGGAATCAGAAATCAATTGACACAATTCAGAACTTTACAAGAATAATTTAATTAAAACATAAATGTAATCACTCAAACAAGTACTTTATCTTGTTTCACAGAGCTTCGTTCCGACAAGCCTATTTTTCTGAGTTAGCCTGACAGGGATTTATCCGGACAAGCCAATTTTCCTATTGCGGCCCTGGGCCTACAATAGTCTTCTGCCTTAGTCCTGGACATTATTGGCAGGGAGAGTCTTTTTCCGAAGACCGACTTTATGTCCAAATTCAGCCGTATTTATAGTCGAATATTGCTTGAAACTGTGTTAACACCTCTTTATTTCATGAGCTTTGATTGGCTGCCTTTTGTTAAAGCTTCTTGTGGTTGGTCAATTCAAATAGTTTCTGGAAGCTTCTGGGGTTTGTTGATGCTTGGGTTTTCGCCTACTGGACTTCAGTCCATGTTCCGTTTACGCATTTCCTGTCACATGCATTTCCTGTCATGATTGTCCATTAGGTAATTATCATGTGCTTTCTGTTGATATTTCACTGTGATTTCTCTCGGGTGACTTGAGGTTACTGTCCTTGGATAACAGCTTATCAAGTTCCATTGCCTTGGCAACGGTTTGACAACCAACTTTTATTGGTTGCCACCTCTTGTCGTTGCTGTTACTTTCGTCAGGCTTATTGGCTTTTTCGTAGAGTTGATTTTATATACAAGGATTCATTGTTCAGGCATAACTTGCCTGTAACATATTGCTGGTATGCTGCTTTGTTTTGCTGTGATGAGTGGCATATGTGTATGTTGTGTAGGCTAACATAGTCTATTTCATTCATGGATAGCCAACTTGTCCTCGACTGGGATCGACTAGAAAATTTCTTGATCATTCGCTATCGACCAGTGGGTAATATAGCCACAAATACAAAATGCCAAAGTTGAATATCACATGTGCACTGTGCAGATGCTGTGTACTATCGCCTTAGTAAGTGATGCACAGACAGAAGGCAAAGTGTCTGTTACACCTAAATCATGATTGCCGCGCAATGATAGAAAAACGTATTACAATACCTTCGCGGCATCTGCTTAGCTAGCCTATGGTCAGCCATCACAAGAGGCACCAAAGAATATACGTGACCAACCAAATGATGGATAATTTTTATGTACTTGCTTGAATATTGATTGAAAAATGTTCTTTTTATGCAGCTTGTCAATTCAATGCAAAATCAAGTGCAATCAACCACGTGACACTCGTCGATCAACCGGTTGATGTGATCAACCGATTAGCTACCCCTGGACTATTTCAGTGTTTAAGCTGCAATTCCTTTTGGTTAGAATTTTGAACATTCTACCTCAAGTTTTATGCAGTCAACCTTTGCTAAAAGACAGTTTGAGTTAGTAGTTTTTGTAAGCTACATAGTTTTACTATATTTTATACTGTGATCTACTCTCAGTGTTGCAAAATATATTTTCTTTCTTTTATCAACTGATTGAATGCTGGAGCTCTTTTGCAATCAGCTGATGCAGGTGGAATTGGTCACATGACAAAGATTATATCCTTGGATTAGCGGATCTTCTTTGCTGTATAACCAAAAACCCTAACCTATATTGTAAACCTGTGTCTGGTTTTCAAAACTTCTTAAAAAGTGCAGTAGCTTACATCAAAAATTTTCCCATAAAAAGAGTCGTCTCTCTCAGCCCAGCCTAAACAACAATGCTGCGAGTCCAAACGACGACCACTCGCACGGCAGCAATTCCCGAGTAAGGGTCAGCGGCGTCGGTACCACCAGCGTAGGGATGTACCACCAGCGTAGAGTTGTACATCCAGCGTAGGGGTTGATTCAGAAAGCAACTGTTTGTATCTCGAGCGTAGGGATGCTTTTAGAAAGCAACTGTTTGTACCTCCAGCGTAGGGATTTGATTTAGAAAGCAACGGTTTGTACCTCCAGTATAGTTTGTAGTTTGTACGGTTTGTACCTCAAGTAACTTTAGATAGCTACTGTTTGTACCTCCAGCGTAGAGAGTTGATTTATAAAGCCAATGTTTGGACCTCCAGCGTAGGGATGCCTTCAGAAAGCAACTGTTTGTACCTCCAGCATAGGGGTGGCTATAGAAAGAAACTGTTTGCATCTCCATTGAAGGGAGTTGATTCATATAGCCAATGTTTGTACATCCAACGTAGAGGTTGATTTAGAAAGCTGCTGTTTGTACCTCCAGCGTAGGGGTTTATTATAAAGCAACTGTTTGTGCCTGCAGCGCAGGAATGTCTATAGAAACGAACTGTTTGTACCTCCAGCGTTGGGAGTTGATTTAGAAAGGAACAAACAGTTGCTTTCTAAAGCCATCCCCACGCTGGAGGTACAAACAGTGTACAAAGAGTTGCTTTCTAAATCAACCCCAACGCTGGAGGTACAAACAGTTGCTTTCTAAATCAACCCCTATGCTGGAGGTACAAACAGTTGCTTTCTGAAGGCATCCCTACGTTGGAGGTACAAACAGTTGCTATGTAAATCCACTCACTACGCTGGAGGTACAAACAGTAACCTTCTAAATCAACCATACGCTGGTGGTACTGACGCCGCCGACCAGTCCTCGAATTCCCTTTGGTCCAGTTTCATCGTACTAATGGTAGGCTACCGATTTTTATTTACTTTTTTCAAAAGTTTCCAAACTTTTGTGGTCAGATGTGTGGTTTAGGTTTAATAAGTGGTAGATTTAGATTTATTAAGTTTCTACCAAGCGTTGTCCAGCCTACTGCACATTTGTCATGGATTAGTGTCATGTTACAGGCGATGGATGAACAAGTTTTCAAAAATGAAGGTCCACTGGTGGACCTATAACCACTGCCTGCTTGTTTCATATTTATCCAGTGTCGCATTCGGATACGGATGGATATCGGATACTACATTTCAGAAATTATCGGATAAGGTTGGATATGGATATTCAAAAAATTTATCGGATATGGATCAGGAGTAAAAAAATCAATATCCGCTCACCTCTGACTCATGGTCGTGCTTGAGTGATTTATGAGATTCCCAATCTAACGCGAATCCGATAACAGTGCAGTGTAAAGAGGGTAAATGATCCGTTTAACTTGGGGTTGGGATACCTTAGACATGACTTTGTAGAAAACAGATATTATAGACAAATACACATGATACAATGCACTTCGTATTACAGTATTAGTTTCGTAGAAATCCCATGGGATAGGAATAGTCACAAGTCACCGTGGGTGGGACCGGAAGAGTGCATTTTGATCTTCCGTTCAAAGAGTAACGAGCTAGCCATTTTTCAGAACGATTTCAAGTTTGATTCTTTAAGCTTAGCTGGTACAAAGTTCAATTACTTCTTTCTATCTTACAGCTCCTACGGAATATCCACCGTGCCTGCAAGTAGCTTTTGTGACTGTAAAATCGCATGAACAATGTTTTGGAGGATATAGAGGACTCTACCAACAAGAAATGATGCTATGTGCAGCTGTAAGTCTTAAACCTCTGGAACATGCTGCATTCTTCTGTAGACAAGAACTGTAGTGAAGTGGTGAAGTTCTTACTATTTAACGAAGTATGTCGGCTCCAGTGAAAAAAATATTCTTCCGTTCTCAGCTTTTTTTTCACTGATTTTGACGTTTTGTTAACCACGAGACGCTTTCCACGACTGCATGCAATCCATTATGTCCTTAAATGATTCGAACTTTTAATTTGCAGTAGAAGTAGTGTTGTTGTAGACGGTCAGCTACACATCGCTTAGCACGCTTTCCCATGTTTAGATGAATATCTAACGGCATTCTTGAACAGTGATCGCAAAAGCACAATTAGTTGAGCATCACCAGCTTTACTATAGCAGTAGATGTGGCGACTATGGAAGGTGCAAGACCGCTTGTACGCAAAGCCGTTTCGTAATACATTTTTGAGTGCTTAAAATATTTTAAATTTTCATTTTCAAATAACATTTAAAGAGGTTTTTATTATCGGCTTATAGCTGTCATAAACGTATGAACATACTTGTTACGACATTTATGAACACGAAGTGTGGTGTTATGGCAGGTAAAGTTGAAAACCTTCAGCTTATTTTTTTAACGCTCGCTCTTGCAATAGATAAATCTGCGTCGGAATCACCAACAAAGGAAACGAAATTAACACAAATTAACAAGAAGTCACCAAATCTTGCTGAATTCTTCTCACGTTTCAACCCACAACTTCCTGAATGTTAATAGAGCTGTTCAACACCAATAAAAGTCACATTAGTTGCGAAGCTGGCTCATCATCCAACTGTGCTGGGAAGAATCAAAATAGTAATACAGGACGAATACATAAGGTTACACGCGAGCGAGCGATTAAAATGATTGATTTTTGCTTCCTTCGCTGAAGCCTCACTTCAATTGACCACTCTGTGTCGAACTCACTAAATGCAAGCGAGACATAATAACCCATAGAGACGTACGACTTCACGCAGTAGTAGTTATTATATCAACGAGATTCATCCTTAAACGAAACACCGCTTTGCACAAAAATTTCCTCCAATCGGCACCACAAAGGTAAAAAACACATTTGCTGTTACACCTGGCTTCACTTGGATATATGCAGTTTTTTAAGGAATATGTTAGGTGCCCGGTGTGGATCTGTAGGGACCCGATTTCTCTGATTACAGGGACCTGATTTTCTTTGATTTTAGGGACTCGATGTTAATTTTCTCTGATTCTAGGGACCCGATTTGAAATTCTAGGGAACCGAATCGGGTCTCTAAAACGCCTTACAAAAACCTGATATATGTTCCACCATTTGAACTTGTTTATTACTTAAGTAGGTTTTATTAAAGTTTGGTGAACTGCTAATAGTTTCAAGAGTTGCAGTGTCTTGGACAATGTTATGTTACACTGGTTCTACTTCAAGGGCAGATCCAGAGGGGGCGATCGCCCTCCTTAAAACCTACGAAAGTAACTTTTTTCACCATGATTTTGTACAATTCCGAAAACAGCATTCGCGATATAAGGCCTTTTTGCCTTCCATTGTTTTGTCACAGCATACTTCATCTCTCTTAAAGTAGTGAACCCGTAATGTGACTTGACTGCCAAATGTTACTGAAATCGCCCACCCTAAGCTTACTGGCTGGATCCGCCCCTGTTCTACATTAGCCTGTGCCTCAAGTAGTTGCTTTATGGTCATGGAGCACCTGTGCAATGGCTACAAGACCATGCCAATAGTCGCCGCATCGCTGTGGATTTCCAATAGCACCATAAAAGCGGAAAACGTAGGGCAATTCAAAAATAACTATTGAAGGCCATTTTATCTACATTTGACAACACATATGGTTTTGCAGTGGTGGGCGAACAAGACTATAGGTTGTTTTTTTTTGTACATGAAGGTAGGGGTGCTGATCTGCATAGGATGAAAAGCTTAGTAGTCCTCGTTGATTGAAGGGTCTAACCCAGAGTTAATTCCATAAACTTTTCAATATCCTTAAATAACTTTGAAAAAGACGTAATGATGCTGCCCCAACCGGATCCAATACTTCTCGTTAAAGTGAATGACTCAAACTCTTAACCCACTCGTCATCACTGCTGCCAGAGTTTTATGTTTGTCTTTTTCAAAGAACCATTCTTCCTACTGCGCGGACGCCTCCAATGTTTCCTGATGTTTAAAATTCTATTGCTTTGTATTTATGATGTCACTCAGTCGCATTGAAGAGCAGGAGGGTGGGACTTATTAAGCCCCTTGCTATATAACAAAATAAACAGTGACAACATGCATTCCCCCTCAAACTAGTGGTAACGCATCATGCTAAAGACAAAGACATTTTATTTGATAATCACTATCATTAGAGAAAACGCAGGTACTAGTTAAATGACCGCAAGGTCTACGAGTTAGCCAGTTCAATGGTAGAAATTTCTGTTATTGTAATTAAATACACAAATTCACAACCCGCACGATGAAAGACCAACGAAATGCCGAAAAATTTCGCATTCATAAGGGGCAGTCCTCAATCCGCCGATGCCAAAGACAAAATTATGAATAAAAATAAATAAAACGACAATGTAGCCATCCAATAAAGAAGTACATAAACAGATACAACATCCTCTCTGTCTCTTTTGAAACTTAGCTTTCGACTCAGCTGAGGTGGAATAATGCTGTGCACTGTGTGCAAACGTCAATTCATCTCTCAAACACGCAAACAAATTTCCACTCCGTGGTATTTACCTGTTTTTGCAAAATCTTCTTTAACTTGTACCATCATGCCTGGCATAAAATTTAATTGACTGTCATAGCTCAACGTTTGGCAGATCGAGGAACCCCTTGCGGCTGCGTGCGGATTAGGCTAGTTCGGAATTCGATGCTAGTCTTCGATTTTGGTTCTAATCCAACCCTTTTATTCCCAGAACCAAGGAATCGACGCTTGCAGAGGCGATTCCGGTGGTCCTCTTGTATGTTCGACGGACGGCAGTCTGTACACGCTTTGGGGAATCACCAGTTTCGGAAGAGGGTGCGCCAACGCGGGTTCTCCAGGAATTTACACTCGCGTGACGTCTTACATTCGATGGATGTATTTCATAATGGCTTTGTCTCCAACGGACGACATTATTCGAAAAGAACTCCGCCGAAGCCAAATTTCGGAAAATACCTGTTTGAACAAGTATTTGCAAACGTATGCCTCAACCAATTAATGAAACACTTTTGCTTGCTGTTACATTTTCCTGGTTTACAGCTTTCGCAAGCAAAGAAACAAACAATAAGTGAAAATTTTAACAATCGAAAGAGAGTCCTTCAATAAATTTAAGAGACAAAACGTACTTACAGACTAAGGTTGCATGTGGGAGAGTTTTTCGAACTATTGTCGGTTTTCATTTCTCGGATACTTGAACTTTATCACAAAACGTTTATTGTGGCGTTTACAACTTCCGAAGGTTTCGTATGGAGAGTAAACTGGAAAGTTTGATAAAACGCCCCTCTTACTGAAAACCTTGATTGCTTCTAGTGGCAGACGAACACTAGGAAATAATTTTTGTGTGGCCAGAAAGCCATTTGGACTCCACGGACCCCTGCCTTAAATTTTATCCACTACTCAATAAAATTCGAAGACCTTAAAAGCCACCAATAACGCAGTGCTTTTTCTCGGCTTAGCACTAAAGAACGCCGTGCTTTGACGATAACGCAATATAGACAGAAGCTTATTGTATATTCGCAGTCAAATTTACACAATAAATTTCCAACTACTGAAAGCTGGGAACATTCAATCATACGATTCATACAAAGTGAACACTTTAAGCCATGTACAAGTACATACAAATGATACAACTGCTTTATAAATTTTTCCCCAAAATTTCAAAAGTAAATGTATATTTTTGTCAAGTTCATTAGAATCCTTGCTGTCTTCCGCATCTAGGGATGTTTTCACTGGCTCTCTAGCGCAATCCGTTCAAGAGCTGTGGCCGATCGCAACTTCACTGGCCACAATAATGGCCGGCGCGGGCTTTAAAGAGTTAGCCCTATAAGTCCCGCGTGAGCCACTTTTTTGCATTTTTTGAAAAGTTTGCAACGCCATGACTCACCAGCTGATTGAGCTAGAGAGCTGTTCAAACCCTCTACGGATTCCGCAAGTCTTCTACTGCAGATTAAAAAAAACATTTTTCGTTTTGGGTTTGGGGTTTTCAGTGGGTGACATCATAATGAGGCATGTTTTCGCGACTTTTTAGCCAACTTGACCTGGTCCCTGGTTCTGGGCGCCTACCAATGAGCCATTTTGTGGATCAAGTTTTTTTTGTAAACTTGGCTGTGATCCGTTTTTTACAAGCAGATTTTGCACAAATTTCATTTTTTACAAGCAGATCCCGTCAAAGTGCACGAGCAGCCCATGCTTGTCATGCCTAGATGCGCCACTGGTCCGTGTCATCGGTGTCGCTTTCAACTGGATCAATGCAAGAACTAGGGAGAAACCGAACCGTATCCGAAAGCCGCTTTTCTGTAGGTTTTACGGAAATAGTTGTGCTGCTCTGAGAAACTGCTACACAGGGCTCCCAGTTAGCACATATTCAAAATCCATTTTCCATACTTTTTCAATACTAAATGGAAAAATTTTAATGCCATCACTTATCTTCATTTTCCCAAAATTTTGTTTATGGAATACAATGCAGAAAATATCTGCAAAACTGTCATCAGCGGTATAGAACAAAATTTGCGTAACGAAATGAATATTGCATGTAAATTTTAACCAAATTTAATACTTTTTCTAGGCCTTCAAAGCCGATTTCACAATTCATTAAAGTTTTAATACTTTGAATGCCGCGTGGGAAACCTGGCTACAGCTTCGTTTTAAAATATCAGCGATTGCACGATTCCTCAGCTACCGGAAACCAGATTTGCAAAACCCTAGGCCTAAACAGTACCTACCGGCTTGGGTGACCATCGCAATGCTATATTTACAATAGCGAATGCCGTACACCAGTGTTTTTCAACCGGGGTTCCACCGAAACAGATCGAAATTGCCGGGGATGAAATTCCCAGCCACAATTTTATCCGGTTACAGCAATGTAGACACTTGGATCATTGCATAGGGTTCCATGAGCAACACAAACATTTGCCGAAGGTTCCGCTGCAGCAAAAAGGTTGAAAAACATTGCCGTAAACAAATCCGGTAATGGCTCTGAGAGTACACCTCTTATTTTAGAGATGAACGCTGCACAACGTCATTCCCACTTTCTGTGACGTGACAACAGGGCCGGCGCTAGGTGTTTGGGGATCCCCCCGAACCTGAACGTTGGGGCCCCCATTATGCAATACACTGCATTTAACACATAGTATGTACGAAAACAAAAACATCGATTTATTTTAGCAAATGCTTATAAAAGCATTTTCTATAGCATCAACACAACGTATAAAACAGACAGACATAAACATTTGCTATGTTTCAAGCTAGGAAAATGACTTTTCCAAGTTTTCAAAAATGCAAATGTTTTTGTCAACTCAGTCATATCTCATATTTTAGCAGTTTCACTTTCAATAGATATCACTGCCAGATTTGTTAGCCTTTCATTAGTCATAGTTGATCTGTGAAACGTTTTGATTAGCCTCAACTTGTTGAAGCTCCGTTCAGCAGTATTGCGTACAGTAATGATCGGCAAACTTTCATTAGAATGGTCCCAAGCCCCCTTTCTGTGAGCTTCGGGGGGGAAACGTCGACATTTTGCTTACACTTTTCAGGCTGCCGACGGTGCAATGCAAACGGACGTTTACAAAGCGATTTACCCTTTCTACGCAAAAAGAAATTGCTCAATTTTACGGCAGAGGTCACAAAAGTTCGCTTCGTTGGCAGCAGTAGCCAGGTTTATTGCGATAAGTTCCAAAATAGACTATCGGCAGATTTTAAGCAAGGTACTTTTTTACAAAGAAGCAAACAAAACCACAATTATGTCTTTATTTTGTCTAGCAAGACTTGCCAGCATCACTTAGAAATAGGAACTACAAACGTCTAAGATCTCGTCCAAAGCAATCAAACACCGTATGAATAAATCCTCGCTTGTTTTTACTGACTTTTTTACGACGAACACACATCCATATAAACCGGACAAGCGAACTTATCATGCTTCATTTTACTCAGCAGAAGTATGTGCTATCCACTATTAGAACTCACCGTCTCCCTGCATTATTTGCGTTCAACACTTGCATGCGGCAAAATCAGTGCTGCCACTCTGTTTTCACGGAAAGGTACTAGATTTCACGTTTAAAATGCACTAGATTCACACAAAAAATAGATTACAAAAGCAAGTGTGCACACAGTGAAAATGACCAGAAAATACGTTGCAATGCCAACCATAGACATTGTGCAAGCAGAGGCGTAACGAGGGGGGAAAGGGGGCGCAATTCCCCGGGTGCCCAATCATCATGGGGGTGCCGAACCACTGCTGGGGGCGCCGAAAAGTCCTAACAATGTCACAAGTCTTTCTTCAACAGCAGATTT
>JGI24022J15233_10009641_pt1 | contig 10894 bp, 11 predicted proteins | sample Ectturendosymbi2_FD_15233 | JGI IMG/M metagenome (IMG submission 15233)
TGTGTTTGCTCCCGGGCGCGGGGAAACCCCAGGTACGCAACTGCCAAGAGCACCGCGCGAGGAAAGTGTATGGCAGTCATGCCCGTAACGTATGCTTCCATGTGGTGCTTTCGTAATATTCACGATTACTGCAGCAGGCGTTTACGGAGCTCACCCGACGCAAAAGTTACGTCAGCTCAACAGCATAGCTTCACGCTTCGTTTGACTGACTTCACGTTTGGTTTGTTCGAGAGCATTGGATTCAAACGGTGCAAATGTGGATCGTTTCACAGTACCAGTCGGTGTGCAATTATGTTTTCAATCTATACAAGTACTCTTAAACAAACATCACAGCAAAAAAATTTGTGGCATTAATTGTAAGGTTTTTGACTTACATTTCTGATTTTCATCACTTTAATTTATTTAGCTTTTCTCCAGTCAAAAGTAGGTCGTGTCCTTTAATATCGTGATAAAAGGGCGTTACGCGCAGCAATAATCTTCACGTAGATAATAGTATTGCAGAATTTCGTAGTTTTAAGATAGAGTTTCAAAGTTTTCCTCGGTAAATGCAAGCTTCCGTTCAAACGATCACTTTCACTGTTGATGTGCTAAAGGCCGGCCCTTCCTAGGTCAACTAGGCGACCGCCTCAGCGCAGCCTTCAAGGGGCGCATAATACGAGAAGTTTAGTTCCGTAACAGGTTGAATGGTTGCAATGGTTGCATTAGAAGGACAATGGTCACTTTATTTTTTATTGTACTTCATATATGCAACATAACTGTTTGTGTAGATGTATTTTTTCCTTATTTCGTTGATGGTGCTAGTGCACTGTTGAGGCATAGTTGTAACTCTGTTTACGTTTCTGCTGTGTTCAAAGTGCGTGCTTGGTTCAGCTTTCCGCAATAAGGTTGTCTGCATACTGCATTTAGTATTTTGTTGGATATTGTGCTTTGACTTTTTCATAGACATTCCATTTATGTTTACTAAAACGTCATGCTGACATGTGTACCAATAACGCTATAGTGGATGTAAGCCTTTCGCATTGCGAATAGACATTTCAGAACTTGCGATTATTTCACGGATGTGCTGGCTTACCTGCTTCAACCCGTTATTGCACCAAGGAAGTTTTGCATCTGTGTGCTCGCACACAGATCTGGTGCGATGACATCTTTCGCGAGTTAAGTTTTTGTACTGCCAGCGTGCGGACCGCGTCTTTTTTTGCTTGTGNNGTTAGTGGGCCAGGCCATCGTCGAAGCATTTCTTCTTCTGCTGCTGCTGTTCATCAAAGGCCCATGTAACTAAAGATTTGTGCACCCAGGAAATCTGTGAAACAAACTTTAAACTGGGTGAGAGCTAACGCCTTGCTTTGGCTTGGCAACTTAAAATGTCAGGTTACTTTGTCGAGAGACACAAAAGACCTTATACAACGACTAGTCTGCCTTGTTATTCATGGCGTTTGGAGAAACCAGCAATTCTGGATGCAACAACGACCTTCCCCACAAGAAACGCTATATTCGTCACCAAACCTCTACAGTGCCACGTTCATTTTTTGACAGTAATGCAATTTTTTTGTTTGAACTGTATGTTCGCTTCGTTGAATGTTTTTTAGCAATATATTATTTGGATAAGTTTGCAAACGGTAGTGATTTGTAGATTTATGGGTTGCCTTCCTAGTGCATGTGCAACTTGGAAGGATGAACCTTGAGATGATGAGGTATTATCTGCTGAAAGCGAGCAGCGAATATGAACCGAATTGACACGGTGCAACAGATCCAACGTCGCTGCTACATCCCAGTCACAAGGTCAATGTGCGCCCTTTCTAGGATCAACGGTTCTTAGAAAATTTCGTTCCGTTTCAAACCATAATCTCATTTGACAGCTTTGGTGTCACCTTTCCGGGTTCGACGATTCGTTATACTCCCTTCTGTCCAACAATTAAAAACTCTAAGTTTGCTGTAAGCAGGTTTGCTGTTGCTGTAAGCTGTTTAGTTTGCTGTTGACTCTAAGTTTGCTGTTGCTGTAAGCTGGCCGTCGCCAGCGGTGGGTCAGTGGTACCCGCCCCCCCATTTCATGTTTGGCCCACCAGTTGCTGCATACATCCGATATTTTGATAAAAAATGTTCCCCCCTTGTGGTTTTTGGCTCCCCCTGCTGCGAAATCCTAATGACGGTCCTGGCTGTAAGCTTTCGCGGAAGAGGCTATTTGGCTCTGCTTTCGTCACTTTGCGAGAATTCAAACTTACATCAATATTCAAGCAACTAGTCTCTACAAAGGCGACACAAGTGAATCGATCTGCAAACCTTTTCATTGGAAATCGATTTCACATAACACTATGCGGTTTCAGTCCTGATATCTGCAATCAATTCTTACGAATGAAAAGTTGAAAGACGAAAGCAAGAGCAGAACAACCAAACAAAATCAAGAATAGATTAAATTAACAAGCTGTGTGGCAAATAAGAAATTGGAAAATATGTTGTTCCTAAATAATTTGGTTTCGCTGAAACTGGAAGCTAGAAAACAATCTGACGATTCACAGAATGCAGCAAATCCACATTGACGGTATTTCTCCGCTATGACTTAAACAGAACGTTGTTAACATGCGCAAGCAGAAGTGCATTCGTAAAGTTGACAGGAATTCTAGATACGGAGCGTCTTCAAGTTCAATACCAAACGCTGTGAAGGGAAGTGTTAACATGGGTAGCTACAAGGAAAGGTCAAAAGAAGTCGCCAAAATCGATAGGAAAATCTTAGAACAACGCGAAGAGCAAAATAATTATTTTACACGGGGAAGGAANATACTTTATACATTAATTTAATTTCTACGTTAAGTTCACTCAGCCATGTATCTTTGCAGGTATCCAAAGAAGGGAAACTGGATTTTCTACCAAAGTAACAGTGTAAACGTCTTAGATAAGTTGTTTATTTAGTTTGTCATCCGATAGTGAATAGTGCCGCAAAAAAGCCATTTGGTCGCTGTCATCTTTATCTTGTTTCTTCCAATAACTTCAGTGCGATCAATGGTGTGTTTAAAGGGAGGCGAGCGAGGCACTTGCCTTGCCACCCCCATTTTCAAGGACAACATTCGAGGTCTTTCAATGACCCCCCTCGAGATCTGCACGCTCATTACTGCATGACACAAGAACAGTGAACCCGGAGTATCGTTATATCGGCACATGAACAGCCATTGTAAGAATTAGACCAATTAATTGGAATTACGTTGCTTGCTTCAGGTGTTCTAGAAATTTTTGGTTAATAGTTCCAATTTCTATGGGAGTACAGACCCGCTTTTCCCCCTTCCCTGCGGACGTCCATGTTTATGTTTCTAATTTATCCAAATAAGAGCAACACCTTTTATAAGCTTTNCTTTTTGAAATGNCTTTTTCTATGACTGCAAATGTTTAAGTTTACCGTTAAGCAAAGGAGGCTCCGACGAAACCGACATTGCCTATCGGCTAGCTCTGATTCACTCTACTTGCAGTTCAAGCCTACAGTATGAGCTCCAAATTACCCACCAACTCAACTATCGCTCTTGAAGAACCTCATCTTCCGACACCATTACGAAAAGCAGTTCTACTGAAAAAGAACAACGGTACCGTTTCAGAGTTCTTGATTTTTCACGAGCCAAAATTTAATGTTGCTAAGCCCAACTCATGACTAGGCCACAGCTTATGGCACGTATTGAAAATATCTCACTGAACATTAAAAAATGCATGATGCNTGTCAAGAAATGTTAGTCGCCAATGTCAAGATGTCAGGTGATGTAACGATGTGCCGTTGGGGCGTTGCTAAAGATCGAACGATAGGAGGAAAAAGATTAAGCTAGCCGTGAATATTAACCCTAATTTCATGCAGGGCCTTTTTTATACNATTTTGAGTGGAGGGGCACTAGAAACCTCGAATTACCGCACCAGTAGCGTAATGTTTGCTAGCCTGAGGTCGAATGTCATTTCTGTGCTTCGTTCAAAACACTTGACTGGAGTATGGAAAATGACTTTGGCTGGAGATGAAGAAGGAAGGTGTACGGACTGGAATGGGGCACAATTGCCACCCAAGTATATGGTAAAAAACTGATTTCAAGACAAACACTGGGGTGCTTTAGCACACTGGATTTGACCCAGACGTTTGAGTAAAAAATTCATCAANTTTCTCACTCCACAGTCATATTTCTTGTTTTTTTAGTCTAGACTTCCAGTCCAGGGCTTCTGAACACAAAAACGGGAAAGAGAAAAGAATTAGAACGTTTTAAAAAACTTACAAAATTTATTTAAGAATAATAAATAAGAGTTGGAACGTTTCAAAATCCATTAAAAATTACGTTTAAATCAACAAGGTGCCGCTCCCCAGAAAGTGCCGCCAGGGAGTCTCCAAGGTTACCACCCCCTTTGCAACGCCACTGGTCCTGACAGATGATACTCAATAACATTTTGCCCTGTTGCTGTAATTCACAAAAATGCAGATGAAATTTTGACGAACTCGTTTGCCCAAAGATGGAACAAGAAGGATAGAAAAAATCGAATTACAAATCTAGGCTCATAAGTAAGCAGTTTGAGCGACAAATAACTGCTACTATTTCGGACAGTAAAGCACGTGCGCGATCTTTCTTGACTTACATAAAAAACATGGATTCGTGTTCAGCTGCAAAAATACAATCCGCGAATTTGCCTTGCAAGCTACACTATTGCTATTTGCCTGTTTATGGATTTTTGTGCAACGCTATTGACGATAGATTTTTTGAACCAAACATTAACGCCATATGATATTTTTTAAATATGACGCTAATATTGTGACGCAGGGCCACAATGTACCTCTTGTAACGTAACAATCAATGTCGCGAAAAGGCAAGAATAGTGTGTCTCACGTTATGCGAGTGTGTCTCACGTTATGCGAGAATTAAGTAGTCTAAGTGTCGGAAAGTGCTTATTGCAGAAGGTTTAACGAAAGAAAGGTAATTAATAGAGCTTCATTGGAAAAAGGCATATTTCGGGCATCGATCGACGACACTTTCCAAAATAGAGTTGTAAGTCTGGTCGGGCGTTTCGGGTCGGACAGAGTTTGTGCTTAAGTTTCTTAGTCCCGATTTCGGTCCTGCATACAAAATTGTTTCGCAACGACGGACGCTTTCATCGCCAGTTACTGTACTGCTGAAGTAATCGAGTTGATCAAATCTTCAATAAAAATGATGGCTGTTAATTACAGGATTTAGTCATGTTTACGTTGCCACGCCAACACTAACCCACAGTTGTACACATCTTGAATTACTCCTAAATTTGCCTTTCGGGCCTAAATCGGACTTCAGAAATAAATATTGGGTTCGGGCCGGGTTGTGTTTCAAAGCGAGGTCCGTTTACTACTCTATTCCAAAGTAACCATTAACAACTAAGCTTCACACGCTTTAGTTGATGAATGAACATTTCGAACTTATTTTAAATTGAAGAGGAACCGAAATGAACAATATGTTCGTTGCCATGCAAAAGAAGGTCGCCTTGATTTTCTGCCAACGTCTCCTGTTGCAGAGCAAAACGTTTTATGCACTCGGTGATGCTGATTGATTGCTGGTTTAGGTTCAAAAGTTCCCGCTCCTGAGAGACTTGAGTCTTCCGGAAGTACCCAGGTGTGTTTTCGTTTGAACATTGCTGCAACTGCTGGGACAAGGGAATGTCGTCTTTTGCGAAAAACACACCATTTCTACTCCCGCTGGTCTCTTTAAAGTGTTCGTGTTCTTTGATCATTTGCGGAAGCTCGGAGTACTCTTGTGAGTAGCTGCTGTCTTCACTGACGAGAGTGTGAGCTGCGGGTTTCAAGGAATAACTATATTCAAATTCGTCGACTGTAGATTCTATTTCAGAATCCCCTGTAGGCTTCAGGATATATCCATTGACAATACGGTGTGGCTTCATCACAAGTGACAAAGCATGGTTTCCTCCTTCACCTGCAAACGCAAGTGGTGAAGCTGCGGTTGCAACAATCACAAATTAAGTAAATTCACCAGTCATATAATTTTAGAACTCTAATAACTGTTGTGGAAGGCTGAGAGTTGGACAAGGTTGTCCTGTTGCATTACAGTTTTTTTGAAACAAGGTTGCTTGCGAATTGCTACAGCGAGATTCACTGCATAAAGAGGACGGAAAGGAATTATAGAAACTCAGCTGCAGAGCTAGAAACTCATACGCCGGGTACTCGTGAAGAATTCTGCGAGTGAACTGCTCATTGAAATGATAACTTGTGCAAACGTGTTCGGAAACCAAACGTGGCAGCACTGCACATCTTCGATTGTGCGCTTAGTTCTAACGAACCTTGTGCTTATAAAGAAGTGATGAAGTACCTCACTCTTTCGTAGCCGGTTATTAAAGTTCGTCTGGCAAAAAATCGACTAAAACACTTTTAGGTGTTATTTGCAACAAAGAGCATGAAGAACGTTCAGTTAAAATCTGCTGCCCTTACCAACAAATTGAATGTCGTCGTGACTCCTCCACAGTATTGAAAACAAGCTATTTTTTCTATACCTGCAAGTAAACATGGAGAATATTTATCGATGGCTCTAAGCTGCAGATCGCATGGAGATGCGCCCTTTGAAACATGGAATATCATTTTGGGAGGCAAACGCATGCGGACGATTTATTGGCAACGTTGAACTTGGTTCAACGTTCAACCATGATTTATTTTTCAGTAAGCATTGATCTGCCGTGCACTCATGCCAAGTATTCGTGTTTGTTATCAGCAGTAAACTTTTCAATGTGCACTCTTCGGTATGGATAAAATTGGGCAAGCATGATAAAGGGCAAGCATGATATTTGTGATTGTAATAGCGACCGACGTAAAAACGCAAACAACTCACTTTTTGCAAGCTTGTGTCAAACCACAATCAGTGTGCGGTCTTCACACATTTTTTTATTATTTCTGTGAAAGCGAGTGCGCAAGGAAATACTATTTTTCATTATCCATTGAACACTTCGTTTTGCATTAATCTTTGAATACTTTCAAAGGAAGCTGCTTATATTTAACAGCGTAAATCATAAAAATACGAAAGTACATCTAATCGTTGAAACTAAATTTTACAATTCCAAGCAACAACAAAATCCAATGATTTAAATGAAGCTATATTGGATGTTGAGAATATTAACTATATCATTGTCAGCAAACATTGATTTAGGGAATTGCTGAGGTTAAAATAACGTTTAAATTTGTTTCTTATCCGAACAAGACGATATGTTCGGTTGGTTTATAAATAAAAACAAAATTAACAAAAACAACAGAAATATATTTTTTCAGAAATGCAGAAATGTATAAAATATCTCTGTTTTTTATTGTACAAATTAATAGGTCAAGGTGANCAAAACTTGCATGGGCTTAAANTTTTCACAATAATGATTAGCAGCCAGTTTCTTCTTTGAGAAATACTCTACGACAGTCAACTACGGTCAACTACAGTTAGTGAACCTCGTATGCAAGCAAGTTTGTGAGCTGAGTCATGTGAAAACCAACAATCATTACAAAATCGTACTTCTGTGTGACGTCTTTTTTGTCTTTTTTCTCAGTTTTATGCTGCATTACTCTCATCGGCCATTTTTTAGAGTAATGTAATGTGCTAACAATGGAAAATTTTGCAAACGTTAGAAATAAGCAAGTGATGCAATGGCTACCGGTTCATAAATTTGTACTCACGAAACCAGGAAAGGTGCAGGTGACCTTTGCAACCAACACTCCCTGAGGCATTCCAAATAGTGGCCACAATAGATGTACTGGTAGCTAGACTTATTGTGTGAAAAACAACACTTGCTGTTTGAAATAGCTTAACCGAATAAGTTGTAAACGTCGAAATATCACACCTTCAGAAAGCAGACAAAGCTCTATCGTCCACAATACTAAACAAAGCAACAAACTGTGGCACTGATCTCTTTTAGAAAAACTGAACGTGAGGTTCAACAACATTTGACGCAGCCCCATCATTGGGTTTAATTCTTTTATTGACAGCAATTTTACAGGTCTTAACAAACAAAAAACGTTGATTACCTAACGTATCTGTAAATTTCATCTAAGACGTAGTTAGTACTAAAAATCTTTATATCGAATTTTAACGTGCATAGTTTTGAAATACGAGTAGTTTGGTTTTGTTGCCTCTGCTTATGGTCTTATCAATAAATTCATTAGCACGTAAATTCATCCAAACTTACTTGGGCGGCGATTCCCTCCAACTATCCACGCTGACGTAAGGATCATTAGTCACATCTGCAGATGTGGATTTCATTTCTCCTGCAAAGGTGCAAATATTGCCATCTGATCAGTGAATTTCTTGTCCGTGAACACTAAACGCAAAGATTACGCTCTGCTTGCTTCCGCAATAAATCGCGTGGCAGAACAAATATTGCCAGCCTGCTTGACTGTTAACATCTAATCACGTTGATCGTTTGCTGTTCGTGAGTAAACAGCCAAAAAATAATACTGCAACGAATGATTGAGCTTTCACGAGCTGCGTCAATAAAGTCTATTGATGAAAAGGACAGTGCACTTACTTGCGTATAGCCATCTTTACATTATCAAAATCTTTATTTATTTACGAATATAAAAACTCACCCCTGTTTTCCAGTGAAACTGTATGAACAACTTCTGCAGACGCGTAAATCTCCTTGGAAAATTGCTCAGTGCTGTAACACAAGACCTCGATGCGTGTAATCAAGTCAGTAAAAGCTGTTTGTTTCCTGAACACATACCTCCGTGTAGTTAAGGTAACTTGAACCGCAATAAGACACTTGATCAACATCTGCTGAGAGTTAAAGTAGAACGTTTCGTCAGGCAGAGCTTGCATATGATTGGTACTTACATGCTGCGACTAGCTTTTCCGTTTTCTTCCTCATTCGAATAATTTTCGAAATCTTTTTGTATCATTTTCTGCAATAAGGGATTCGCACGCATTGCGTCATCATTCTTGTCAAAAAAAGCTATGCTGGAATTGCAGGTACATGAAAATAAGAGACTTTATTTTGAAAACACAACAGTTTGGCAATATTTAGAGTAGACGAAGTTTGCTGTTGGCACTTATTTTGTGTTACCTTGCAGGCATTAGCTACTGCAGGGCGGACCTGCATTTGATTACAATATTTAGTAACATAATCAGTTGATCTGAGGGGTTTGCTCAGAACAGACGCATCAACTTAAAAATGTTAGTCGAATGACTTTAGCTATGGATATAAAACTAATTCACTCATTTAAAGCAACTTAGCGTATTTATGCGTTTTCGAGAGCTTTGGTGCTTCTTCCACGCTTTCATTCTTTTCTCAATTGGTAACTTGCGTTTTCGCATTTTCAGTACCGTGATGTTTTTTCTGAATTAAACCTAGATTCACCTGCGCAGCGCACGGCAGAAACGTCTGAATTAAACCTGGTCTGAATTAAACCTGGTCTGAATTAAACCTAGATTCACCTGCGCAGCGCACGGCAGAAACGGTCGATCAGAAAAAGTAGATCCTGTGTTAAAACACACTACGGTACGTGGAATGGACGTGAGCAAACGCAAACAGCTCTTGTACACACCAAAATATCCGGCAATTCTCCATGGACATATTTGTTGCTGTGCTTTCCGATGTGGTGGATCTTGTAAGCACTGAATAGGATGATTGCGGTTACCACCACAGAGACAGAAGCCGCAGCCATAGGCCACATCCGTGATTTTTCTGCATAAACATTTTGAATTGCAAAGCATTTCTACCGGAACGTAAATGAAAAATAATTTGCTTCTTTTTATTATTTTGCTCAGACGTGGGATACATAAACCGGTGTGGGCATTAGTTTATTAAGTGCCTGTACGCTTTGCTTCATTATGGTACTACGCTTGACAGTACAGAAACAGACAAGGTTTAGGTATAGGGTTCGAATACAATAGTTTTATTGATACTGTAATACTGCAATTTTCTGAGTGAGTCTCCAATATTTTCATGAAACCCGGTACAGTTTGAAGCAGTTTCATAAACCCACAGCAAATAGAAACAACATAACAAAAATCCTTTACATTTACGCTTTCAGCAAGTCGATATTTAAATGAGAAAATAGACAAATATTTTCTCTCCCTTCTGAAAAAAGCAACTACTTCTGGAATAATATTGAAGGCATATTTCAAATAAAACATATATTTCTACTTTTTCAGGTAAAATGTTCACGGACTTTCAATATTTCCATTCAAGGTAATTTCAGCACAAGCCTGACATAACCTTCATCCATAGGCGCAGCCATAGGGGCCAATGAGGCCATGCCCCTAAAAATTTCTTGCATGTTTTGTCGTTTTGTGCTTTGCAAAACGGTGTGCCAAACAAAATATTGTTGCTCGCTTAAAGTGAAAATATTTGGCTTCCGCCAAAAAAATTTTGGACTGGCGACGCTGCTGCCTTGATCCGCTGTTTGTAAATCTCTATTTTTTGCATGTAATCATACGCATTTTCCTTCCGTTTTCTTATCTGTTCAGTAAGTTGATTTTGCAAACAACCTCCATCAAGAAACGTCTATGGCTGGAAAACAAATGTGGGCCTTTCACATTTGAAAAGCTGCGAAGTACGTTCAGCACAGTTGATGTGGTCGAGATATTTCACGGTGAAGAACTATGAAAAGAGTTGGTTTACAAAAAATGCTTTGCTATATGTATAAGCTCAAAAACAATTGGCCTCAATAATAAATGCATAAATTACATTCAATTACGATGCTATATTATCATTCTATAACGATGTCATCAAACGCAGAAAAACAATCTTTTCTGAATAAATTGAAAAGCTGATGAATTCTAAACAGTTAAAGCTTTAGGTTTTCTGTATCCTTACGAGGAATCAGCAGACTGTGCTTTCATTTTTTGTGATGATTCAAACTTGTACAGGGTGTTTCACAATTGTTGAAACAAAGCGGCAGCTTCTAAAACCTTTATCGATGACCTTATTC
>JGI24022J15233_10009646_pt1 | contig 10891 bp, 3 predicted proteins | sample Ectturendosymbi2_FD_15233 | JGI IMG/M metagenome (IMG submission 15233)
TCGGAAGAAAAGGAAATTTAAACTGCTAATGAGATATATGTATCTAACATTCGAAGTTTGCAATGGTTGCTACTTTCGTTAAAAGAAGTCGTAAGATGTGAAATGTTAACGATGACGTAAGAAGGCAGACAAATTTTGTTAAAATGCTGCTCTGCAAAAATGATACGGTTATATTAGTTTTGCTACAGAGCAGGGTGAAACTGACTAACTGTAAAGTGCTTCGTGCTTTTTGTTGAAGCAATCGTAATTAGTAATTCCTTGTTTGCTTTTGTTAAAACACGATAAGCGTTCAAACAAGAACGCTATGCAAAAGAACTGATGAAGTTAGCAGGTTGTCCATGCGTTTTGCTTTGATTCATCCCCATGGTTATTGAATAATGTTCAAGTGAAATGATCTTGGACGGTTGCCTGAATATTTGCTTATCGGATTAAAACGTGGCATGCCCTGGCACGCCTCGGCCTTCGACAATCAGTGACAGGTTAGAGCATGAAGTGGCCGGTTCAGACAAAACCTCAAAGTAACAAGTTAACTTAAAATATGAAATTAAAAATTGAAAAAACTAACGTGAAAATGAAAAAAAATGTTACCATAACGTGAAAAATATGAAAATAATTAAAAAATATTGCAAATATAGCTCGAGGGGCAGGGAGGTTAGTTGGGGTAGGGGATGAACCCAGACTCGCTACCTGAACCTGAACTGAACCCGAACACACCCAAAACTCGTAAAAACTTGGGCCTGACCCTCTTCCTTTACTACTAGGAAGTTTCAAGTATTGGTGTCGGAATGAATCTAAGACGGGATGTCAATTTGTCACTTATGTTTGATAGAAGACAGCATCACCAGAGTTTGGATCATCGGAAAGTGTTGAATGGAACTTACAGAAGCCATCAAATGTTCACACAGCAGTATATATCGCGACAATTGTTGCACTTCTGCCCAACTCGTGTTTACAGATTGAAGAAAAATTTATTCTTGCAGAATAGTCAGATAACGTGCTGACTGGGCTTCCAAAAGACACGAAATCAACAAAAGATTTGGAAAGGGGAGAATTGGATTTAAGATGTTATAGTGTATGTTGGCTGCGAAATGGTTAGATACAAAATCAGTGATGACGATATCAACAATTGATATTGGGAATGCTACAAATAGTTGACTTCAAAAAACACAAGAAAAGCAATGAAGGAAAAGTGGATCCTGCAATGGTTGAAAGGTACAACAAATACATAGAAGTAACTGATATTTTATATCAGAAGATAACGGTGTACGCTTTTCACAGGAAGACCCTGACAAACATTATTACAAGCTTTTTCGGGCTTATGTTGACATGGAGCCGGCAAACTCGTTCACAGACTGTGAAAAGATTGTTTCAAAGGTTCTTGGTGGAAGCAAAGAAAATATCACCAAGGCACAAAAAATTTCAGAAAAATGGGTGCAGTTGAGCTTATTGATGACACCTCTTTGAATAAAAAACATCTGATATCGCAGTCAACCTCGACACTGAAGTGAATACGACGTAAAACACGGAAGATGCAAAAAATGCTTTCAGGAGAAGAAAGGCAGAAAAGCTTCATAAAATGCAGTGAATGCGATGTTTATCTTTGCCTAAAGAAAAGCGCCAACTTCTAGGTANAGTTCCACCAGGATCAGGTAGTACAGTTGTTTTTTTTATTTGTTTATTNGGCAAAGGGACACGTCCTTAGGCCTTTTCGTTTTCTTTGTGATATATTCAATTTCTCTCTTTAAGTAATTGAATNTTGCCCTTGCTTTGTGGTATTCTGCTCTTTGATTNAGTTTCTTTCCAATTTGTTAACCTTTATTGCTAAAAGGAGACAACGAAAATCCATGGTTCAATGACTGAAGAAATTCATTTTTGAGGGTCAAGTTTAGCAATTCCCTCGCCGTGGATGTGATCCCACCCAAAAGTACTTTGCTAAAGTACAATACGCATACAACAAAAATTTAAAAACACCAAAAACGATTATATTCTAAACCTGATTTTACTGCATAAACCAACATCCCAGGAAAAAAATATTGTGAAATCAAAAGAGAAAATTTTTCAGGAAGGAAAGAATTACAGGAAAGAAAAAAGCCAAACATTGTTTGTAGTATTGCTATTTTTTTCACAAAAAAACACCTAAATTGCAAGATTTGCACTGAAATTGTATTCAAACTAGATTAAGCCTTATTTTGCCTTGTAATGAAACTCAATCCTGGCGCTTCTATGACATTTCATGGTTTGTGAGATTGCACACTTTAGATACAATAGTGCCATAGTTTGCATAATCCATCGGGAGCTGTCTGCACCCATACGAAAGTCATCTCTTATTCACTCCTGTATTTACGACCAGAATCATAAAAGCCCTTGCGCACTTTTTTAATGTGATTCTCATATTTCTATCGCAGAGACACAGACCTGTGTGTAAGCGTTGAGCCTGCTTAGTGCTTACATAACATTACATGATGCATGCATTTCCAGTGATTACGCAAAAAAATTATTTCGAATCTCGCATCCCTCTAATCTTATCAACATCAAAACGTGGGCGTCGGTCGAATCTAACGTTTATCATAAACACTTTGCAAAGGTGTTACCGAAGAAAATGGAATAGTAAATATTTTTTAACAAAAGAAACGTTTACAACGAAAAGAAGCCACAAGAAAGTCAAAGATTTTTTTGGCTAACCAACTTGAGACGATGCCAGATTTCTGACATTTGGCCTAAAATTGACCAACCTGGCAACCCTGCTCATAAAGGTCTTTTTACAAATAAGATATATATTAAGTCACAAAACACGCAGAGAAAAACAATTTCTGCTGCATAACAAATAGTGCGCCCAAAATTACTGAAAAGCACCAGTAATATATTTTCTATTCTATACGGACCTGTATTCCGCTCAAGCTGAGCTGTTGTCAAAACCTCGGAGATCAATGCGAAGTTTGCATTGCTTGTTTTCAGTGATGATGTGAAGTTTCTCAAGGCCTGAAAGATGATATTGAAGTTTAGGGAATAGAAATATACCATCATACGAAGCGGTGAGCAATGGCACTAAACGAAATGAAAGTTCAGTGTCAATGTTTGTGCAGACGTTGCGCAGGTTATTCTCGGATTTTAAATAAAGTTTTGAAGCAAAAGAAGCTGAGAATTCAAAGTACAATGCAAGCTGCCACCATCTCTGCATCGTTTTAATGATATCAAAGCCTCTCAACACATTTTATTAGTCTCTAAACGCTTTTCACTGCCGAAGATGCTAGATTTTCATTTAAATCTTCTCAAACAAGGAAACCTCAGCCAAAGCAAAATTATTTAACGTCGCAATAAGCATTTATGACAGTCAAGAGAATTGTTGCTTCCTTGTGTTCAAATACCTTTCAGAGGTTTCATTCAGCAAGAAACAATGGCTTATATCCACATGATATGCATTATTATCCGCATAATCTGCATTTAAATCCGAGTGACTCGCATTTATATCAGCATTTATCGCCAGCATCGAAATTTATTGCACATCAGTATCAATATTGTTTGCATGGAAAAACTTGAATTTCCGTTAATTTCATTCACTTACCAATCCAAAATTCCGTGTTTAAATTTCCAAATCCGCGTTTGTAGTCGTTCCAAGTTCTATCGTGAAACCTCACTTGCCCGGAATATCTTCGTTGGAAAACCTAAAAAGAATGAAAATACGGGAAATGGTAAGAAAAGATAGAAAGATTCACTGCAACAAATATTTTTTCGTATTTGAAATTTAGTATATTACCAACCAATGAACGCCAATTAAATGAGATGCTCTAGGGCAGAAGAATATAAGTTGTCCAGACAAGTGCTCAGAGTGGATAGTTTAAGTTTGCCTTAACTGATGGAAGATTGAACTTGCTTTTCAACGAGTTTCTTGACACCTTGAAATTGAATGAATAATCTACACACTGCCGAGGAAAATTTCTGGATAGCAACGGGTTTTCACTGTTGGCGTGTTGGTGAGATCTGCAAAGGACTTGGGTGCAAAATAGAAAATGTAAGTATGAGCCAATTTGAAACTCTGTCAAGGTTGCCATTTCTTTTTCACATCCAAGCAAACCATACGTACTTTGTTGCTATTTGCAGCATAATTCCAATCAAAGCCCTGAGAAAGTGATAGACCAGGGGTCGGCAACCTACGGCCCGCGGGCCGGATGCGGCCCGCCAAGCAAAACCATCCGGCCCAGAGCCCCTTTACCAAACTGTAGTAACTGTATGGCTCGCCTATCGTGGTATTATATTTTATAAATATGCCCTCCTTGCAACTTTTTGTATTGAATACTTACAGGGACTTACTTATAAGAAACCGCATGGTACTATAAATGTACATCGCACTTAGGGCTTTCGTTATTAATTGTGGAAAGGAGCTAATCTGATTAAAATTCAAGAAATTCCCGAGATTTAACAACAGCAAAAGGAACGGAATTGTTGGTGGAAAATTAGTGCGGCCCACCATACCTTACAGAGTTTGCTTTTGTCCCGCAATTCGGGATAGGTTTCCGACCACTGTGATAGACGCGACTTTCCCACGAGATATCTAGCCAAGGCAGACAAAATTCGTGCCTTGATTATTAATCAATCTAAATTAAATATTGTCTAATCAACCAGTTGGTAAGCTGCGTTGGTAAGCTGCTTTCTATTGAAAACAAACCATTTTATGCTGAAACTTTTGCCTTTTTCTTTTAAAAGGCGCAAGATGAAACCGGGAAAAAATTTCAACAAAGGGCACTTTCTGCAGGTGTTAAGCTCCTAGAGAAAACTTGAACTTTTTTTTATAAAACAGCAAATACATCTTTTTTATAAAACAGTGAATACATCTCGGATTTCTTTGACATCATCCAAAAGTCGTTTTTTCTTCATTGAACACAGACTCGATATTAATTAAAAATTTGAAGCTGCAGATTGGATAACAAGGTTTTACTGCTATAAGCTTTGTGCAGATTACATGGGAATGCCCAAAGAGTTACATTCATATTAAAATCTTTTTGGTTAAATAGATCCACTTCCTTCAACTTACTTGCCACCCTTGATAGCAATACACTTCTTCTCCCGATTTTAATCTTTGAGTTCCGTCTACTTCAGATACTTCGCACGATTTTGGAGTTAGCAGCAGTTGCAGTTGCTCGTTTGTAGTGTTCATTTTTGATTGAAGTGAAAATAGAGATTGGTTAAAGGCTGAAAAAGACAAAACAAACAGTTATATATACCCATTCCTGGACAAGCGCGAGCCTTATGCTGCTTTTAGAAGCTATGTGGAAAACAGTGATTTTTCTATATTAACAACCTGCAAAGTTCAAACTGAACAATCAAGATGTGAACTTGCGTAGCTTAACATTACGGAGTACCATGTCAATGAAAGCTCCAGGTTTGCTTTCAGATTTCGAAGAACTGTTAAGGTTCTTTGCTCTACAATGAGAGGATTAGTAACCCCTTCGGATACAGTAGTAATCTAAAGTGGGTTCGCTTCTTTACTGTACCCAGGCCCTTTATCACAGAAGCGAGTCTGCTTAAAAGACCTTGTCTCTGATACTTTTCTATTTAATTTACAGACAACATTCGTAGTTATTCTTATCTCATAAATTTTATTGTTCACAAAAGGTATATCACGATAAATCAACAATGGTACTCACCAACAATAGTGTTTCATTCTCGTACACTTCTCGAACAAGAACTCTCATGCAAACTTCTCTTAATAAAGTTAATATTCTTAATAAAATAAATTGATTCTAATCTATATATTAATTGTGTCCCAACGCACAATGACTTGCCTATGATTCTGTCTGTCCTCACGCTTCAACCCTCGGTATCAAATTCTGGTCATTCCGAGTGTTGCTAGAAACTTCTCAACGGAAATTTATCATTAGTCAAAGTGCGTAGCAGTTTCTTTCGTGACTGAATGTTTTCAGTGGTTCGTTTAGTTTTGATCACATAGTGACATGCCAATCTAACTGACTATCATTTTAACTTCATTGTTTCTTGTAAAATAAGAGCTTACAGTATCATGTTACATCGGTTTTTAGTTTGACAGCACCTAACTCTTAACAGAGTGTAAGTAGTCATATAAACTGGCAGGGATTAACCCGGACAAGCCAATTCTTGTCGTCCATTTTAACAGAGATTATCTCGGACAAGTTACTTTTAGCCTGGCGGGATCCTGCTGGGGCTAACCAGTTTAAAACCCCAACTCTTGTATACCTTCTTGGCTTTCGGTGTCAAACAGGAAGGAACAAATACAATTCCCTAACCGAACTGTTTCAACCTGATGGGGTACATCCTCATGGCGAAGGCAAGAGTTTTCTACTTCTTGGTTTCAGAATGATCAGGAAGGAACACATATAATTCCCTAACCGAACCGTTTCATCCTGAGGGGGTACATCCTCAGGCCGAAGTAGTTGTTTTACTTCTGAAGCCAAACCTTAAGGGTTTGAGAGACAGAAGGAGAGAAACTGCTTTCGAGTGAATTCAATTTCAACCGAACTTTTGGGTGCGATTTCGAGCCTTTTTATACTCGAATTCCTGGGCATTCCCCTTTCATTTGAGTGTCCTGATTGGTTCCTAATTACTTCTCATTAAGTCATTGCTTTATCAATGGTTAGTTCATATATTCGAATGCGGCTTAACCACATCCGGCCGCCTAGCATCATTAACGGCTTTATCGAGGCGATTACGTCTTTGTGTCACGATTTTCGTGACTAGCTTCAAGATCGGATGATCGAATGGAGCGTGCTGATTGGTTAAAGTCGTTTTGAATCTTGTTTGACTGGACTCGAGGTGAGGGCGTATGTCCAAGCTTGGTTCTTGTACAGCAGTGCTTGCTTCAGGCTTAGCCTCTTGTACAGCAGTACTTGTTTCAGGCTTAACCTCTTGTACAGCAGTACTTGTTTCAGGCTTAGCCTCTTGTATAGCAGTACTTGTTTCAGGCAAAACTTGCCTGTAACAGAACCATGCCCCTGGCTCGGCTTTCTTCTTAAGAAACTCCAACTTGCACATATATATATTCAAATTAGGACTAGTCTCCACAAAGGTAACATAAGCAAGCAATGGAGTAAATGTTTTTTACAGGATATCAATTGCACGAAACACTACGCATCCTTCTTCCTGAAATCTCCAAGCAATGATCACGGGCGAAACGGTGAAACGCAAAAGCAAGAGTAGAGAAGGCAAATAAAGTGGATTGGATCAATCGTGAACATACACAGAATGATGTTTAAACNTGAGCAGTAGCACTTTTTAGATCTTACTAAAACATCATTATTTTGAAATTACTAGTTGCGTGCATCATCTTATTCTTCCACAGCTCACANAACTGCTCTGCAGTAAGTAAAGNTCGGCTTCGATGAAGTTGTCGACTAAGTTTAAAAGTTTTGATGCAAGTCATTAAAGTGATTTCAACCAAATAGTGATGTCATAAACCATACAGCGATGTAATAATATTTGCAATGATATCACTAGCGACATCAAAATATGACAAGCAACTCAGAAGTGTCAACTCCAGCTGCTTTCCATTAATAATGTTCAGTATTTTTTGTTGAAAAGCTTCAACGCCTTCTCTAGAACCTGGATCTCCTTGTGTACCTTTCGGGCCTTGCAATCCAGGTGGCCCGACGGGCCCCGGGGGGCCTCTTTTTCCAGGAACGCCAGCTTTTCGTAGTTGACCTAAGCGATTAAATCCTCCGTTGACCCAAAATTGTCCCTTAGACGAGGATTGCTCTCCAGAATCACAGATTGACATACATCTGCAATCTTGGCATTTAGCATAAGCTATAAGGAGATAAAAGCTTACTTGGAAAAGTAAGACCTTCATATCTTTGGAATTACATGAAATTACTGAAAAACCTGTAAAATAGCGTTCAAAAAATTAGGTTCAATATTTATTTTTGAAAACACCATCCCCTGTCTGATACTGACATTGTTTTATTTAATTTTGCGAAAAAAAGGAAAAAAACTATTGAAACCATTGCACAATACTTCATGTAAAGAAAAAATACGCATTACAAACACTTTTTTTCAATTCAATCTTAACTACGGGTTTCCATTAAATCCAGATCGCCTCTGCGCTCAACCAATGCATCGCTTTTCAAAATTATCCTTTTATACTTTCCCGAGTTGCTGAGAACTGCTTTTTCGCAGTAAACGTTACTCCTGGAGCCTGTTTGGCCTTTTTTCGTTGAAAATTGTTGTCATGGAAACCAATACCTTCACTGTCAATGAACGCAGTCTGAGGAATTTCGAGCAACGCATGTCACTAGAAGGAACGTCTACTCACGATTAAAAGTCAATTGTTCCTCTATCGCTTTTACACTGCGTTAAACTGCTGATGAGAATTATTCTAGTTCTCTAGAATTAGTTTCTGTATCGTTTAATATTTGCATAAGTAATTGAAATTTTTTTTGTGAAAGAACAAAAAATGATGCTTTGCGCAGTGCTAGAAAATACTTTCATAAAAAGATATTAATCAAATACATTTGAAGAAATTGTTCTTGTTTCGCCATCAATATTGGGCAACAGGCCTCATTATATTTCTGCAATTGTTGGCAGGTCAAGTTGCAAATAAAAAATGCAGTATCGCTACAGTCACCTTGTGAAGCCAACACGCTACAAGTAGTTTTAAAAAATTGCAGATTGATTTTTAAAAAAATGTGGATTGATTCAAATCCGTCGCGTTTGTGGAGATTAACTGTTTAAATACAAACTATTTTATGAAAACAACGCATTACAAAGGGTTTTGTGTTGGAATTTGAGGCTTCAGGAATGCCACGGCAATGAGCAATGTCTTGAAGTTCATTCATCAACATTTTACTGTGTGGCGAACTTATAACCGAAAGTGAATTCACACTGAGAATAAGAAAAGTGAAGTGAAATGATCAAACTACCAGAAATTACTTCCATAGTTCATAAAGGAAAGTGCCAGTGTGCCAAGTTTTCACTCATCTTTACAGAGTTTAGCTTTTCTATGTTTTTTTTTGTTCAGAGTTCGTTTGTTTGTAAAATGCAAGTGATATAAAAGAAAACTTTTTCTTTGTCTGGTTGGGCCTTAGGGTGAAGAAATGGCACTAAACTTACTGTTGCTTAGTACATTATGATAATGAAAGGATCTGCGCTTAGCTGATCTGTACTTTTAACGAACAAATCACTGTTTCTGCAGTGCCTCAATTACACACACACTGAATATTTATCCATACAGTGCAACACTGAAACACGTTGTCGACTGCTCCATTTCAACACCTTTTATAGTGTGTTTTTGAAAATGTGCACTTTAGCATAAAATCAATGCAAATGTAAAACAGTTTTTCAAATAAAGTATGGTAACATAATCAAACGAATTACTTCGTTCGTTAAACCCTTTACTTCATGCTCTGTATTCTAGACATATCAAGGTTCCAATTGTTACGTCGACAGCCTGGCAACATCAAAGGGCTCATCAGCTTTGCTTTTTGGATGGGATCTGCAAGTTTTATGCACTGAGCTCACAGATGGCTTATTTTCGTGTTTGCACTGGACACTTCGGCGGCTTGTTCAAGTTGGAATAGCAGTGATCTGTCTAATACGTGGAAGATAATTCAGCTGTCAGCGTACTGGCTTTGCTTGTGTTAGTACAAGCTTTGTTTGACGTTAACTGCTGTCCCGCCTTCTGCCCAACCGCATCCGATCTCCAACACAGCGTAAAATAAGATTAACATGTCGTTGCGAGCAAAGACACAAAACGACGATACACCGCTTCCGGCATTGATAAACATACGTATCATTCATGGACGGTCGGAAGGGGAACCAGGGGGCCCAAGGCCCCCCTTGATTTTGGAAATTGTAGCAAAAAAGGTTGTTTTCTTTAGTTTCAAGTGGAAAAAACAAATTTCACTAATTTTGGCCCTCCCCTAGAAAAATTTTGGAAAGATCCCCTAGTGGCCCCCCATCAGCGTGCTAAAAGTAAAAAGAAGAAAGCAAATCCTTGTGCCAAAACAAGAATAATTTATTACGATATTAAAATAAAGCTTTATTTTATAGGTTTGCACATAATTGCATAATGTGCTTCATTTTTATGTGCAACTGATAAAACAGGGTTAACAAAACTTTAATAACATTTTATCAGATTCGAAAATGAGGCACACCTTTCAACGTATTTCTGGGAGCACATTTTTTATTTCTGGGAACGCATGTGTTATTTCTGGGAACACATGTGTTAACAACGACTCCAGGAAATGTTTAGTGCGTGTTGTTTGGACGCTGATGTTTTTTTCATAAATATCCCGTGCGAAATTAGGATATACAGCAGGATTGTTGCTTTAGCTGCATATAACAACTGTCTACAAGATTCCTACATTGAGCTAATACGTGTAAAGACTGTCAAAAAACGCGTGGTACTATGAAGACATTACGTTGACACAAATGTCGTCTGCCGTTTATGTTCTGAACCTCAAAAGTAAGCAAAAAGAATGTTGATTTAATAGCAGAGATTTTTCCACCAATTTAAAATTGCAAGTTCTTTCCGCACGTCAAATATCATCTAATTTTTACCTAATTTCGCTAATCTCACGAGCCAACGTTCACCATCTTTTTACGAAACTTTAGCAATGACTGTTCTTCTCACACTCGCTAAAATCACCATCTAAGGTTTGAAGCGGTAAATCTGTTCAGATCCAGTGGCATGGTTTTAGAATAATAACTTCCGAACAACCTATTCTCGCCCGTGACTCTGAACTTGCCGTTGTTCTGCTAGGTTAATTTAAATGCCAGTGATCTGCTGTCCGGACGTGTGGCCTAGTGGTTAGAGCGCTCGCTTCATGTCTGATAGGCCGGGTCGTGCCAAGACCTTAAAAATTGGAACTTGCTTCAGTCTGGCCAAGCGCTCGGCATAATGACTGTAGCAGGGAAATTCTCCAAT
>JGI24022J15233_10009648_pt1 | contig 10891 bp, 6 predicted proteins | sample Ectturendosymbi2_FD_15233 | JGI IMG/M metagenome (IMG submission 15233)
CGCCTCTCAAAGCACAAAATGACTATATGTTCTAAAAATTTGAGGGGGACCATGGCCCCGTTGCCCCCCCCCTTTGGCAACGCCTATGGCAATGGTAATAGGCGTGATAAAATGACACTAAGAGGATCACTGCATCAAAAATGTCATGTTAAAAATTATCATAAGGACAGGTTGTCAGTATGTAGGATGCTTTTACCACAGCGCAAACCTAAACTGGGCCGCATGCGGGCCGCGGGTTGGACATAGCTGTAATAATTAGATAAAGTTCGGTGATCAAAAAAGACATGTTGCTCCATTTATTTTAAAAGATGAAGCCGTTGAGGAACAGGCAACTACTTCTCGGACTGCTCTTTTAGATGAGAATGATCAGCAAGAACCGTCGAGAGTGAAAGTTAAAGGTGATCAAGAGCAGGAACCACAAAAAAGACCTTTGGCTAAAAGGTTCGTTGATATTTTTATTGTATTGAGCAACCCTTGCATCCATTTCAACTAATTGACCTTTTTATTCAGTTTATTAATTTCACAACACTTCAACACCCGATTAGAAGGAGCAGCGGAATTCTTACCTTGTGTATTCCTCACTGCAATATGGCCCTTGATAGATGAAGCTCGTGTGCTTCAACTCGTCGAATATAAGAATTAACAACTTCTCTCTGAATTTTCGTTTTTAATAGCTAAGACAATGCTTTGCGGCTCACTTGAGCAAGAGCAGTAATCGCTTGTGGTCACAGCTTTTTCGGCACTGCATCTTCTGGGTAATATTTTAATCTTTACTACAGGGTTTCCTCTTTCTGCAAGCGCCCATTCAAACATCTTTCCTCGGTGTTACACCAGAGGTTCACGGCTGTGGACGACATTTACGTGTACATCTTCCTATGTGACGTCATCAATTTCATCATCATTATATTTGGGTACTGGGCGTTTGGGGTAAGCGGTTCTGGTTCATTGGTATGCTCATTGCTCATGTTTTTATGTCTGTGTTTCTGAGCTACTTGGGTGTTGTGAAACCACTTGCTTGTTGATCTTCTCTTAAACTGACCTGTGTTTCCGTGGTTGCTTGGGTGTTATGTGTCGGTGTTGCATTTCTGCCGGGGTGACTGATTTTAGTCAAATTCCTTTTGATTCTGATACACATCTGTCGCTAGTAACGTGCATTGGAAAAGATCAGTTAAGTGGCTTGTTGGTATGATTTAGACCAGTGCTTCGTAACCTGTGGATAATTACCCCTAAAGGGGTAATTTACATTTTTAGTGGGTAATATGCATTCGTCCATGAATGTATGTTTTTTGGTTACGTTGCATAAAAATATTTTGGACTTCGTAGCATGTGCGGTGGAGTTCCATGTGCGTTGTTAAGTTGCTTCGTTTCAGTTATAACACCATACCTTCTGTGTCGTAGATCGTAGTCTAATGCAGTGCTCTTCAACCTTTTTTGTTATGGTGCACCCTGGAAGATGCTTTGACGAACTCATGCACCCTATTCACTGAAACGCCCCCGTGTCCCCCACCTAATTGGGCCCATGTCTGTAAGTACCCTGGCCTAAATAAGCAAGTACCGTAATTCAGTAACTCACGTACATAATTCATTTGATAATGGCTCACTGTCTGTTGCTTATCAATTACAAATAATCAACTAAATACAACAATTAGCTTGACATGGTCTGATGCTTAGCACCACACTTTAAAATGTGCAAAGTCTAGTTTAAATCCCGAATGTCATTGGTTGGTTAATGGTTCATTTTTGCTAGCAGAGAGTTTTTGTAAGAAGTATCTGTTTAATGTGAAAAGCTTGTAATGCATCCTTGTGAACCCTTTCGTAGTGGTGCACCCCACGCATAATTTGGTGCACCCTAGGGTTGCACCGTGCACACCGGTTGAAGAGCGCTGGTCTAGTGGCTACGTGGTCGCTGGCAGTGTAGGCTAGTTAGTGTACGCTATTTAATGGAGGTTGCCTCCGTTTCGCTTAACAATTTGTGACAAGTTTGAGAAAAGCATGGCTAAGCCAGCGAAGGACAGAATTTGTCTCAGCCACTCTTACCTTAATACAATAGACATGAAACGCCAGTTTGAGATTTATGGTTCGTTCATGAATGTATTCTCTGAGCGTCAAATTAAACGTAATAACGGCATTCGCAGGTTCGAATTTGTTGGGTATTTGTCCAAGAAAAAGGATAAAAGACAAATGAATACATGTGGTACAGTTAAACCTGAATGAAAGACACGAATTTCTTGAAACTGTACTCTCTACATCACTCAAGATACAGCACAGATTACTGATTGAGGTGTGCGACGAAATGTTAACAGGGCATTAGATCGGCGACAACGGGTTTCTGTTCAGTGACATGACGACAGTATCATCCACCGTTCAACGTTACTCCTGTGCGCTGATTAACCTTATATTCTAAGCAAGACTTAGCGAGAAGAGGACAGCATCCGCTACGCAAATAACTTCTCACTCCTGCTCAAAGCAAATGCAACCCTTGACCCTTGTGCACTTATGCAAACCCGATGACGAACTCTGCGAAATTGCGGCAGCCCAGCTAACACTCAACCGTTTTACTGAAAATCAAGACCAAGCTAGCAATTCTTTTCTGGCAACACGCATTCCAACCAAAACGATTCTCCCTTGAGCAGGATACAGCGATCTTTTATAGCGAGTACACAACTGCAGGTTAAATTAGGTATTTCCGTCTGATCTTTAAGTGTGAAATACTGAACTCGATCGGCAAATTCCTGATGTCCTATTGAACACGATCGGAAAGTCTGTAGCGTGGAAGTTTCGTGTGAACTTGTTACGTTTCCATGACCGATGTGTGCACCTTGTACTGTTCGTGTTCGCTGGATGCACTTGTGGTTTCGGATGATGACGTGGCGTAAGTGAGGTCCTCATCTTGATTGCTTGGCGCGTTGTTCCGCTTGACTTCTTTTGCCGTAATTTTATGCGTGTGGAGACGTTTACTGCGGACTTCGGGCGGTAAAACTGTCGTAGCAGCTAAAACTAGTAGATGCCACCTAACAAACGCAGCTAAAAAGAAGCTTATTTGAAGGTTGGTTTTGCAAGTGTCAATGATCAGGTTAGACCACTTGATAGCAAAAAACAGCATCGGTTTTCTCATTGATTATTTTTTAATGGACATTTGAATCCAAATTATGACGTCGTTTTTGTGTTGTTTTGTTATTTTGAAAAAGGGTAATTGAGATCCACAAGCGTTTTGTCAGGGGTAACGGTATTAAGAAGGTTAAGAACCACTGTTTTAGAGCAAAAGTCAGTTTACAATCGTTTATTTATGTTACGGTGTTAAGTTAGGCAGTTAAATAGTTTTCGTTTCTCTTAATTTATGGTGTTTTTTTGTCAACATTGCAGCCCTATTCCACACAACAAGCCAACGTGGTTTCTAACATCCAGTCCAATCGAGTCCCGACTGGTTTTCTGTTGATGCTCTTGTTTCAGGTAATGATAATGATAACCAGCAGTCGTGAGTCACCGTCCGTTAGGATTTGTTTTTGCTTGCATGGTTTAAAATGAGTTAGTTTAGTTTCGACAAATACGGTGGGAGATCGACCGAATTTCTGGAGAAAGCGTTAACCCTAACGTTGAGATATAACGACCAGGATATACTAAGATTCACTACTTGCCAAATGTTTTTCTCTGCAGCTCTTGCGACGAGGGATAACGTCATTGTGTGATGATTAAAAGACAGTCTTACAGTTAACACCTTGATAAAGCAAGGGCAGTGTTGCTTCTTTTCTTTCGTTTTGCACCAAGCATGCTTGCTGGATTTGTGTTGTTTGAAACATCATTCTCTGCCGTTTTCAGTTCAGCATGATGTTCATCGATCGAGCAATCTATCTCAGGAAAAGCTTATTTGCAAAGATGATCTTTCAAATATTACTCATTATCGGCATCCACATCTGGATGTTTTTTATATTGCCTGCATTAACAAAAGGTAAAGGACATCTCTGACGAACTTCCTTGGGGACATCGTTAAGATTCTTGTTGATGTATACTAAAATGTTCCTTCTCCATATTATTCTACTGGCAGTGAATCTTTTCCATGTTTCCAGGCCATTCTACATGAACCGCGTCGCACAAACGTGGTATTTCTTCAAAGCCTTATACTTCCTGCTTTCCGCTTACCAAATAAGGGCCGGCTACCCGAAAAGAGTACGTGGCAACTTCCTGACGAAGTCTTACGGAACTGTCAATCTGTTCCTATTTAAAGGGTAAGCTATCACAACTAGCAAGCGGCTCGTTGAACTTGTCATTGCTTTTACCAGGTGCATCAGTCTCTGCGTAGGCCACAATTTAATTTAATGAATTGTTGAAGAGCATCAGCGAAGCAGATACGGGTTTAGGTGCTCGTCTCTGCAAGTCAGTACTTCTCACATGTCAATGTTTTTTGCTTCACTCGAACAACGAAGGACATTTTTATGCGCGTGCTTCGCCGCAGCATTGAGTTCGCAACAGGACTTAAACCCCTGAGAAATCGAAGCGAACGGCATGTTGTGGACATTCCGCCATTGACTCTTGCATCACAAGTACTGTGAAAACGTATTGCATTTAACTGCAATAATATAGGTGGGGGTGAGCACGTAATCGAAATCGCGGACAGAGGACTTTCTTCTGAGAGCGGCCAAGTACCGCATACACTGAAGTGATGTACAGGTATGCGTATGTAACTGATCTAGCGGCGTTTTTTCGTATGATCTTCAGATATCGAGCCGTTCCGTTTCTCGCCGAAGTGACGGCCATCATGAACTGGATGTACAGCGACACGTCGCTGGAGATGGGCGAGTGGCTGAAGTTGTGGTCCATCCACGCCGAGGTTTTCGAGCTCAAGTGCTGGAGGGAATATTCGAAGGTACACGTGCGATGCCTTACCTGCGTGGCGTGCAACTTTGTCTGTTGTCGTGAGTTTTCTGCGTTTTTCTTCAAGTGGCTTATATTTAGACGCCAGCGGTTAACGCCGCGAAAACGTGTTTTCAATCCTGCGAATGTCAGCTGCGCTTCGTCGATTGTGAGTGAGGAGGTTCTGGAAAGTTTGATGTTTGTAACAAACTGCTAAGCTCTGTCTTAAACCATCAGATGTGAAGAAAATCTTACAGATGCAATGTGGCCGCAACCATTTAATGTAGTTTTCTTGGTACTACGCTGTGATTGCGCGTTGGTGATTTTCTTCTGCTGGTATAATAGTTACTTTTTGCTAGACGAGAAAAATTGAAGCGTTGACGATTTTCGTTCAAGTACGAAAAAAATTGTGATCAGTCTCAACGCAAGCAAACTTATAATGTTTGCTCACTATTTTCGATCACTTTGCAGAAGTGACGCTGGATTGTTTTAGTAGCAGGTACTAATCGAGAAAAGGTTATAATCGGCAAGCAGTTATTTTGCAAAAGTAATCTACGTTTTTTCGGACAGGCGTACCCCTCGCCAAGGGGAACAGCGAGGGTGAGGTGGATCAAGTATCTGGTTGGTGGTTTGCTCGTTTTCTTCCTCCTCGCTATTATCTTCTTTCCTCTTATTTTGATGAATGTGGTCACGACAGTGGCCGGGGTCATCAACAACCCTATCCAGGTCGACGTCAAGTTGACCGTCGGGGCCTTCGAGGTACGTGCGTCACTGCGCTGTGTCAACAGACAGCGTTCGTCGGCAGCGAGACGTGGACACCTGATCTCTTTTATCTAAACGTGTTCGAGATTTATCGGATCGACAAGCAACTTAAAGCGGTCGACTTTCCGTTTGCCATTGATGGCTATACTGAAACAGTTGTAACTTGCATATATGTCAGTTTATTTTCTGCGTTTTTATGTTGTTCTTTCATTGCTGTGTCTACAAGATGTTTTAGTTTGCGACTTATCTCAACTTCCATTTTTTTAGCCTCTCTTTCAAGTTGCCTCTGATGCCAGTCAGATTTCTGTGCTCAGTCAATCTGACTTCGCTTACCTCGAGAGAACATACAGCAGTTCCCCGGTTAGTGGATGTTTGATGAAACGCATCGTGTTTGGTGATGGATGCTATGTGCACGCGCAGGGTTGTTTGTTGCAACATTTAGCGGCGCACTTTTGGTATCGGTTTAGTGTAGCTGAGACACAAATTTAACCGGAGTTTACTACCCTTGGATTTGCATGATATGTCATTGCAATTTTAAAGTGGCCTTTTGACGTTAACTTTTGTGTTGCTTTCAAAGGGAAAAATCAAAACTTAACAGCTTTTCGTGTTGCTGTCAATCGGATATTATTTTAATAATTTCCAAATGTCGTTTTACAAAATCGTTGCTGCATGAATTTCTACATTGCTTTTACTCCGATGCTCGAAGCAAGTGCTCAACGAAGAGACAGTGCACTTGGCTGTCAACCGACTTTTCCACCCGACCTATTTGATGAATAAACAAAGTTTGCGATTTGCTGATTTTGCTTCCTGACAGGCTGCAGCGTCATTTCTAAATCGTTTTACCAACAATGAGGTGGTGAATGTAACGTTTGATGGCCAGTCGAAAACTGATTGGATCATTAGTCCTCCCCAGCAACAGCTCCTGATAGAAAAACTGAGCGCGAACAACACGCAGAATGTCTCCTTGCGTTTCGACTGGACTTTGACCAAGTACGTTTTGAAGAGACGAAACCGTGTTTCTTGCATTTACAACTGTTTTACCTTAGATCTGCGTAGAATTTTAACTGCTCGTGAGAATCTGTCAAAATCGCGATGTTTTTCATGCGAATGAAGCTTTACAGTATTTTCATCTTAAGACAACTTGCGAGGCACGCGGGGTTTCCTGCACTTCTGCGCTGCCTTGGCGCTCATTTCCTACGAAGAGAAATGTTCTTATAACAGAGTTCAGCTTAAATAATCAGGAGAATCTGGCATGCTCAAAAAATATTTCAAATGCAGAGATCTCGCGTGTGCAGTGGTAGGGGTAACTTTGTTGTTGATTTGCCGGATTTTTTTAGTACACTGTGCGACTTGCAGGATTATTAACTTCGATCATCTTCTTCATTTGTTTGTCGGTCAATTTGTTATCTCATTTAAATGCTCGTTTGAGTCCGCTTGCATCAGAAGCAAAGCTTGTTTTTTAACCTTTAAGAATGTGGCATCACAGAAAATAAGCAGTTGAAAGTTTGACATTGGGCTTTACTTCTGTCAGAGATTCGTCAAAAACAACGATTTCATCGGTTGCTGGATTCAACACCATTTTCCTTCAGCCCAATTCGACCACGCGAATTGCGATGTACAATCTCCTGACAACTAATACATCTGTCAAAGCGTAAGTGAAATTATACCGATTTGTTTATGAAGGTTTTCCCACTCCCAGTGTCTCAGACCGACTTGGCGAAGGCAAACGACGCTGTTTACGAAACAAATTGACGCCTACAAATCAACAGCGTTTCCATTTTATTTAATCCTCCCGCTCGTACTACCAAGCATATTGGCATTAACCTTCGAACATCCTTTTTACAAAACTGTATTACCTTAAGAGATTTCAGCCGTAGGTCGTCAGTTACAGGCCGTTGACGTACTTAACCTTCAGTTTTCTTCATCTGACTGAAAAGCTTGCCGCATTATTATCGAATATAATATACAGCTTGTCCGAATTCTTTATGTGCAAAAACCATGTACTGCTTTGCAGCCTGGCACCGTTCATGTACCCGCAGTTCATATATTCGGGAGCGACGTCGTCCCACGCAGTTGCTGCGTCCAGTCTCTACGCAAGTAAGTCCGCTCTGGTCTAAGGCTCATCGTTCTTCAATGCGTTATCACGGGAAGTAAAACTTAATGAACAGTTATTAACGCCTACCATTTTTTGTACCGCAGCTACTCCCATCAACCAGGGATTCTCCAACGTGTCCTTGATGTTGCGTCAGGATCCATCGAACCTGTGGTGGAGCTTGTACCAGGACGGCTCTGCGCCGCGCTTCAGCATGGCTATTTTCAGCGACAAGGTCTCGCCGGCAAGCCTCAGCTTCCTCGTCAACTACGGGTAAGAACTACATCATTTCTATATTGTCAACAGGTGCGCTTGAAACCCCCCCAAAAAAGGGCAACAACACTCGAAATTTCTCCTGGATCCATGAAGACGACGTTTCAATAGTTCAGTCTCCGTCATCTGTCCACGATCACTGCGAGATTGAAAACGTTGTGATGTTTATTTTTGGAACAGATTGTTTACGGCCTGTTTTGCCGTCTGTTGCAGTTTGTTTCCGACAGTCGCCGTTTCTATGGTGATCTGATCTTTTTCAGGATCATCGGTCTTTACGTTTCGATCGTCCTGGTCATTGGCCGAGTTGTTCGTTCAGTGTTTGTCGGCACGACATCCACCATCATGTTCCTGTGAGTTGCATTCCTCGAATCTCTTGTTTCCTTTGAGTTTAATCTGTTCGTTTTTAGTCAGGCTAAGATGAATAGGTAAAAAATGGGCTCCAACGATGAAAGTTATATTTGGTTCCACCGACAATGTGTGTGATTCGCGAGACTACAGTTTTGAATTTTTTACTTATTTTCCATACTCAGTCTGACTAAAAACGAACAGATTAAACTCAAAGGAAACAAGAGATTTTTTTTATTTTATTCATGCATACAGCATTCTGATACTGATATTTTCGCGACGTGTGTCAGAAAATTAGAAGCTTAGCAAATAATTTATTTGTTGCTAGCAGGTTGTTCTTGCTTGATAGTACTCCAACGATTGCGGTCTTTAAAACCTCAAAATAAAATATTTTACATTTACTTCACATCACCTTTTTATGCACTAATGCACAGAGTTGTATTTACATGTCAAAAGCAACAGTCGTCACAAAAACTTTCCTTTAAAAAATTGCCCGATTTATCCTCGGTGCAGCACCAGACAGTTATGAGGAAATCACGAAACAAGTAAACATTGCATTGTATGAAATACAACTCACTGTTGTGTTTCTCATAAAAAAACGAACGAAAGGTTATGTGCAGAAAGTGCAGGATGATCAAAACAAATTGATTTTTGCACAAAAACAAAACAGTTCGGCCTTTGAGTTGTTTGCGACGTTATTAACAAACTTTTAAATCTATGCCTGCCGCGTCACAGAGACGAAGTTGCGATCAACGGGCATGATGACGTCACTTCAGGATGCGAAACTAGTTACGAATTTCTCATTATCTTTGTGCGATACTGTACACGTGTCTCGCACAACCACCAACACACTAGAATTCCACAACGTTATGCTGTCAAATGCCGGGCAGTGTTATTTTCCCATGCTTAACGTTGCTGAGCTATGGTCATCGTTGTTCCTCTGAAGCGTTGCGCTTGTCATAAGATTAAATTTCATGCTGATGTTTATTTTGTGTAACTTTCCCAGCGAGCTTCCTTGCGTCGACCGAATACTGCAGTTGTGCGATGATATCTTCCTCGTGAGAGAAGAAGAGGAGTTCGAGTTGGAGGAGGATCTCTACGCCAAGCTCATCTTCCTTTACAGAGAACCGACCCTTCTCATTAAGTGGTCAAAGCCGAAGAGAGATTAACCCGTTGCAGATGACAGTGTTTTGCGAACTTCAACGAAATTTTGCGAACTGTAACGAAACTTCACGAACTATAATGAAACTATGCGGTTCATCGTAGCGCATGCAATGTAGAGTACCGCCGCAAATGCGCTCGTCGCTTCGCCGTGCACTGAGCGGTGATTTGTGTTCGTTGCTGTTCTTGATCGTACGTAAGTTGCATTTAACGTCACCGAAATTGCTTTCCACGTTGCTTCTCGCTTAGCTTTAGTGCCCTCCACACATTAATTTGCATTACTTAACCGCCTTTCCTGATAGGGTGTGCAATTCAACCAATCGCTTACCTCCGCTTGTCATGCTTATTCGTTGATCGTCTCGTTACATTGGACGAAGCCAAACACGTTCCGCCCATCAGTTCCTTCTTTGCTCGCATCCGCGCAATAAGTACTGTACGTGCAACACAGCGCAGGTTTTGCATCTGCGTCAAACACCGTACCTACTTACTGCTCGCCGACTCGACACACGGGTCTTTGAAAAAAGTCAACATGCGTGATCATTCGTCAACCGATGCGCAAAAATGGGTTAGCATTGGTATCTGCGACAGTGACTTCTGAACTGAACATGAGTGTTGATCTTTTTTTCACGCACGAATTTTGAAAAGATGTCATGTAGTTTGCGTTGCCCATTGGATTCGTGCGAGTGCTGTATTGTTTTGTCAGGGAGGTGCTGTATGACTACAGTGCCTATCATCGCCATTTTTCGAGCATGATCCAAACATGATTGCACTTGAGCTGTTATCGCTGGACCTCGTGTCTGAAAATATTTAAAAGAAATTTTTAATTGTTGTTTTGAGTAGTCTTTCCCCCATTGTGTGCAACTGACATGAATCAATTACATCGTAAAAAGGAACTCACGACTGGAAGATAGTTGGGCGCATGTTAAACAACATTTGCTGTTCACCAGCAAAAAAGAGTTCATGCGCTAGTGCCGGCAACACGATTTATTGTTTATTTAAGTTGGTCTGTATAACAAAGGCATAACTGCTTCCAGCAATGTTGTTGCCTAAGTGCTAATTATGCACATAAACGCCATATTTTGATGCTATTTCGTGTGCCCCATCCATGCGTCAACGCGCAAGCGATTGCGGCATGTGTGCAACGTTCTTGCTGTTATCGTGTTTGCGGATCATCGAATAAACTTCAGGAATGATTTTTTGTGGTGAAAACTTTTTACCGGTATTAAGATGAAACTCTTGTCAGTGATCCATTGGTTGTGGCTTGCAAAGTTCAGGCTTGTCAGGATTCCGTGTCATTTGTTAACCCTTGAGATGTTGGTGAGGACATATTGCAAGGGATGGATGGATGCAGTGCAGACACGTTGGGAAATCCAGTCTTGATAATTTGATCACATTTGCAGTAGCGGCTCG
>JGI24022J15233_10009649_pt1 | contig 10891 bp, 6 predicted proteins | sample Ectturendosymbi2_FD_15233 | JGI IMG/M metagenome (IMG submission 15233)
CACAACTTTTGAACCTGAAACCCCAGCAGGTCATCCAAAGTATCAAAAGACTCGGATTGTAGCCTAGTTTCCAGTAAAAACTTCAGCGAAATGCTACCACCTAACCATTGGCGCCCAGGGCCAGGCAAAGTGGGGCAAGGTGGCCTAAAAGTCCTCCACTTATGACGTCACTCACAAAAAAACCCGAACCCCCCAAGCAAAAAAAATTTTTTCGAGTGCAGACTANAAGACTTGTCGCGTCTTTTGAGACTTTTACCAGGTCTGTAGAGCATACCAGACTGGAGAAATTCCCGCGCAAAGCCATGTGCNTTTAGGCGTTTTTTTTTCGAAAATCCCCGAAAGCAGCCGGACGCCAAAGTGTTAATTGAAATATTCAGCAGGTTACCATGACAAAAACACTGGCAGTGATTGTGACATGATGTTCACCATAAGTACATGTAACAACTCTTGGTGGAAACTTCAAATTTTGCTGACAATTTGAAATGTACAAAATGAAAAATGAGCATGGATAGCACAAGTCAAGAGCAAGATTTAACACTTTCAAAAAGGAGTTTTCCCAGAAAAAGCATGCTGGGTACTGGACAGTGTTTAACATCTTCGCTGCCAGCGTACGAACATGTCGTACTTGGAAATTGGGCTAAAATCAATCATATTTCGGTTGTCTTACCAACTGCATAACTCTTCAGCAGATTGCGCTAGTGAGCTGTTCAAACCCTCTCTACTCTGTTGTTTACCCAAAAAGATTTTTACCCAAATTTTAGTTATTTCGCCATAACTTTACAACCAGAAATGCTAGAAAGCCAATCAAAGGCTCAAAAGACTTACATCATAGGCTAGTTTCCAGAAAAAAAAAATTTCCTCTAGCATTTGGCACCCAGGGCCTGGTTGGACCAAAAACACCTAAAACCTATCCCACTTATGTTGTCACCCACAAAAAACTAAAACCCAAAACTTCCCAATTTGTGAAATACAAACTAGAAGACACACCGCACCTTTTGGTGGTTTGGACTGATCTCAAGAACAATTGGCTGGGGAGTTATGGAGTTGCAAAGTGGCAAGAAAATAATAGCTCATGCGGGATTTTAAAGTACGATATACTTGTACACTGGCTCCCATGGCGTTAATGAATCTGGTTATTTACAGCCTTTTAACAAAGGTAGCACACATGTCTATATATTCATGGCAGTTTTTTTTTAGAAATGCAAGGTACCCAATGGAAAGAGTGTATAAGAATTACCAGATTTGTTTTACTCTTTCTATAGATGATTTACAAGCACAGACCAAAAAAAAAGTTTAGCGGCAAGTTTCTGAGGAATTTGTCTGCCTCTTGCTTTCATTTTTCTGCAATGATTAAAACTTGTAAGCATATCTATTTTTCATAGTTGTAAGCCACAAAATGGCAAAGACGTGTTATTTGTGACATCAGAAAATTATTTATAGCATATTTTGGTTGGTAGAGCTATCAGAGGTTACTGAAAACCATGAGGTATTTCTAATTCTCCTATGGTGCCCCATCCTTAGATGGAAAAGTGGGCATGAAAATGAGTGAATGAATATTTTAGTTGTTCCTTAGGAGTTCAAAATAAGAACGGGGCACCACATATTGGAATGGCTTGTGCAACTAGCTGAACAAAGAGCCACATTTTGCACTGCTTGCTGTTCTAATGATTTAATTGATATGGATTAAAAGAGCACTACCTGGGTTAGCATTTTGCATCACTATAATCAAAGGCTATTCTTTAGGCATAGAAGCAAATGTATTATCCTGACTTAAATACCAAATTAAGGTCAGTTCTTCATGATGGAATCCAATGAACCAATGTCACAAAATGAATCTAAGATAATAAAATATACCTTGTTTTGGATATTCATAAACTGAACCTATGTAGCTGATGGACAATAATTTAATGGCTCTAACTTTTTTGTAAGCTCTGAGGAAGAATCAAGAACATCTTGAAAGGATAGAGGTGTAGCATCACCTGAAAGTCATTAAAGTGGTTGTTTTCTTTGTCGATCACTCAAAATTGTTTGCCCTTTGTGTATTGCAATCTTTCTTGAAAGCAAACCAACAGTATATTGCTAGAATTATCAAAATCAAAAATTAAGCTTTCCAAGGAAATACTCAGTGATGTATTGCCACCACAATGTACCAATGCTCCACTACACTAACTCTACCAATGAATGATAGATTGTTACCTACAAATGTAAGTGAAAATGCCCAGCAGCGCTCTGGCACCCACAGAATTGCCACTACACTCCTGGAAATGCTACCACAAAAATTTTGAATTTTTTTTGTGATTGAAACTACAAAAATTTTAAAATATTTTTTTCAGGTTACAGAAACAAAATGAAGAAGAGTTACTGTTGTTAGGAAACTTGGCATACTTAGAAGCATGGAAAAAGTGGAAAAAAGATGATGCCACAATTGGAAATCTGATCAATTTACTGAAAGCAGCAGGGCATAAGTAATATAATGATGTCTAATGTTCACAAAACCATACACGAAATAAATTTAACTTATATTGTTACAGGCCTGATGTTTACCAGTGCTTGTTCAACATTAGCCGAGAACCCAAAAATGCAGCAACTGCCACTGATCAAACAGCTTTTTCAGAAGAGGGATTCAGACCAGCTGTTCAAAACCAAAGTCCAAGTGATCCACATACTCACACACCTCATAAAGGTACTTGATGCTGCAGTGTTCAATATAATTAAGATATTTAAAATAAAATATAGATGCAACCTGACTTGTTGCTGTAACTTCACAGTGCCTAATCCTAAACCATATAGGAATAGTGGAAGAATCACTCGGCTCATGGTGGGACCACCACTGTGAGGGTAAGAATAAGCAAGCAGCAACACATCACTGTAAGTCTGGTTTAATATATGTGACTGTTGTAGCCTATATTATAATGGTGTGCTTTTAAACCACAAACAGGGGACTTTTGCTACCAATGAAAAATATGGAACTGAAGGCTTTCATTTGCAATATCAAATATGTTATATATATGTATACCCTGGGAATGCAAAACTGAAACCAATATTGTAGGATCAGAAAGGTGCAATCCAACCTGAATGATAAGTTTTATGCAAACACATTGCTGGCATTCATGCCTCAATATAGAAGAAATTTAATATGATCTCATTGATCTGTTATGGGCATATGCAGAAATATTTCTTGAGGTAAAGGAGCAAATGATACCTTAGTTCTTTTTGACATGTAGTATTATCAAAGAAATGTTTCAAAAAAGCAACCAAAAACAATGGCATAATAACACATTCTACAAATACCCCAGGTATTTCTCAAGAAACAGCCTGTTGAATGTTAGAGTCAGCATTTATTTAAGTATATGTCTAATCTAGTTTTTTACTAGAAATTTTTAGCAAAGTTCTGTTGAGTATGAGCATAACCAAAAAAACTTTGCTTTCTACTAGGAAAATTTAAGCATCATGGTGCGGGGACCAATTATAGCAGCTTACTAAAAGCAAGGCATAAAAATTCACCTTAACATGTAGTCTCTTATTTGGTAAGTCTGATCAACTAAATTTTTACACAGTTGTAAGCAACTTGGCAATTAAATATGTTTTATAATATCTAACTCTGTGTTGAGCACAAGCAAAAATCAGGAAGTAGAACATTTTTACTGATAACTGCATTGTGTTTCTACTGGCATGTTTTTTTACACAGTCACTTAGAATGTCCAACTTTGAAATATTTGACACTGTTTCATGCAACCATGATACTTGAATAATGAATTTGAGGTCAAGACATTTACTATGTGTACATACACCACTTTTTCTTGTCTTGTTATCCTATGTCAGGTGTTCCCAACACGTGGTACACATACCACTAGTGCAATGGTTCCTAACCTTTTTTGATGCATTCCTCCCTTTTCTAAATTTGGAACTTTTCATTTCTCTCTTATGGAACTCTTATTTCTCCCCTGTTACGGTTTGTAGCTGTTTTTTTTCAGTCATTTTTTCTGTCATAGACTGAAACGTTTTTGAAATGACCAAAAAAATTACATCATTTCTGTCAGAATGTTTAAAAATATAAGCAAAAAAACACTTTTGTGGTGAGTTTTGACACAACTGTGAGATAAATGACCAAAGCATTTCAATGACCAAAATGACTCAGCTAAAAATGACCAAAATGTTTCAGTGAAAAAAGCAGGTAGGCTAGTATTAACTACAATAGGAACAATCGTCTTTATTGACAACAATAACTTGATTAATAAAAGTGGGACAAAAAATATTTGTTGTCAAATATAATGGCACTAAAGTTTGTAAAAAAAACGTGTGACAGTCCACTAAATAACTTACAAATACAAAGTGATTAACTACTTGTAAGGTCAATGCCAACTTAAAAAAAGAAGTACAGTAGAACTTGTCTAATTCGTCAATTTGCTCAACTCATTACTTTTTCGTTGGTCCTAACAGAATTCCTATTTTTTGTGTACATCCTGTTCGTCTAATTCGCCATCGTCTAATTCATCAATTTGCTCATTCGTCACCTCTTTCTATTCCTTAGAAGTGGTTTGTTCAGCTAATTCGTCATTTGCAGTTTCGCTTTTGATGTTCAAGCAGCTAGTTTGACACATGTGGAAAATCAAACAAATTAAGGATCTTTATGTGAGAATTACTGCACCTTGCAATTTGTTTATTGAATGTATACACGAGGTGCAAAGCGCTACCCGACTCCCCATTGAAAGAACGTGGGAAGTTTTTGCAGTTTGTAAAAGATTTAAGAGGTGTCATAGAATAAATAGAGGTCCAAGATGGAGTCGAGAAATTAATTGTTGTATTAAAACATAACATCATAAACTTGTATTTTATTGCAAATAAGAGCATTATGTATATGAGTTACTGTGATAAAGTACATGAGCTTCCGTGATAAATTTTTCACCTGTTTGCATAATTTGTCACTTTGCCTAATTCGTCACTTTTTCTAATCCCCTTGAGGTGACGAATTAGGCAAATTCTACTGTACAACACATAAATTAATATGTAGCTGAACAATAAAGTGGAAAATCCTCCCCTGAACTTAGAAAAGCACTTAATTTGCAATTAGTCACAATAAATGATTCATGCACTAAAATGATAGCAAAATTTATCATTTAAATTATTCACATTATTTGACTGTGACATTTATCTTTTCCAGAAAGTTAAAACAAACATTCAACTTTCCTAACCACCATGGGTATCTGTGCCAACTACACCATGTGCTTCTATTCATTTCAAAGCTGCAGCATGTTTTCCAGCTCTATCAACATGTTCTGGACAGCTATTGCCACAAAAAGATTATGTTATGGAAACTATTTTTCTACCTCACGATCACCAACAGGTATTTGATGATGAAGACTATATGGAAACTGCACCTCAACTCTGCTCAAAATTTAAGTTGGTTGACTTTGCAGAGAGAAATGATCAAAATATCTGGAGAGAAGGTACTACTGCATTATGTAATAATTACAGATTAAAGACCAATGGATCTATTAAAAGGTAACAACATTACAATGTTTCATTTGCTTTTACTGTTAGAAACAACACTGAGAGAAATGGGATTTAATGCTGATTTAAGCTCACCCAAGCCATATGGTTCATCACCACAACATACCTACAACAGGTACAATGCATTGCATGATAAAGAATAAGAATTGGCGTAATACCACAGTGACTTTAATTAATGTTATTTCAGATGTGAGAGTCACCAAAGTATTATAAAAATTCTCTGAAAATCATATCACACAATTTTCTGGTCAATGACAATGTAATTTTCTGGTCAAATGACAAACTGGTCAATGACAATGCAAAGGCTTTCATAACATGCATGTATTACTTGATGGATGTTAACCCATGGGCACAATTTGGTGGGGGACGCGGGGGATGTGTCCCCCTCACATTTTCAGACAGAGGGAACATAATATGCTATGTTCCCCCACTTTTCTCTCTTTAGGTTTTGTTTTGGAGAGGTTTCAAAAATAAAACTGATGTTTGTCATGTTTTGTGTGAAGAGCTTTTCATGTTACATGGCAGGCCACGCATAGCCAAGTTGATGTTGAAACAGAGTTTGGTGTGGCAGTGATGTAATTGAGAGCGTAACCTTCTAAACCGAGACCTCACCAAAAACTCCGAGCCTTGAAGTTTGAAACCGAGACTCGAGACTTCAAAATTTGTGCATTTTTCTAAAATTTGGTAAAAAATTTGTTATCACTTCTGACTTGAATTTTTTTTTCAAATTTCTGACATTTTCCCAACGTGTTTTGGTTGTTTTTTTACCTACAAATACAACAAACAAAAAATATTTGAATCATAGAAATTTTGATAAACCATTTCTTTGCAATATTCAAAGTCACGAGACTTGAAATCTTCGAGACCAAGACCGAGAATCGCAAAAATAGGTCCCAAGATGAGTCTCGAGACTGAGACCAAGTCTCGCGACTCCATCACTTAGGTGTGGTATCACTGATTCTGTAAGTTTATAAGTTTTATAAGTCACTTAGGTGTGGTATCACTGATTCTGTAAGTTTATAAGTTTTAGCTTAGATAAAATAATTTTTAGCATTAAACAAGTTTCTAGAGACTGTGAAAGATGTTTAACTGCTTCTGTCTGAGATGTTATCCTGTGTGACAAACTGTTAGAAAGTTGTTTGTTTTTTTCTTGTAACGGTGAGAGTATTACAGCTGCACATGTGAGAGACCACAGTGCAGCCATGATTTGTTCCGTGCAGAAATGTAACTGGCTTTGCTGTAACATTGATTGTCACGTATTCAGAAACAGACAGCATATTTTTAATGATGCTAGTGTATACAACGATAGAAAGTTAGATTTTCAGGCAAAGCTCTGCGAAGCTTTTGCCGCAGACAAAAGCAGCACTATTATGGAGACTTAGTTTTGGGATGGGGAGTTTAGCAAAAGAAATCAACCATTCGTGAACAGGATTTTAATCGAAACGTTGGAGAAGTAGCCTACAGTATTTTCCTAGCTGTATATTGACCTATAGCTAAAAACGTAGGGACTTGCCTAGGAAATGAGGATAAAATATACATTTATCCTAAATTCTTGTAACGTTGCAACAATGATGACCAACAAATCCAAAAGATCCTTTTTTCCTTAACTCATACTTTGTACTTGTGCTGAATGCATTGGTTCGTATGTCATTTGATTTACTTGAGTTTAACCAAACCCACCATGCAGCAATGTTTTCATCCAAGCGCGAAACATTTGCTTTACAGATACATCAGACCTAGTTTTGTTGGACATTCTTTTCGTGTTCAAGGTGAAACTTGGTACTTTTTTGCCAATTCACCATTGTGCATTTTGACTTAATCTCAAATATATTTGTGTCGTTATGCAAGTAGAACTCTTAGAATGAAACTCTTCACATCGTGCAGTGTTATAAGTCTGGCCAGGCTTTTTCGGGCTTGCATACAAAACTTTTTTATAACATTCAGAGTAACGACGTTTTTCGTTCGTGACGTAGATTCGTTGTGTTCACCACGGTAAAGTCTGTGAGTGACATGATTGTGATTTTTCTTCAGCTAATTCTTTTTGCAAACACATCTGCGTTCTTTTATTCTCTGCTCGGATTAGTCTCACTCTGTTTTTGAGAAGGCGACAGCGGTGAGGAAATTAGCACAGGATGGTGTTGCGTCGAAAAGATCAATCACTCACGCGATTCTTGGCTTGTTTTAAAGAAGCCTGCAAGCTGGCTTTTCATATATATAGAGCTATCCTGGAAATTTTCTTTTATGCCTATAGCGCCATCATGCATAGTTTCATGATAGTTTCTTTTTTCTTGAGAAACGTTACATTCCGCAGTATTATCGTTGACTAACAAATTAAGTTTGCGCTTGTTTAAGCCAATGTTATGGTCAAGGTGCAAGGTGGTTGCTATTTTCGGTGTGATAAACCATGTACCTGCAACTACACCTGCACACAATGTTTTTTGTTACTCCGCAGTTAAGCATATCTTAACTCCCTCAGTAAATTTGGCTTTCAAACCTAAATCGGGCTTCAAAAATAATGTCGGGCTCGAGCTGGGTTTGGGCTTGTGATTTCGGGCTCAAGTTGGGTTCAGGCTTCAAAATGAGGAGCTTTTACAACTCTGTGTGGGTATGTAGGCAGGGGCCAACAAGGGGAGATTGAAAGGACACATCCCCCATCCACTAAAAGTAAATATAGATTGAAATTATTTTTTGAAGTAGGCTACGCTAATTTTTGCTCAAACTTTTCTTCCTGCTGGTAATAGGATATCAATGGAGATTTTGGTAGGGGTGGGGCTGCATGCATGATGCTCAGTAGCATTAAAATGATTTGTAGCTTTTTTAAAAAACGGAAATGTTCAAGAAAAATATTTATCGTCTTTGTAACATAAATCAACTTGAACAAGATATCAAATGATGCTGTAACCCACACATCTTATAAAATGCACGAAAACTGTTCAAAGTGTTCTACTGTAACAGTGATATGCACGTGCGACCATTGTGATTCACCATTTTGTGCACTCCAACTGAGAGCTCAGATAAACCCAAATGATGTGTTCTACTTACTGTTGTGCTTGTTTACATCCAAATATGATATTAATGGAAGCAGGCTGAACTATAGTACTGTATCCAGCAACAAATTTAAGTATATTAACATGTAAATCATCTGCAAGGACAAAGCGTGATAAGTGTTGCTCTCAAAACACCTCTAGAAATAAGATTGAGGATCTGTAGTATATATAAAATGTCACTTCTGCATCGACGCGGTGACTATATTGGTTTCACACCAAACTGTCCCCCCACATTTTAGAACAAAATTGCGCCCATGTGTTAACCAGTACATGATAGTCAACATGCTAGTTGGGGTTAATCTAGGATTATTAGATATATCCCACCACGAGCATCTCTCATTTCCACAATAAAAATATTGGTGACAATACCATTTACTGATAATTAATTATTATTACAGAGCTCTGAAAGAAGAAACTGAGGATGGCATACAACAAGACCTCATTCATCATTGGACAGATTACAGAGATTGGGGTGAAGTTGTGGCAACATGGCAACTTGGACCAAACCGTGATTCACAAAATGATCAAACTAGAATAATGGGTGAATACATTCCTGGAATCACATTAGCACACCAAGTAAATGAGACAATTCTTCAACATCCTCAAACAAAGTGGTGTATTTTCATACAGTGCAGGGATGGATATATCATGTTAAACAGGGTGATGTTAGTGAGGGTTGAATCACAATTATGACCGTTTATTCTGAAAAATTTTTAAACAAATTATGGATCAAAAACTGAAAAAAATTAATGAAATGCTTGTATTGTTTGATAATATGACAATTACATATTCAAGAATACTCCAAAATGTAAGCAGTCAAGTTTCACGAATTCAGTTATTACCAGTTTGCTCTAAATGAGTTCTCTCAACTAAAACCAACAACATCAATGCTAATAACTGCAAATAGTAAGGAGCATATCAATGAACAAATTAATGCATGATATGTTTCAATCAGCACGTTTACAAAGTTTTTGTATTATATGAAGAAAATATTTATAAAAATGAGATTTTTAGCCAACAACATGCTAAATGCCATAAATTCAAAAGTCAAATAAACAGGAAATACAAAGGTCCAAGCAACAATAGGCAAAGATAAAGGAAAAACCATTCACAAATTACGGATCTCCAAAGATTATTTAAACTAAAGATGAATGTTAGTTTTTCTAATTTTTTCAAGTAGTCCTATGCCCCAAAAAGTGTAGCTTTATACAAGTAATAAGATTTCGAGGAATCAGCAGACAGGGCTCTACTTTCTTTTTTGTGACGATTTCAAACTTGCTCTGCGTATAAGGTTACAGACAAGTGACTCCATAAGAAAGAGTTTTTTTACAGGAAAACACTTTCACATAAAACTACACATCCTCAGTCCTGAAATATCCAAATAGAATCTTGGTGAAGGCCATCTCATTTTTAATTTAATTACAAAATACACTGGTTTGTTTCACTAGGGAAATATTCTAATGAACAGGTTACAAATATTGTCACTGATGGTATTTGGTTAGACCACTGCTATGGAAGATTCCTTCCTAACTCAGATTTCCAAATGAACAACATTTGCAAAACTAGTCAATGATATTACAGGGTTCAAATTAGAGATCAACCGATACATCAGCCTGGCCGATATATTGGTATCGGTCAAAACGGGCCTCAATACGAGTTAACAAAACGCTGTTATATTCCTCATGCATCCAGACAACTTGCGCAAGAAAGTACAACGACGCAAGTCGAGACAGTTATCTTACAACAATGCTAGCAGGTGCGGTTTCATAAACAAACAGACAAGATTCACCATGGAGTGTGCATCGGCCGTCAGAAACGAAACAAAAGCATCAACAGGAGGTTTTGCAATACTCGAAGCCACCACGTGTAGGTGTTGTGTACAAATAAACTCCTGTTGTACTTCCGGAAGTTTTCGCAGCACAAAAAGTTTGACTGGTGCTTAGGTGCAGAAGTCCAAGCGATACCTAGTTTAGTGCAGATTAATTTGAAAAAGCTTGCATGAAAAATGAATTGCGTTATGTTCAGCAACATTTATGGCATTATGAATATGATTACAAATGCAATCGTTACTCATTAGTGACGACAACTGTCACTATGAAGCAGTTGCACGTAACATCTTAAAACGATTCTACTTTTCTTAACATGATGTATTAGGCTATAAGCGCACTGGTTTATACTGTACGCAAGCTAAAACATCATGTTCGTGGGTTAACTTAACCAACATTTTCCACAAGGCATGATAATGATAACTGTGATCTCACAATCCAAGCTGTTGCAAACGTGAAACCAGCGTTTGTGGATGTGGCACACAAGTTACGGAAGCGCTACTCCAA
>JGI24022J15233_10009650_pt1 | contig 10890 bp, 9 predicted proteins | sample Ectturendosymbi2_FD_15233 | JGI IMG/M metagenome (IMG submission 15233)
AGCAATGGAAGGCCTTGCGAGTGTGAGCGGGAAACACGATCTCGGCCGCATCCAACTACCAGGCCCAATCTGAAACAAATCGTTCGGTACATCACTTTTTACATTACTGCCTTCATTAGAGGGCGTCTTAAAAGAGCTAAGAATTGTGTTGAATTTCCCGAAAAGACACGCGTATACGCTCATATGATTTTTCCATGTATCGCAAGCAGCGTTCGCAGGATGGGTTCCATTCATCCAGCGGTGACTGTTCGTTTCTTCTTTATAATTTGAATGATTGACGGCTGGTGGCGAATTCCTGGAGATGAAGCTTTCTGCAGATTCTCGCCATGTTTGAATATTCAAACGGGCGACCATGAGACTTCAGGCGTTTTGATTGGTTGTTGATTCTTCGGGTATTGTCGGCGTTCTTGTCTCGAATTGTGCCGTGCCAACATCTTTGCGTTAGAAGACATGTTGTACTTTCAGGTACAAAGGGTCGGCTTGAGGAGAATCTTTGCTAAGCCAGTGTCGCAGAGCGGCGAGGTCACCCTCGGTTCTGGCCGTATTGTGGTCCGAATCATGGCTTTTGGGATTTTCGGATTCCATTTCGAATTCGATGTTTATATTGCAGGACACCAAATCCGCCGCAACACACGCTAATGCTGGTTTCTCGTTTATTTCACCAAAGTTTTCATTGATTCATTAATTTTCCTAGCCGTTTTTCAGGGTACGCGACTTTTCGGTCTGGCCAACTCGGTCTGGCCGTTTCGGTCTGGGGACATTTAGGTCACGACATTTCTGTACATAAATAACTGATTACATTGTTTATTGAAATTATTATATAGGCAGGAGAGATGACACGCGAGCTGGTGTTATACCAACTCCCTTTTGGGAGCCATGATTGCGATTAAATCTGAATTGTAATGATGAGTTTGAAGTATTTGTATTTGATTATAAAATGTCGAAAATGATTTAATTTGCTTGCTGATGATAATGAAAATCATATGTTGATGCTGATTAACTATTGGATCTTGGATAATGATTGTAGTTTTTTCCAATAAAACCTTTCGTTGATTTAAGTACGTTGGTATTAAAAAGCGAACATGTAAGATTTCTGCAAGATTTCATATTCTGACCGAAATGTCACGAGACCGAAACGACCAAGACTACCCGTGACCTAAACGGCCAGACAGAAACGGCTCAGACGAAACGGCTCAGACCGAATCGGCCAGATTGAATCGGCCAGACAGAAAAGTCCTGTTCCGCGTTTTTCATTTGGGGAGGGTCAAGGAAGCAGCAGCACTAGCAGGACTCGTAATACCTCACGGTTTTTTAGATAATTCTGCTGGCCCCACCCCAAGACGTGACCAATCAAGGTTGGAGATGTAGTCACTCCACCTGGTCCTTGGATGCCCTCTGGCCGCTTTCCCATGGGTGTAGCCAGCAGGACTTGGCTCGCTAACTTTTATGGGACACTGGTCACAGAGACATAGTACATCGGTATTTTTAGAGCTAAGTTTCATTGCCACTTGGTTGCACGCAACTGAAAACTGATCAGTTGCATGTTGAAGGCCATCTTCGAAATTTTCTTTAATAATATGTTTTTCATATAAGTTTCGCAATTTTTCTAAAACTGTCAAGTCCAGCATATGTTGCAAGACTGGATATTGTAATATTACATAATTTTTGAACACAAAAAAAGGAAAAACGTTCCCTGATAAGAAAACTGTTCAATAAACTGCATCTTTCTTTAATCATTGATACTTCTTTGAAATGCAAATGAGGTTGTGTGAGGCACAAAGCTGACTGAGGAAATTCACGACAGAATCAACAGATAAACAATATTGATTTTAGGAAACCTACTAACTATATAACAAGATGTAGCTAATAACACCAAACAAGCGTTCAACGAAATCTGATAAATTTCATCTAATACCAATAATCAAAAAGTACTTTTGAAAGCTGTTCAGAAATCCTAACCTTCAATTAAGTCACCATAACAGTAACGTGAAAGAAGACCTCGCTCCACAAAACAGATTTCCAATCATGGGATTTTTAAACTATTTCAAACAGTTCAATTTGTTATCTTTTATACAACATTTCTCATCGAAGACATTTCGTAAATTAAGCTGAAGACTTCCATCTCTAAACTCCAAGATTAACATCGCCACCTTCGACTCCACCAGGAACCCATACATTGAGGTACAAGCAATCTTCACTTCCTCGAGAGCTTTGACCGCCGCTGGAGATCTGAAGACACTCCTTTTCTGTCAGGGCAGCGTCAAGATCAACAGACGCGTCGTAAATCTCTGATCCCCATCCTTGATGAGCAACCGTAGGATTGTATCTGATTTGGAAGGAGACCACTGATGCTTATAGTAAATTATAACGCGGTAATGTCTCGCAAGCTCTAGATCTCATTTAAATTAAGTGCAATAAAACTGCCTGACAGTAGACAAGTACTTTTGATTCTATTTACAAAAGTGTTTAAAAAGGTAAACTTCTTCATGCTTTGAAAGGTCAGTTTTAACCTGCACCGACGATAAAACCAACAACTTTAGCAGTGGAAAAAGTGCATTAGGCTTCACTCGGTGCAACATAAGCTCAAGACTAAATTCACTGCAAACGCAACGTATCGATTGTCACGTTAAAAAATACTCTTCATTACTGTTGATGTTGGATCAGACAAGCTTGTGAATGAACCTTGCGTGTATGATAAGAGAGTTAAGATAAAATCTTTTGCAAGAACTATCTAAAAGCTCTCGGCGATGGGGAAAGACTATATTCAATCGTCCTTTTTGAGACGAATGTTCGAAAAGAAAGAAAGCAACACTAATATTGCATCACGTTAAGCTTTGCCAAACAAACAAAAAAGTTTTTGAAAATAATGTCACCTTAAATCCCCAATAGGCGGTTCGCCATACGGAATGGCCAGAAATCTGTCAAATGCCTTTCCATCGGTTTCCAAACTTATGCCTTTCAAAGTTCCTTGTGCAATCGTCACTTCCGGGTTTGCGCCAACAACTTTGGGGTTTCCTGTAGCAAACGACAATAGCAACAAAACGAGTAATTCTGGGTTTTCAATCAAATTGCCAAAGCTAGCAAGCTGTCTGAAAATGACGGAAATTGTCTGCATGTATGGGCGTCGGAAGGATTTTTTCCTGGGGAGGGGGCAATAGTGGATTTTTCCAGCGTGACCCAAAGGAATGTTTCCAGGTGTGGCCAACGGAGATGAAATTTCATTGTACGAACTCGACATTAAGACAAAAACATTTTTCTACGTAAAAATTGTGGGAAAATATCAAATTTCAACATCCAGGTGGTGTGCCAATGCCTCCCTGCCCGCCCCTTCCTACGCACATGCCTGTATTTAGTAAGTTTAAAAAATAAGTATATGGAATATCAACCAGACGAGGCTGCAGCTAGCAGTAACTAAAGATGATTATGATACATTATTTTCTTGCAACCAATGAACAACGCGAGTCACTGTTAATTGAAAACTTTTATGTGCGTATGCATTATTATGCGGTTGCTTCCAGCATTGATTACTATATTTGAAGGCATGCAAATGACTATCTGGAAAAGACAGTATTGAATGTTTTGCTTAAAAATTGTTTAATAAAATTCAATATTATATTATAAGGCTGCTTATATTTCGTAGGAACTGCTGATCTCAGTTTAAAAGGCTTTGCCAAGTTGATTAGTCTGCTATACAAGGAATTGCTAACGGACAAACTTTTATAAGGTTTCGTAAATGGGGTAATTTGTAATGTAAACAAGAACGGTTTGTTCGCAGCTGGTCTAAAATTAAATGATAAAATTTTCGAAAGGGATAGGTTTCAAATGAACGAAAGCTTTTAAATGATTTTAAACACTATTTGTGGATATTTGCTTCCTCTATTTGCCAACGTTTTTCATTTGTCGTATCTCTTTCCCTGACCTGTGTTTCTTGCCATGAGCAATATTTTAGCCAAGGAAATGCATCTCAAGCTGATTGGTGGAATGTGAGTAGACACTGGGCCAAACCTTTCCTTTAACCTCTCACAGCAAAAAATATTTTGTAGTTTGCTTATTGCGCTATTTTGGTCCAAGAAGAGCAAGGAAAAATGTGAAGGGCGCTAAAGCTACCGAAAAATTTACTGTTGTTATCTATTCGGATCAACTGATTCATAAAGTAACAAAGGTGGTACCTTTGTCAACAACAGAAGCTGCGAAACAAGGATGAAGCCAAAAGAACATCAACAGTAAGATGAAGAATATCATTATAACCAACTGTCCTTAAGTCTACGACAGTTACATGGGATTAAAAACATCTGGCAAGCATCATTTGCGTAATGCATGGATAGTAACCTTCGCATTTACAGACTGTGCAGAAATTAACCGGAAATATACTTTAAATCACACAAATGGTGACTACGTTCTTCCTGTGAAAACACTCCGTGCGATAGATACGTGAAAACAGTTCGATTAAAGTGACACAAGGTAACATTGAGTCTGAAGGATCAGTTAGTAACGCCTGCTCACAAACGCATTAGCTTCACTATCTGTAACTTTCTGTCACTTCTCTGAGTGGAGGATCTGCAGAATCCCAATAAAGGTGGATTATGTGTTTACGAACGGAATCAGCTGTTTATTTTTGCCAGGGGTGGGGGCCTATATACTATCACAGGCTGCATGAATTGTGCATTATCCCTGGAGGGCCGCACAATCAATTAACTTTATCCTAAAATTCTACCTTTATCTAACTATGAGGAAGAGTGACTTCTCTTGACTCATTACCTAAGTACCTGCTTATCATGGAGCTTCGTTTTGACGCGATGCTGTGCTCTAACTTGGGTAGCAAAAATTCTGATGGCGGCCATATCAAATGTTCACGCCGGTGGTAGGACCCCACCCCTGATTTACGCCAATCCAACTTAATCTTCTTCTCTATAATGTGTCAGTTACTGAAAAGATCACTGTCGTAGTCCAGGTAGATAAGATGATTGACTGATTTGTGTGCTGGCGATAACGCACTCCCACATTTGCTGGTCACTGAGTGTGAGACCCGAACAGCTGAACAATCGATTGTACGAGAAAAACAGGGAGACGTTTGTTTGCGTCTTGTTGGTATAAATAGTTAGTGTGTTAAACTGACCACTAGAGGCGCAGGAGAGAAATTGATTGGAGGAACCGAAATCCAGCAACCATTCAATATCGATGCAGGGATGAGGTGCGAGATATTGTAAGTCACTATTCGGTACAACAGTGAACAAATCCGGTACGTTTTCAGGGAACGTGTAGTTATAGAGGTTGTGTATCGCAGAACTATCGAGTGTTAATGTGATAGATCTATATGAATGCTTTAAGTAACCATTTTTCCATGGCAAGTTAAAGTCAAACAAAAAGGATTGTTAGTGTTACGTTTTCGTGAACGTCTCCTGTCCTCACAACCTTATATTAAAGAGGTACAGCAACACTTGTTGCGTTCAAAGCACGTATGACTTTTTAACTTTAATACATACGATGCAACAAACCAGCGACAATAGCTGAATGCAAACTGCTATTTTCAAACTTAGACGTTATTTTGTTTGCACTTCAAGCTGTTTATTTACTCGCTTGTTATATTCGCCAAGGTTGCGGTCAACTCAGTGCAGAAGTATAAACCGAATTCTGTTCCTATAACCTAAAGTTGAATCGTACGTTTCACAAGGGCATTGACAGCGATGAAAACGGATGTTAATTCACAAAACTCTTTGCTTCATAACGCTACCAAACTCTGCCAAAGGTTGATGTTGTATTGCTTAAAATTTGCAACTTACAGTTGCATATCCTGAAATATGCCATGCAACACTAAATAGTGGATCTAGAGACGGTCAAAGTAAGTAATGCGTCTTCAAAATGTCTGAAGTTTTGACGAATTTGAAAGACATTCCTGGCTGTTTCAGAATTTCGGGGCAACCGTGCACATTCCTTTCCAGAAACATCATTGGCCTTTATCCCCCTCTTTGCACTGTCAATTTCAATTTCGATGTCAATTTCTATTAGAGATTATTCACAAAACCGTCAAACAAACTAGGGTTTATTAAATTTATCTGCAAAAACGCGTTTTTCCGAAAACCAAAATTGTGTTATTTCGACATCCCATAAATATTTGCTTCGGTTTTGCATGGAAAAACCACAACTGTATTAATGTACTTAAAAGGTATTACCGGTGACAAGATATAGCCACTCACACTTGTTTCATGAACGTACTGCTTTAAAATTTATGACCAGGTTTGGCTCCAAAGCTTTTCTCTTAGGTTACGCTGCATGTTGCGTTCTTCTTATTCAGATAGTGACTTTACTGGCTTGTTGCGTATTCACTTCAATTTATGTGGTTTGTCAAAAAATTTTTCTGTTAGAAACAACAAGGTAGAAAATAATGGTTGGAATGAAACTGTGCTGTGGTTCACAGCACTCATTTGTTTTAGGGTCATTGCTCCCGATACGGCTTTACAGCACTTTCAAGTTTTATTCTGTTTTGACATTTTCCATCTAGTAAAAATTTGTGAAGATAACGATGCTCCACTATTTTGCAAAGCAATTCGGATGTGAAGTGTAATTAAGCAAATTACGTTTTGATTGCTTGCTTTGCACAAAATCTGGTGTTGGTGAAATTGTTATCGACATGAAAACCTCACCGGGTTGTCACGTAAGAGATTCTGGTGATGAAACTAAAGCATATAGTTTAATGCTATTGTTTTCCAGCATCTTCATCACAGGTGTCTAGTGGCAATTTTATAGGTGCCGGAGCTCTGCTGGGTATTTCTGCTTATATTTGTAGGTGAAGACCCAACATTCACTGGTAGAGGTGGCGGAACGGAGCTCCGGCACTCTCCGTCAACACTACATCATTGACTAAAATACATTAGAAAATTGAAACAGTTGCTGAAGATCCACTAGCGATAGCTTGTGTTTTTTGTCTTTTATTTGTTTGTATAAATTTTGCATACAACCTGTACATCAGTGATGTAGTCGAGACCGTACCTTTGAGGGGGAAGCCGAGACCTTGTTAGAAAGGCTGAGACCGAGAACATTTTCAAACTTCAATTTCGTCGAATTTCATCCATTTTTGACCAGTTTTCAGGTTTTCTTTCTTGGAGATTAGGACCAAGGGCGAACAGGTTGAACTGTTGGAGCTCTTCAAAACTACGTCGATAGAGAAGTGGAAGTTTCTAGGCAAAAGTTAGCGACCAAGACCTGCATGCTTCGAGACCAAGACCGAGATAAGATCATCGAGAATCACAAAAACCGGTCAAGACAAAATCTGGAGACTCAATCGTTGCAGTACGTGGTTCAATTTTATGTTTTTATACCAAAGTTCAGTTTTGGTTTAAAGTTGATCAAGTTACCACACCAAAGCTACATTGGACAAGTGTATAAAAAGAACACTAACTCGTTTGATTTTGTCCAGCCCTGCAGCTACAACCTAGATAAGCTCATACCCAATAGCAGTGATCTTCAAAATTTTAGCACCCCGATAGCCCTAAGTCACATTTTCGTCAATCTGGATACTCATTTCAAGAAAGTTTAATAACAAAAAAGTTGTAAGAAATAAAACAGAACTGGTAAAGAAATATTCACTAGGGTAGTGAGGAAAAAGGTCAGTGCAAAAGCTGCATTACATTCATCTCCACTAATCGTCGTTTCATGTGGGTGCAATGTTGCTAGACTGCTAGAAGAGTCAAAGTAGATGGAAGCAAGTTCAAGGTCTTAGAATGAGGACTTGGACTTTACTTCTCAACACTGTTGAACACCCCAGCATCTAATCTCAATACCCCTGGAGGAAATGAGGCAAATTTCAAGGACCCCTGCCCTATAGTGATGGCACGTCATGTTGCAAGTATACAATCAGTAGGACCGAAACCAAATGAGTCAAATAAACCAAATTGAAAGCGCTTTTGAGGGAAAACACCTGTGTATATTTGTGAGTATTTGCAATACTTTACTTATGAGGCAAATTGGAATTTATGAGCACATATTTCATGTGCCAGTTATCTTTCATCCGTTATCAACGTTTCATACTTCACGACTTGAAACTGTCGTTTTCGCAAATTGAAGCGAAACCCCATTTCAACTTTCGCGTTTGCATTCAATATGGACTGGCGTGTGACAACTTCCACAACAAGGAAGGCGAGTTTTCTGCAGTAATTTTATTTATGCATGGAAACTTCAACGGGATTTCAGATCGCTACAGGACAGGCTACATGTATCGAAGCCAAAAAGTTGTTCCAAAATTCAACTTGTCTGCCTCTGGGATAGGAAGAGGACTCGGACACGACGTCAAGCTTCAAATATTTCTTGGTATCAGGGGTGTAGACAGGCCAGGCGGTTTCAGCAACCAATCCGTTATCATCCAGATTTGGATCTCTAAAAAATAACAATAGATACAATCACGCATTACTTTGTTTGGAACTATTTATGAGCGGTGTCGACCATTGATCTCATACACACGGCCTTGGGGGGAGGCGTATGTGTCCCGCGATGGCATTCTGTGCTGCCCACGATGCTTTTTGAAGTTTACAAACAATAATAAAGTGATATATTTTATTGGCCGCTCTTTAAAGTGTCCGACCAGTGATTATTATGAATACATAAATGGATAAAGTAACCCTTGCAAAGCATTGTGTCCTTGTTTTGTTATCTTATTTGTTGCTTTTTTCATCATTGTAAAAGAAGTTCTCAGAATGCAGCTCTCGGGGTTGCTTTATTTGGCCCTTGGAACAACTTGAGTGTGAGACCCCTGGTGTAGACAGTATATACTACAGTCTAAGAGTTAAGTTGTCTAGCTGAGAAAATTTTGTGCCGATTTTGGGCTTACACTGCTCCAAATTCTTGCATTTTGTATTTGAAAAATTTTACTATTTCAAGAATTTTGCTATGTTAGGAAAGTTGAGCAATCAAAAGCTTATCTTACCGCCCTTTGTTTTGCGTGGCCGATTACGACTCATTCACAAACACATTTTGATACAATTTGATGGTTTCTTCAATGTCATTCTTACAATATGATGTTATAGCGTGTCTATCGGTTTAAACGAAAATACATTTTCATAGATGTCCTGATTAAAAACCACAGGCTAAGCACAATTTCTCCATTTACCCTGTCTTGGCAAAATTGCTCCAGTAGTTCATTACTGAATAAGCCAGTGCAGCGTCATCCGGGTGCTGTCCTTCGCTGAGTGGGTCTCGAACGACATCGCCCCACACATAAGCAAGTTCCGACTTAAATGCAGCACCTGCAATGTAAAATCAGTTGCCCGTACGCTTTTTCAACAAAACTTTTGTTTCATTCATTGCACTATGAAAACTCTGTGAAACCACTCCTTTTATTTTTGCTCTGAATCGTCGCAGCTTTCTCTTGCATACGTGAGCACATTTCTTAGGTTCTGTGATTTTTTCAAGTTTGTAAATTGGTTTGAACGTTACCGATAAAAAATTACACTGGTCAGCAAATTTTGGAGTTTTGAGAACAATTTTAGCGATTGATATTAATCAACGTCACGTTTTCACTGTGCCACCAGTCACGCAACGTTTTGATCCTGCTCGATAGAAAACCGTTTCAAATGATTTAAGTGTGATAACATAAGGAAGGTTATCATTACGTTACTTACCAACCCATCCAGGGTAGGCAGATTGCTGGTCTCTCCAACCAGCAGCGCGGTCAAACTGATAATAATAAACAGCGGACCCTGCTGCAGCAGCTGATTCAGCTATTTCGCTCGCTGGTGCGGTGTAGTGTTCGTCAGTAGTCATAAACAGCGATTGTTCCTGGATTTCCTAAAAAATCAAAGCTTTTGAATCTCAATGTGTTCAATAGCCTCAAAAATTTGCAAACGTTTTTTAACACAATTTTTGCTTGTTTATCACTAACATGCACAACAGTTTTTTTAGTAAAGGTTTCGGTGAAAAATGATTGTGCGATATGTTTGGCAAGTAATTCAAACGCATTCCTTGTCTTTGAGCCATAAAGTTCCAATTTTCTACGGTCTTCTTGTGACATTAATGTCTTAAATATGTTTTTTCAAAAAACTTACGTCTTATTGTACTAAACACGCTTATTGCATATTTTGATGTTTTTCAGAAACGCCTATAAATAAGCTGTAGTCTTCATTCCAAAAATATTTGTTTGATCTTACTTGTTGATTAGTCGAAAATAGTGGGTTGCTCCATAAGGTATACTCAAATTCAATGTCACTGGTTTTTACTCCGTAATTTGTTGAATACTCAGATTCAATAAAATGGTGAAAGTCCTGTCCATTTTCAAGTGGTGTAATTTCATCCCAGTGGGTCGTTCCATCAGCACTGTTGGTACCTGGAAAAAAAGCATGCTGACTGAGAACCAATTCTATTTAAGCTTGATGCTGATGTGTTTTAAGACAAAAAAATATTTCATATTCACTTATAAGAAGAAAACGATGTGGGAAAGCATCTAATTAGAATTTTATGCTGGTTGGAGTAGTAATATTAGATAGCTGTCATCTAACATAATATTGTTGTGTATATTTGCTTTTCTAGCAATTTTACTTTCAACTTCAAATGTTTTGAGAACTGGCACGATAGAAGTTCTCATGTTTTACGAAATTCACTATTTATGCCAGAATACAGTTTATAGATTATCCAAATGCATATCTTTAGTCATAACTTCGTATCCTGTGCCGACGTAGGTTTTTCAGTAGAACTTTAAATTCGAAGAGTAACTAAAAAGTTCCATGAAAATGAAAAGAAATTCGCAAGTCTGCTTCTGATATCTTTTACGCGAACTAAGGTCTGTCTCCAACCTACTCAGTATAAAAGAAGTCATTAACTTCCCAACTGGTTTAGTTCATTACAGCAGCCACATCCAGCACGGGTAGTAGTGGTTGCTGTCGTAGCGACAGGCTTAGTAAACAC
>JGI24022J15233_10009652_pt1 | contig 10889 bp, 7 predicted proteins | sample Ectturendosymbi2_FD_15233 | JGI IMG/M metagenome (IMG submission 15233)
GCCAAAACGTTGGTTTGGAAACAGGACTATGACGTCATTTTGTGACGTCACAAACAGCGCACACCAAATGCAAATGACTACCCTATGCCGCTGAATGAAACCCCCCCATGAAAAGTTTCTGCGTACGCCACTGATGATATGGACCATGAGTCTGCAATAAAATATTATTATTATAATCTCTATTGGCTAGGCCAAAGGAAAGGGTGAGAGCAGAACCAACGAACACTCACACAGCAGTCATAAACACTAATCACTCAACTATGTTCACGTTGCTACTAGAATTCAACTTTGTATGTGGACAAAAGCGGAAACAGTTCGAATTCCAAGATAGTCCCAGCAGAGCTTTTGCCGTTGATGACAAAACATACACTGCCATTTAACAAATCTGTAAAATCTGATCACACTAAGAGTTTTGATATATTCAGAATAATCACATAAAAACATCAAAAATTTTCTCAGTCCGATCCAGTCCTGATCCGCCAATTTTCAAAAAAATTGCCGTCTGATCCAGTCCTGATCCGGACAAAACTGGCTTCAGTCCTGATCCAGTCCGATCCAGTCCTGATCAGTGCTCATCTCTGCCACATTGCATGAGAAATTGTTCAACCGTTTCTGGAATACCACAAGTGTGGCACACGCCATCGGGATGGAGATCTATTTTATGTTGGTGGGAATGGAGCCTACTGCCCCGTGCGTAATCGGAATATTGCAGTGGGAATGTGCATTTGTGTTCGGTTTGTGTCTATAACTGGACAAAACAGCTTGTATGTGATTGCTCTAGGGGTGTGGATGTAGCCTACTCTTCGTTCCACAATTGCAAGAAATGATGGGATACCAACGAGCAAACATCAGAGTAGCAAAGTTAAATAACAGCGCTGTTGTAGGCAACTTCAGGGTGAGTTGGAGAGCCCATAGTGAAAAGTTTAGCTAAGAAATCAGCGTTGACATTGCCAGGGATTCCCTTATGAGCCGGTATCCACATGAATTGCACCGTCATTCCTTTGCACAAAAGCTCGTGAGTGACGAGGACTATTTTGTTAATGACTCCATGTTTTCTCCAGTCGGCTGTGTTAATGGATTGGAGAGCTCCCAGACTGTCTGTTAGGATCACAACCCTACGTATGCTCGATAATGACACCCAGAAAAGGGCACTAAGAATTGCATATAGTTCTGCACTGAGTATGGAGGACCGACAGTTTATTTCGAAAGTTAGTTTTATCTTATATGTTGCTGTATGTAAACTCCGCTTCCTGTTTTTTCAGCCGTTTTAGACCCATCTGTATACACGTACACAAAATCTGGATAGTTTTCTTGCAAATGATAGAGAGCATTTCTTTTGATTATTTCCGGGTTTTGAGAATGAAGCATGTGTGTTAATGAGAGATCGATGTTGGTCTTGTGAAGAATCCATGGTGGAATATTAGAGATATTTATAGGATTAATATTAATACGTATCTGGAGAGACAGTGTCTTTGGTGGCCATGTTAAAACTTTGAAATATAGGAGCATCCGGATAAAGCTCATGCCAAGAATCTGCAATCAGCGACAAAGTTGGATGATTGTTAATGTTAGTAGGTGTGCTTTATATTTTAAGCAGAGCAATCTATGCTTGACGTGCAGAGGTGTCTCACCACTAGCTTGTAAGTAGACATATCGTAGGAGTGCTTCTCATTGCTCCCGTGCATAAGCGTAATGCTTCGTACCGGATTTTGTTAAGTTTGTCCAGTGACGATTTTGATGAAAAGAAAAATGCTTCCATGCCGTACTCGAGCACGGAGCGAACGAGTGCTCTGTAAATGTTTAGCAGCGGTTGTTTTGCTGCTCCCCAAGTGGTGCCAGTTAGCAGTCGGAGAACATTCAATCGTTTTAGAGATTTGCTGTGGATTTGATGAATAAGGAGTTGTAAATACCATTCCTTTGCAAGGTTATTCCCAAGAATCCGTGTTCGGTTTTTATAGGGATACTTTTGTCATGTATTTTAAGACTGATCTCTTGGTATTTGCGCTTATTGGTAAAAAGTACTGCTGTGGATTTTGACTGTGATATTTTGAACCACCATCTGTCACATCATTCTGCCACTTTTGCCAGTGATCGTTGGCACAAGTCATTTAATTGTTTGATGCTTGAGCCACTTTCCCAAAAAGAAAAGTCATTGGCATGAAGTGCAACCGGTGAGCGTCTTCCATCCGGGAGATCAAATAAGAATGGAAAATAGGATTGGACGCAAGATACTCCCCTGGGGAATGCCGTTTGTTGGGTATTTGACCATGAATAGCTTGGAGCCAACTCGAACTTGAAAACAGCGGTTTGTCAGAAATGACCGAATAAAGTTAAACATTCTTCCATTTATGCCCATTTTTAGGAGCTTGAAGAATGAGGCATCAGTGCAAACCATATCATGCGCTTTGGCAATATCAATGAACACTGGCAGGACATGATGTTTATTTGCCAGGGATTTGCCAACAATGTCGTGTAGCCGCATGATATGATCTGTCACTCTCCTGCGAATGCGAAATCCAGATTGTGTGATATGCCGAAGATTGTAATGTTCTAGGTACCATTTCAGCCGGTTGACAATCATTTTCTCCATTATTTTACAGGCACTGCTGGTTAGCGAGATAGGTCGATACGAAGATGGAAGATTTGATGGTTTGCTCTGTTTGTGAACTGGAATTACAATGGAGTGCAGCCAAGGCTTCGGTACTACTCCTGTGACCCAGAGTTTGTTAAACAAGAACAGCAGGAATTGAAGAGAATGGTCTGATAAATGTTTAAACATTTCGTAGCAAACTCTGTCATGCCCTGGGGCTGTGTTTTTGGTATTTGAAATATCTGTCTTCAGTTCGTATAAGGAGAAAAAATTATTTATGCGTGTATCCAGCGTTTCAGTTTCAAGAGCCGATTTTTTAAATTTAGAGGCTAAGTTCGGCGGGTTTCGAGTGAACGTTGTTGGAAGATCTGTAGAAGAGCTGACGGTTTCAAACTGATTTCCCAGCATGTTTTGTGTTGATCATTGCTGGCGACAATTCCGTTGTTCTCAAGTTGTGGTATGCGAGTGTAGCTGAGAGATCCCGAAACTTTCTTAATCGTTGTCCAAACAGTGGAAAGCTTGGTGTTACTATTAATTGAAGTGCAATAACTACGCCAAGTTGAATGTTTAGCTTCCAGTATTACTTTTCTCTCTTTTGCCCTGCATCTTTTGAAAATCAATATATCCAATGGACTTCTCGTTCGTCTCGCACGATTTAAAGCATGTTTTTTATTTTTTACAGCAACTTCGCAGTCTTTTTTCCACAAAGGGATGGAAATTTTATGGAAAGGTTTAGTCTGTGGGATTCTGGAACATGCGGCCTCAAGTAGGGTAGTTTCGAAAAACGGAATATAATTGGCAGACATGAAGATGATTGATGTTAATCGAAGACAGCTTTTGCTCACAAATTCTACTGAATTCAGGCCATTAGGCTTTTGACAAATTCCATCGGGGCAAAAAAGTGTTGATCGTTGGTTGTACGTGGTTGAGGTTGATACTGGTGATGGAGTGGTCACTTCCTAACAACTCATTTGTGACCTCGGTAAAACAGTGTCTAGCGATGGAGTTTGAGGCTATGCTAAGATCTAGTATGTTCCACAGACCTGCACCTACGAGATAGAAATGAGTGGGAGTAGAAGTATTGAGTACGACGTAATCGTTGCTTTCAAGAAAAGAAACCGAGGTTCTCCCATTTGCATCCATCGAAAGGCTACCCCACATGCCGTGGTGGCTGTTAAAATCTCCGCATATAATAACTTTCCTGTGCCAGGCCATTTGATTCAAAACTGTCGTATCAAGGTTATTGTTTGGGGGATGGTATACATTAAAATGTGGACGTCGTTGATTTTAACACCCATAGTTTCCATCCCGTTCTGAGAGGGTATGGTAACTTGTGTGTAAGCTATGGAGTTTTTGACACAAATGCAAAGTCCCCCGCCCTTTCCCAAGTGTGGGGGCCGATCTTTGAGTAATATAGTGTACTTGGAAGGTGAGGCTGATACTTAAAATTGAGATGAGTTTCCTGTAAACAAAGCAGATCTGGAAGAGTTGCAAGTTGTAACAGATAGTGCTTAAACTCTGGAACTTTTCTATAAATGGATCTACCATTCCATGGTAAGACTGGAAGGGCCATTATAAGGCAAGTGTGTTAAGGTATGAAGTACTAATTGGTAACCCCATTTTTGCTCCGGCTGCTTCAGATATAATTTAGAAAATATCTATGGGTTTGTTGTTCTCCTTTTAAATCTGAAATTTTATTGATGACTTCAGCAAGAAAGGCTAAGAACAACAACGGGTTTCCGAATGTAAATCCTGAAGAGTTTTCCACTTGAGTGGAGCATTCCATTTGTGAGTCTATGGTCGAAACGCTCCTGCTGCGATTTAAAGGCTGTGTTGACTGACTGAGAACTCCGTTGCCATAACCAACCGGCAGTGGTGGAAATTCGTCATTCGAGGAGCGGTCTGGTACAAATTGGTTTTCAGTGCTACACTGTTTTCTGCATGCTTCGGCATACGTAATGTTGCATACAGTTTTAATTTTCACTATTTCTAATTCACGTTTGTAAAGCGGGCACGCTGTATTGGCAGCAGAGTGGTTTCCTTTACAATTTGGTTATCTTTTATTGGGGGAATCACAATTCTTCCAATTGTGAGCACCCCCACAATTGAAGTATCTTTTTTTGCCCTTATAGTAATTAGCCACATGCCCGTATCTGTTGCATTTAAAACAGCGTAGAGGCTTAGGGATGTATTGCTTGACTTTGAATTGCAAGTACCCTACTCGCACTTCCTCTGGAATCTGGGACTGAGCAAATTGTAGCAGCACTGTAGTGGAGTCCCTCATGTTGCCTTCATGGTCTTTGAAGTTAAATCTTCTAACATAACTAACGTTTCGAGAATTAAGGCTGGCTTTCAGTTCGTCGGTTGAAAGATCCACCGGGACTCTATAAATAACTCCTTTCGCATTAGCTGGCTGCAGGAGAGAGGCTAGAATGGAGATTGATACGCCCGAGCCATCACTCAAGAAAGCCAAGACCAACAGGCCTTTCACTTGAAGTGTCGTTTCTACCTTTACCATAAGGTTTCCATTTTTGAAAGGTGTACAAGATCGTTAAACTCCTACACATTTATTTAAGCACTTATCGATTGCAATGGGACTGTAGGTACAAAGATTTTTCTTTGTTAGACTCTGTAGGATAACTGGCTGCACTTCAGTCACACTGTCCGCCTCGCGAGGCAGAGTGTCAGACATCGTTCTGGAAGCTTTTCTCTTCCCTCTTTTAGCCTTTTCATGAGGTTCCCTAAAATTATCGGGTGATTCAAACGAATCACCCATTTGGAAGGGCAAGGGCACCTTTGTACTGTGTTCAGAACGTGGTTGGAGGTGATGGTAAAGAACGAACTATAAAAATGAGGCTATCAAAGAAATTACTATCAACCGTCGCAATCGCAACCAGCTAGAGAACAAGACACGTCGAATACCTCTGCTGCAAAGCAACACCTCGAGAATCGCAAGAATCAACGAAGAAACCACAAAAAATTCTCACTACTCGAACCTTCGACATGGCGAACAACCGGCGAAGAAAGAACTGACAATTAGAAATCCACTACACAAAATGAAACCCGAACAAGAAACTGGGGTCAAGTCAGAATCTTTGGATCTGAAGTGGTGTAGTAGGTAGGTGCGTTTCAGTAGCACAAAATGACACTTTGCTAAATCCTTTTTCCCAAGCCGTGGTACTGATACCAATCCAGGAAGACACTGAAATATGAAACAGTCCTGATGCTAAATTTAGTTAAAAACTATCAGGCTTCCAACCAAAAATGCAACCAAACAACATTTTTTGAGAAATGTACTACATTAGTAATGGTGATCGTTTTCCCCAACAAAAATAATCAAAAATTCGCAGAAGAACAAGCAGTTTGACGTGGCCACTAAGTTTGTTAATAACAACCAATATGTCAAGATTCCTCTTATCACTTTGAAAGTTCCACCAGTTTGCACGATTCAACACTACCCTAATCATAAAATTCTGTAAGGCCATTTGAGGTCTGTCTCAGAAAAAAGTGCTACACAAAAAAGTGGTACACAAAGAAAAGGATTAAAAAATGCCTTAAAAATATCAATATTTTAAACAATCTTCCAGGTTTTGCCAATTCCAGCATATTTGTGGTTAAATACCAATCATTTACGAAATTTTCAATCAGATGGCCTGTCACAAAATTAATCTTGCAAGGAGATATTTAACCAGTACGACAAAGAAAAATTCAAATAAGACTTCTGAAAAATGATTGGAATATACAATTTCATTTCTATTCTTCGAAAGTTACTACAAATGTCAAAAATTGCTGTGCAATGTTTTGAAATTTTTGGAGAGGCAAATGCCCCAAATTCCCCCCCTGGTTGTGCGCCTCAGTAGAAATAAGGCATAATGCTAAATACGCTAACACTTGAGTGTATAGGCAGCAAGAAAAGGCTCATGGCTTGGTAGAAATTACTGTGTGTTGCTACAAAATCTCACAGTTAAAACTACAGGCATAGCTTGTTTCTAACTAAGATCATTCGGAAATGATGAGACACTTAATTTCCAAAGGTTAACTTAATTTGCCCAAGCGTAAGCGCCACTTAGCACAGAGTTTGTTGAAGACATTGGCAACATAAAAAACTGTGAACTGGCCAATAACACAGACAATTAGCAGCAATATCAGGATAACAATGTGAAGAGTAGAGTAGGTTTGGTTACACACCAGATCAACCGCATGGATTGTTACAAGCCATTATGGACCTTATGGTCTGTTACAAGCCATATAGCACCCATAACCAGGTATATGCACGTGGCTTGGTAAATGTGCGAATTGTGCAGTGAAGCCGAAAATTTATTTTGTTTTTTCTAAAAATGTAAGTCTTGTACTCTATCCTCAAACCTTTCACTTTTAAAAAATCTTTGCCTTGAAAGCAGACAAGGTACACCCGTAAATATGTCGCTTTCAACTCGTTCAGGGAAACATTTTTTAAAAGTGAAAGGTTTGAGGATTTCAAGGCAGTCTTGAGGATTTTTGCCGATGTTTCGGTTTGACCTCGATGTTTGTTCGCATCTTGATGGAAATTGTGCAGTGAAGACGAAATTTTGTTTGTTTTCTTTGAAAATGTAAGTCTTGTACTCTGTCTTCAAACCTTTGACTTTTTAAAAATCGTTTCGTGAACGAGTTGAAAGCGGCATGTTTAGGGGCATACCTTGTCTGTTTTCAAAGCAGTCTTGAGGATTTTTGCCGATGTTTCGGTCTGACCTCGATGTTTGATCGCATCTAGATGGAAATTGTGCAGTGAATACGAAATTTTGTTGTTTTTTTTAATGTAAGTCTTATGCTCTTGCTTCCTATCTTTTACTTTTAAAGCAGTCTTTAAAATTTTCCGATTTCTCTTGCAAAGCATCATGCGCTTTATGTGGATCCGTTGGTTTTAATGCTGATTTTGAGTTTGAAACACTTTTTCTCTTTTTGGTTTGGTTGGTGCCGGCGGGTTCATAGTGGTGTATTTTACATAGGCACGCACTGATTTCTGAAACCATCAATGGTGGTGAAATGCTCGGTACTCCCACCGAGTGTCACTTACCCGGGTCATGTGAGGTCATCCACGTGAAACTGCGTAAGCGCGTCGCCACGCTTTCAACTCTTTTTTTTTCAAGCGTCGCCACGCTTTCAACTCTTCAGTAGCTTCATCTTTTGTGTGGCTTGTAAATAGGTGCGCTTGCGGTCATCCACGCTCTTTTCGATTTTGCAAAGGAGCGATTTCGTCACGATTTCGGGTCACGCTGAACGGACGTTAGTGTGGGGTGACGAAATCACGCTGAACCAACGTTATGGTTAGAGGGGGGTATGCGCCAGATGGCTGCAAAAGGCTGAAACTCGCTCAGCGCATGCTTCTACGGTTTTGCTTATTGTTAGCAGTATTCAAAAGAAGTTCTTCACGCCCATGATTCTTTTTCAATGAGTAATTCAATTCAGGCATATATGACACCTTCGGTATTTTTTTGTCTACTTACTTTTTATCAAAAATCGTATGATATTAGAGTAAAGTAACTTTGTTAGTGCTCAAACTGCTCAGTGAGACTGATATTTTCAGTGTAGTTTTTGTGATAAACTTTAGATGAAGGAAAGTATATTTTTTTCATTTTTGAAAACCAGGTCATGCACACCCGACGATAGTGTTGTTGCGACAGCTATCCTTTTAATTGCGAGCCGTGGGGGAGCTAGTCTGCAGAACTTTGAGAAACGCGCCTTGACAATATTTCGCCTAGAACCTGGCCCTTACGAATCCGCACATGAACTGAACTGTAGTCTCTTGTTCCCTACAGCAATGGCAACAGAGCCAAAGGCACTCAGCAAATTCTTTGTTAGCAAATCCAACGAACAACAAACTTCAGGGGCGATTGATCGTCAACACGGTTTCTGAAACACAACAGAAACAAACTAAAGGCATTCTACCAGCGCAGCTAAAACTACCAAGACAAACTTCGTCAGATTAGCTGAACGTGCGACAAGCAATAAACAAATGGACAAACGCGCGGCTCACAAGACTGCGGCTATTTACATAGAACAACTCGCATTAGCACATGATTGTAGTTCAACTAACTGCGCTGAACTGCGAAGAGCACGGCTCTCGTAATTAAGCAGACGTGCTAAAATGACAATTAAAGAAGTAATGAGCATGCAACGTATTAATTCAACAGTTAACAAGAGAAGCACTTGGCTGCGACTATTTTCAATGAATACGTACGACTCGAAGACACAACAGCTAACTTGCACTAAGCTTTACTGTGCTAACACTTCGGCAGGAACAAAAAACAAGTTTACGTACCAAAGTGGTGTTATCACCACGGCTCAGTATTTGGACTTTGCAATCAGAAAACTCGCTGTTGCGGATAGCAGAAATTTGGTCTATTTTGCGTAAAACCGAAATCTTTACAAAAGGTCTAGATTAAACCGACCTGCATTTTATCGTGCTCAGCGCGGTACTAACAGAAAAACATCTTCTTTGTTACGACTGTTCGAGACTGCAAAGCAGACGAAGGTCTATCCCAACATCCTGTTTGCAGATGCAAAAGGGCGACATGAGATAAATAAATAGTTACTCAACGTGTCCTCTAACGACCCATGCCAGGGAGTTGCAAAAAGGTTGCTACTGTAGAAGTATCAGTGCAATCCATCAAGGCAGTCCATTAATATTAGACTTTAAGGCGGCGTTCAAAGAGTGAATCACATTTTTTGGACGTACTAGAGAGTTGCACGTATTAAAATATTGATCACCGGACATGCAGCTTGAAGCGGCTAAACAAGGGTTATGACATGTGGTTGCTGTGCGCCGTTACAAGTGTGACAAAAACTGAAAGTTAGTAATCCAGGGTTAAAAATCTTTCCGTCAACGAGTTAAAAACGACATATTTACGGGTATACCTTGTCGGTTTTCAAGGCAGTCTTGAGGATTTTTGCCGATGTGTCGGTTTGACCTCGATGTTTGATCGCATCTCGATGGAAATTGTGCAGTGAAGGCGAAGTTTTATTATTTTTTATGAAAATTTAAGTCTTATGCTTTTACTTCCTATCTTTTACTTTTGAAGCAGTCTTTAAAGTTTTCCGATTTCCCTTGCAAAGCCTCGTGCGCTTTATGTGGATCCGTTGGTTTTGAATGCTGATTTTGAGTTTGAAACACTTTTTCTGTTTTGATTTGGTTGGTGCCAGTGTCGAGCGAAATTTCTGACTTCACATCATGTACGCATGCACGGAGAAATATTCTACATACCAAATACGCTGATAAAACTGATTATTAGGGCTTAGGAATTCATGTTTAGGTAAGTATGTGGGGTTAGGGTGAGAAAAAAAATAATTGAGATCACGGACTAAGTCCGAAAATTTTCGATGGTAAAAGTTATTAATATGTTATAGATTGTTGTGGGTATCTGACATCTAAGCAAAATGTTTGAATTTACCCAACACACATCAAAAAACTAATTGCCAAACTTTATTTCTTAATTCTGAGAAGCAAAATATTTGAAAAACAATAACAGGTCAGAAATTTAAGAAAAACAAATTATTTATTACGACGGTCTATCATTTTCAATTGCAAAAAACATCATGAGTTTGAATTACAATAAATGAAAATAGAATTGTAAATAAATGCATTCAAAATATCTAGGTTTGCTGTCGACCAAGAATTAATTCAGCTGATGCAAGGCCCCAGCAAGGTTACAGGTGTGGGGGTGCATGACGAGGGCACTTCCCCCAGCTATTTGAAAGGGGTGGCAACGGGTGCACAGGTTCCCTTACATAGCAGTATCATAAGTAAATTCATGATTTATCATTATCAAGATCGAATTGAAACAAATTTCCTATGGTTTCTTTTATAATTTTTGGGGTCAACATTGTTGTTTGACAAAAGCAAGCATAATTGGTGCTTGCTTTTGTCAAACAACAATGTTGACCCCACTCACAAAAAAATTTGTAAGTTTCTATTGCCCTCAACTCATTTACTGCCCTCTTGCCGTGTCGCTGTTCCGGCATCCCTGGGCCCCAGGCTAATCCACTTGTGAGGCCCCGTTTACCAATGTTACGACTTGCGAGTAGGAGGAAATGATAAAAGGCCAATAAATTTACCCAAAGCCGAAAATGACGATCTAGACTTAGAGTATAAACGCTCTCCAGGTGCGCTCAATAAAAATTTATAAACCTTTACTGCAGTAAAGCGCCCCACGATCATTGCTATTTGATAATTTATCCTGTTTAGGTGTGTCACATTTTGCATTTGGGAGGGCAGACTATGACTTTAATGATGGCCTAGTTCATGGTCGAGGTCATGGTGGAA
>JGI24022J15233_10009654_pt1 | contig 10888 bp, 5 predicted proteins | sample Ectturendosymbi2_FD_15233 | JGI IMG/M metagenome (IMG submission 15233)
TTTTAGCTGGGTTTATACTTTCTCTGCCACGCCCAGATCCTTGCGGATCTGAGCAACCCATCCACCGAGAGAGACCGGTTGCGACCCAGCACCCCCTGCGCTACTGTGTTGATCATCTAGCAGCTCCTTCCCACATATATGCACCACCACGAGTTGAAACCGGACAGTAACAAAGCTAATTTAACCGCTGAGGGGCATCGACTCGACAACCTTCCGGTTCCTTCTATGCCCTGGCGTCCTTGCACTGATTTGTGTTTTTTTCTAGCTGAATATTAATTATCGCCAAATAAAATCAACTCAACTGTAGGGAGCATATGGTCTGGTGGCTTTAGATGACGAAACACGAAACTTGCTGTTCATGTACCGAAGTCTAACTTGGCGGAGTGATATGTGAAAAGATCGAACCAAATGGCACGAGCACGACGGTGACTGGCACAGCTTATACGAAATGGAAACACCTTTGTAGGAATCTGTCAAGTGCCACGTTTGGCCTTCATTTCTACGTTGTACCAGGAATCTGTCAAGTGCCACGTTTGGCCTTCATTTCTACGTTGTACCTTATGCAATCCTAGCTGTGACACGATGTTCAACAGAAAAATATATGCTGATTCTCTAATAATTGGAATTTGGTGTTTCCAGCCATGTGAGACAAAGGGTGGCCCGCCATGAAGAGCTACGCCTGAGCCTCTATCGTGCGCCACTATCGCACTACCTCACAGTTGTGGTGGTCACATGAAACAGAAATGAAGCATTACACCTACAACTCTGAAAACTTCGCCATAGCACAAAAGAAAAGTCGCAGATTTGAAAGAATCGCATATTCGCGTGAAAGGTTTATTGCAAAACTTGAGGCTGTCGACGAGATCAAACACCATGTTTCCACAATAACTCTCAGGCCGGATTCGATTTTCACATCACTACTATCCACCGTTGTGGTTATTTTATACATGCAACGAATTATTTCACTATTACGCTTTATTTGTAACGCTGCGGAAATGGGTAATGTTGATTTCTGACAACATGCAGAAGTTTGAGAAAGAAATTTGTGGGAAAGAAAGTAACGCAAACCTTTAAACTAAAATGCGATTCATGAACGTAGCTTGGAAAAACAAGTAGAAAAACAAAGCAAGATTTAGTGGTGTCTTTAATTTCTTCATGCCCCAGCCCATCTGTTTTACGGCGTCCCTGAATGTCTCATAATTGATTTACAAAATTTGGACATATTCCGTCAGCTATTTCGATAAAGCTTTGCTCTTGGGCGTTTCAGTGTCATTACAAACTACTCACAAGAGGACCGTGATAAAAATGCTACATGTTATTTTTGTGTAATTACAAATAACTGCAATAAAAACAGCTAAAAATGTTTAGTTGTATAAACGTTGATATACCTCAGCAGGAATTTTAGTTTTTTTCATGCAGAGCTAAAGATGACGTAAAATGCAAAACGGCAGCGACTACTTGTTTGCACACGTCTAAATACGTATTTGATTTAGCTTTTGGGATTACTTTCAGCTGGCAAAAACTTTATGCCCATACATTTCATAAACTTATTCCAGTTTCGCTGCATTTGCTTTGGTGTTGTTTTACCTGTGTTTCACTTGTAGACCCAGCACAGCCAACATTTTTCCAATCTTAACACTTGACATAAATATCTATTCACGAGGAAGAACTAATTTCCTGCACAAAAGAAAACTATTTGTGGAAATTAAGGGAGAGAACGATGCAACAAATATCTGTCTGGCTTAGTTTCATGACTACCTTCTTTTTGCCAAAGTAACTAGTAAATCATGGCGACGTTAAAAAATTTTCATTTCTGTCTTTGATCACTTTGTGGTTGCGTCCATTTTTTTAACTCACGAGGAATTTTCCATCTCTCAATTTTTTAAACTTGTGGGAAATTTCCCAAAAACCGGCACATGTTTGAACAGTCATTACGCTTGTGGAAGAACTCAGTTCCTCTTTGCCAAATCAGTCGGCCTGTAGCCACTTGTTTCTCGGTTTGCCTGCTTATCACATCAATCATTGCGAAGCGACGATATCAAAACATTCCCTCAGGCACTAAAATTTAAACTCCTTGTAAATTTCGCACCTCAGCGGAAAGGTTCGATTCTACATAAGGCCGGCGGTTGATCTCAAAGTACAGTTTACTTCATCATTTTTCAGCACCTTCCACGTCTTTGATCACAGCACACATCGCAGACTGCAAAGGTGAGTTTTGATGAATTATGCTATATGCATTTTTGTGATATTAGCAAGCGCAGCTTCTCGTGTTATTTGGATCAAAATCGGTATCTGTTATTTACTTCGTCGACAACCGTGTTCGCTTATCATGCTTAATAAAACGCAGACGGGTGACGTCATATAAAATTGTCCTATATTTTGGTACTCGAGTCAGTTTCACTTTCAGCGTAGTAGCATTAGATCCCTCGTCTAGGCATCAAACCCCAGTCGTGCAGTTTGCTAAAAGTTTTCACGAGTTTTGTTTTGGTTGCAATTCTGGCATTTGTATATAAGTCAACATGTACGAGTCCTGAAGAAGCATGAAGCGCAGTCACGATTAAAAAAAACAACTGATGACGTTTGCCAATCACTGAAACCTGCAAGTGCAGACGGTTATGTTCTCTGTTTTGAAGTAGTTGATGCCTAAGTGGTTTCGGAGCTGTATGTGAAACGATTGCGTGAATTTTGAATTTTATGGTTTTCTGTTTGCATTTTGTACACAATCTGAGTTCCACGTTCAGGGCTATACCATCGCCAGGTAATGCATCTCGTGCATCGGNATTGATTTCATTCTGACTGATTCCCAACTCTTGCTTGTATGCATGGGCGTCGGAAAGGGGGGCAGGGCCACTTGGCCCCATGGATTTTGAAATTTGACATTTTCATATGAAGTATTTAGCAAAAAAGGCTGTTTTCTTAGTTTCAAATGGGTAAAACAAAATTTCGCCACTTTTGGCCCCAACCCTGGAAAAATTCACTGTAGGCATCCCTGGAAAAAATCCTCCCGACATCTGCACGCTCGTGTTTATAGCAACCTGGCCGCGTTTTTTTATAAAGTTGCGAGTTGGCAGTGCGCGCTGACCGTGCTTACTGCCGCGTTGTTGAACTGGAGCTCTGACCAGACATCTCGTAAGCCAATGTGTTTTTGCTTCTGAAAAGCCGGTCAAGGAACTTCAAGTGATGAGAGCCTTGCGAAAACCTTGCTTCGACCTGGCTAACTAAAATATCAGGTAGCTTCGTTAGAAAACAAGACCAGTGCCATATCAACCCCGAGGCTGACTTTGTTGCATGTAGCGTTAGGGAATGCCTTCAACTTCGCACTGGATCTGCAAAACGCATCGAGAACCTTAAATTGGTTCCCTCGTTATCTATGCATTCGCCAGTCTAATATAAAAACATAAGTTTTGTGTTCGCAACTGCGGCTTCGCTAATAAGTCATTTACGGAACACTGAGTACCTAACTAACCACCGCACATCAACGGCGATGAATTAATTTTGTGTAGAATGATTGAAAGGAGCGATTGTTGTTTACTTGTACATATAATAAAACATACATTTTCATCATTTTTCAGTCAACGCTATCAAAGGAAGGAAAGACAAAAATGTGTTTCAAGTATTTTCTAATCGCTGCGTTTGTAAGCTGCGCTTGGTCTCAGGCCGATCCATGCACGTAAATCAAGTTTGTGTTTGTTTGTTGCTCATTAATAGACTGATTTGCATTAGGTTGATCATTGCAAAATTTTAAATGACTTCGATGTTTCATTTAAATATAAATAAGCAAACAAACCATTCTTACATGATTTCGAAACAAGATTTACCATGACTGAAATTATAATGGACAGTTCAAAAAACAAGTGCTTTCGTCGTCGGTGTAACTCATTGATTGAAGTGCAGCTTTCCAAAATTCACTGACTGTGCGTATTTACAAATTAGGCTTTGGTATGTTGTCAATATTAGCGCAAACGCAATTTAGGGGAAGATTCAACTGTGGGCGAGTCAAACGTTGAAATTAAACAACAAAATGGGCTGCGTCAACATTAAATAGCGGGTGATGCTCTCTGAACGAAAATGAAGTGTTTGCTTATTCCAAACTCCCTCATTTGCTTCAAAAGATGCCGACCATTTGTTGATATACAAACGAAAAGATGCAACCGCTTTTCTCTAAATATTTCAATCGACGTTTGAAACTGTTCTTTTAAATCGGAAGTGTTTTTTCAGATTGCCGCAACGCATTCTGGACTCAATTCTTTAATGCTGACAACCCACTTGGCAACGGAGACGATGAAACAACGCTCAATGTTAGAATAAAATATGGTAGTAGAATGTGCAGATACCCAATCCTGGTGGACGCGAAGGTTGCCCTCACCAACGTTCCGCACTGGGATTCCGGTCAGATCCTTTCGGTAAGCCCTCAAGGTGGACTCAAATGTGTCAACGCACAGAACCCGGGAGGATGCCTCGACTACAAAGTCCGTTTTCTTTGTTGTCCAAACAGTAAGTAGCGCAAAGACTGAGAGCAAAATATACTTTCGCAAAGTTCGCAACTGTTCTTTGTTTTTGGAAAAGCAATTCGTTTTCAAACTTTGCTTCTAACCGGGCAACGCAGGTATGATTAGACAAAAGCGGAACTTTCTTTTAGTGAATTGTTTAGACGACTTCGCTGTTTCAGCCGAAAAATGTTGCATTTCTAATTTTTGGTCTTTCTATTTGACATATTGTTCTTGACAACTTTCTGCACCATAGAAATGTCGTTGGCAACGGATGCGTTGTTGCAAAACAATTCATACAGTAGTTTTCTGCAATATTTTTAACTGAAAAGATTTTATGGAAAAGTGCCGAATATCTTCAAAATTTTGACAACTTGTTTCATTTCCAATCTCTTACGCACTCTTCTTTGTAAAGTTTGGATCAGTGGAAACTACTCAGAAAAATTAATTAAATATTTTGCTAAACTCTTGCAAAATTTATGAACGACGCCGTTTCAGCCAGTTAACAGTATGCTTCCATCAGGATCAGGCCCGTAACCAGCTTGGGACACCAGGAGGGGCGAAGAGTTTTCTGAGAGGGGCCCCAATTTTTTAAAGTATGTCCAATATTTTCAAACTATATCCAACACATTTTTCCACAAAGGGGCGAAAATTTTCTAGGGGGGGCTTTGCACCCCTGGGGCCACCTGGTTACGGGCCTGATCAGGTCGAATGGCAATGAGAATAGGAAAGTGATGGAAACCACCGAACACGCGTGATTACATGGCATAGATATAATTGTAATAACAAGTTCATTCAGTACCTTACTCTGAAACATGTTTTGCAAAAACACTTTTGCCAGGACAAAATTTTTGATATACGGTAGCTGATGTATTCTTTTTGCCTGCCTTTAAGAGGACCTTTTTGTTTCGCCAAAGTCCTGCTGCTTACAGTCCCACAGAGTACGCTGAATATACTGCGTCTTGGCGATCAGTAAGGTGGCTAGGATCCTTCCCATTTCGTAGCACGTTGCCAATCGTTCGCATGGGTTTTAGAAGCGATTTAAGTTTGTGGTCCTTTAAGCAAAGGCACGATAGTATGGTAGTACCAGTGAAGATCGGCTCTCTATCAGTTTCTTATAGTGGTGATCAAACTTGGTGAACGAGTCGTCAATGCGGGCGGATAGCCATTGCCCTTGAGGTCTTGCTGAATACGTTTATTCTCTCCGTGGTGAATGCTTTCAGTGGATGTCCAAAGTTGATCTTCACAGTAAATTTTGATCTTCACCGTTTTACCTCAATTCATTTTGGTTCTAGCCTTGAAACATTGAAGCATAAAAATCAACAATACTTTAGCCACAAATATTTTGTTGGGTGTTGAATTAATTTATGGCTCTATTTTGTCTCGCAACTTTCGTGAAAATCAAGAAATTTGAAAGAGTTCTTTTAATGTATTTCAGTCTTAACCGGACCAAACACACCGGTGTGATGACCCGATGCAGGAGAGACAGCTGCCTAGAAGCTTTTACAGAAAATCGTTTCATATGTCGAGAAATGCGACAGGTGCACGTTTAACTCTGGTGTTTTATAATAAACACAGATCACCCAATTATTCGTGTGTTCCGGTTTGATATTGTATCTTGGTTTGAACGAATTTGCAATAAGTACACAATTCACAGTTCAAACATTCTGACATATTAAATAAGAGCATCGGAGGAGTGTGGCTTGAATGAAAAGTATATGGAGACAGGCATGATACCCATTGTTGGCAAAGTTTCGCAGTGCTGTGTCAAAAGATAAGAAAGCTAAATCTTCTCACAAGCATGATCTATTCACTGAAATCATTTTACAGATCTTTGCTTAAAACCTTCACTTTTGGTTTTCGAGTGAATATTTGCGTTCGCTAGTTTTTCCATCTCTATATGGATCTCTAATCAGTTTTAGCAAACCCGTGTTTCTTGCCAACCAATGTACACAGACGTTGCTTGAACCAGAAAACAACTAACTTCGTGTAAGGTGCACCACTGTGGCCATTTTTCGGGTGTGAGTGCAGCTCTGCTGTTGGGTTCGAAACGTCGTCAGGTTTTTATTTGTCATTGTGACCTGCATAGGCGTAGCCAGGGGGGGGCAAAGGGGTCATGTTCCCCCGAAATTTTTGGAAAACAGTAATTTTGTGCTTTGAGAGGCGTTTTTCCAAAAAATAGTGTTATTCGCCTAAAATCAACCATTTTGCCCCCATCCAGATGTTTTAGCCCCACAAATTTTTGGGCTGGCTACGCCACTGGTCACCTGTCAAGTCCAACACACAGATTTTTGGTAGTTTCGTGTGGAACCCTGCACAAGACAGTGAATATAATGAAGCCACTCAAGTCCCGGGATTTGCCCAAGTCATAACTCGCAGCAGACTGAACTAGAGAGCTGTTCAAACCCACTAAATATCCGGAAAGATTTGTGTTTTCGATTGAAAAAATTGGGTGTTTTGGATTTGAGTTTTTTGTAGGTGACGTCATATTAGGTGTAGGTTTAGGCTTTTTTGGCTTATGCCATCTGCCCCTGGGCCCCAATCGCAAGAGGGAGTCTTTTGTTTCTAAGAAACTAGGCGAAAATCCGCATATTTGGAGCCATTATTGATTTTCTAGTGTTTGTGGTTTGGAAATTATCGCCTAAAAACAACAATATATATAATTAATCCCCTGGGGAAACAATTAATTATTTAACTGTTTATAGGTTATTTAAACAAAGTATTTTAAACGAAGAAGTGAAAGAAAAAAATCAAATAAACTGAATCATACCTATTGAGATAGCAACATATTTGGGCAAAAATGAGGCTCGCCAACTCAAAAACACGAACAGAAGGGCCCAAGAGCAACTTTGGGGAGACAAACAAAGACAACCCAATCAGCTTCATTGAAACAAATGTTTGAAGTAGAAGAAGAAAAAAAATGTCTTCAACTAGGACTTTGTAAATGTCGGAAATCAGACGTTGGCTGAGTTACGTGACATTCAAAAAGATATGTTCAGTTCAGTTTTCGAAAAGTTTCGTTTATACTCGTTTTCTGTACTCGTCTCGGAGTGTCACGAGTGGTCTGCGGCTCCCTTTCTGCTTGCTTGCGCCATGGGCCACGCGGTTGCTTTCACAGTGAATGCTGCACCGGTGGCGAGTCAATGGCAGCCTCATCCGTCAACGCCGAGCAGGAGGCTTCATGGACAGGCCGCATGTACCGTTTTTTCAAGTCTTCGGTATTACGCGACGGGGAACCCAGTCTATCGGCTTTGACGGCGTGTGCTCTGCTAAATAGGCCATTTAGCCGGTTACAGCTATATTTACACCACGCGACCATGCCTGTTTACTGGTACTATCAAACTTAAGACGTCTGTGACATAGACGAATCATGCATAGCCTAAACGTTGCACAAGGATTGGAACAGTATAAAAAATTCAATACGATACGTGAGTTGCCACAGGTTGGAAGTTGAATTTTAAATGGAACTGCCCGCAACTAAAGGTTTGGAACTTGTTAGAGAGAGAGTTCCACAGCTTGGAAGCTGTGCGAAAAAGTGAGCTATAAAAAATTGATTTTCGCAAGCGGGAAGTTGAACATTAACCACGAACTGCGAAGAGTAAGTAAGAAACGTAGGGACCAAGTCCTTCAGAAAGTAGAGGCAAATTCCGAAAACAATTTTATGCAATGCAATCAAAATGTGCAGTGGACAGCGAAGGTGCAATGGTATTAAAGGGAGGTCAGGTGATGCTTTTTGCTGCGAAGAGGTTGAATGCTTTCTATGACAATGCTGTCTGAACTACAGCACTTATATCATATCACCGTGATCTCGAAGGGGTAGGATATGTGTAAATGTGCACTGCAATAATTATGTTGTCATTTCTCAAGGAAACATATTTCTTTAGGTTAGCGAATATTGACGCTGTAGCGGACCTACAGTATTCTATGTCTTCTGTGTGAGCGTGCGGACTGGCGGAAACGAGGGCTGCCAAAATTCAGAGAAAACAGAAAAAGGTCATCGACTACACAGGAACGGCAGTTTGGAATAAGTGCGCCGCTTCAGTGAGGCGCCGTATCCGTTTGTATCGTGGACCAGTTTCATAAAATTGCCACTGATAGACAACACGTTTGCGAAACCAATTGCTGTAAATGCTAGCCACACTTCAAAAGATCTAAAGTGGTTGATAGTAATTTTGAGTTGTTGAGTACATTATTGTAAAATTCAAATATCCCTCATATGAACACGATCAAAGAAACAAAGTACCTAGTTTGGGATTCAGCAGAATTTTTTATTTATTGCGATATCGTTTAGAAGTCTTTGACCACCTTCAAAGAAAATGGATTATTTCTTTAAGTTCTCTTGAATTTGAAAGCAGGACTTCGAGCTCATCATAGACAATAGTTCTTTGACCCTTATTCACTGAATATAAATTCGCTTAGTACGTACTTGGACTTTTTATTAAATTATTATTCGTATTGTAATTTGCGTATTAAATCTGTGCAGGCATTTGACAGAAACACATGCACAGCTGCCCCGGAACAGCTACAAATTTGAAAATGGGCTTAGACCTTGTAGTTTTTGCCTTGCTTCCAGTTAAACAGCAAATACTACTGTGCCTGGTTCAGTAAGAAATATCCTCAAGCTGACACTTAGGTTGGAAAATATTCTTACTAATTTGTACTCTGCATTTAACAGTTCCAATTCACCCAGCTGTATACTACCAAAACTGGCATTGCGAACCAGTGTCATATGAATCATTTCCTGCACAAGGTCTTCACAGCTGATATCTTTAGGATACCTCTCAGCTAGTTTAGTTGCTTTGCGCAAAAAATTTTATTCAATTAATTTGCACAGGACTGTATAAACAAAACTATAAAAACAAAAACTTTATACATAATTTCCCATTTCAATTTTGAACTTTGAGGTTCACGGGCTCCCATATTCTTATGAGAGCTGGTGCGGCGAACGTTATTATTACAAACAGGTAGATATTCGCAGCAGACGTATACAAATGCTAGAATAACGCTTGAATGCATGCGTTAAAAATGATAAACACTGCAAGTTATGTGTATGTTGCAAAAAGCTTAAAATCTCTCAGCATGATAGTAATACATGAAATGTTACAATATTTTGTAGGCTAGTATCTAAAGCATATCTGGTTCTTCATTATCGCCTTGGTACATATACACAGTGACGTTTTTCGGTATGTTTTTCACTTTCAAATATTTACAACAGTTTTGCCTCGTTATTAAGTTGTATCTTACTCGCAGAATGGCAACTATCATGGAAAGTTTTAACTTGTTTCTAAGTTTTATCTAAACACATGCAACACGATTAAACATCCTGGGAAACCCGATTTCTTGTGAAAACAACGCACAGAGGACAGCAACAGAAACGAGCGGAGTCACATAATTTTAGACTTCCACTCCACTCCTGTCTTTGTTTAAAAGACTCCTGCTCGGAGTCCGAAAAATTTGAAAACATCAACTCTGACTCCGTTAACACTCCGGAATATTCTGAGTAACTCACATAAAAATGCATCTTCAAGTACCATGGGTTCTGCACATATAATTCCAAAATAGTTATATTGCATATATTTACATTAGTATAGAGTCAGACCTCGTTTGTCCGAACTCCGATTAACCGGACTACCCGCTATCCGACACATAACGCCTATAGGAATGGATTTCACCCAGTGCATTTCACCCCTTTAATCAGGAAACCTCACTGTCTGACTCCGACACGGAAATTTAGGAACGGATATGTTAAATCTGTAGAAAAAAAAGCTAAACCGGATTACGCCAAGTGGTGTTTAGTTGTTTAATAAATCACAATGGAAGTGTGAAAGTCACTTTTCTACGCACAATAAATGCAATAGTGGCAGAACTTGAAGGACGCAGTTAGGTCTCTTGTAGCCTACCTTCCTTTTTCGCGTTCAATCTTATTCTGAATGCATACTAGATTACGTATATGGATCTGCTGATAAACAAAAAAGCTGTAAGTGCTTCATTTAGTCATGTTTCACATACAGTCCACATATATGCTTAAATTTGGCAGTTCGTCTGAGTTTACTCTACAGTTTTCTTCTGTTCCCATTTGAGCGTCCGCTTAGTCGAGTTCTTCCATACTGCACCTCGCCACCTTTGTTTACACTGTTGACATTTGCTCCAGAAAGAATTTCGCTTTGTTTAATTTAATTTATTTGTTTATGAGCAGACACGAAGTCCATAGTTTGAGCACACACACTCTGCAGACGCAGGTTGATAAAAATAGACAAAACAGAACGTAGTACAAGGCATTGAAGCCGGCGGAATCACCGTGTTACAGACACTGTTTGCAACTGCATTGAAGACAGAACCATAGGGTTACAGACACATTCTTAACACTATTGTTAGCTAACACGTAACACTTGTTACAGCAC
>JGI24022J15233_10009655_pt1 | contig 10888 bp, 3 predicted proteins | sample Ectturendosymbi2_FD_15233 | JGI IMG/M metagenome (IMG submission 15233)
GTCCACTTTAACACTTTGGCGTCCGGCCGCTTTCGGGGATTTTCGAGAAAAAAACACTGAAATGCACGTGGCTTTGTGCGGGAATTTCTCCGGTCTGTTCAGTGCTACAGACCCGGTGAAAGGCTCAGAAGACATGGAAAGTCTTCTAGTCTGCACTTGAAAAAAATTTTTTTGCTTGGGGGATGCGGGTTTTCTGTGAGTGACAACATAAGTGGAGGACTTTTAGGCCACCTTGGTCCACTTTACCTGGCCATGGGCGCCAACCGTTAGGTTGTATTTTGCTAAAGTTTTTATTGGAAACTAGGCTACAATCCGAGTCTTTTTATACTTTGGATGACTTGCTGGGGTTTCGGGTTCAAAAGTTATGATCTAAACCAGTGTTTCCCAATCTCTTTTTGGCTAGCGCCCCCTCTTCTGACAAACAAATCTCTATCGTCCCCTACCATGCCTAGCACACATATCAACACAATTTTTTCGTATTGTATATTTGGTATGTTTGAAAATGATTAAAACATGAATGAGCATAAAGATGCATTTCACTATAAAACTTAATTTAGTACATTAACTCATTTAGCAACTGGAAACTGTTGGAGTTAATGATTTGGAACCTGTCAGAGTTCATGATGAACTTGGGTTTCGTTTGAACAGCATTAAACTTGGACAAGAAAGTGAAGATTGCTGATTTGGCTTTAATGAGGTTAAGACGATTCCCCTGCAATTGCAAATTAACTTCACTGAACTTCGTGAAGATATCTGTGGATTGTGACAGCCAAGATACTGTATCTATGACAACCTTTGACAGCCACCTTCTATGTGCAGCAACAGGCGTACAAACTCTCTTCATCGTTATCCGAGTGCACCACATTGCCTAAACTTAGCAGAACACTTCTGAAACACTTTGGTGTCCTTTGATCAATCAATCCATTAACATTTTGAGAGCCGGCCTATGATATATTCGTACTTCGATTTCGACCTAAAAAACAGCAGTTTTCGGTTGCCTTACCAACGCACTAGCTCCTCCGCCGATTACGCTAGTGAGCTGTTCAAGGGCTCAAACGGATCAATTGGCCAGTCTAGTAGATTGCACTCGAAAAAAATTCGAACGAAACACACTTCTGTTTTCCGGAATATTTTCAGTTAGGTTGTTGGCACCTAACACTATCTGTAAAAAATATAAATTGTCTTTCTACTTTCGAATTGAACTCGTCCAAGGTTATTATTGTATTTGTCATCACTAAACCACTCCATCCAAAATTAACTTACGCTTTTGGTCATAGGCTGAGTCTAAGTGCAAGCATGCATTCTTTTACCCGACCAGTGATAACCACTGTATCGAAACGAGCGTTATCAACACTTTGAGAACCGGCATACGATATATTTGTGCTTCAATTTTGGCCTAAAAAACAGCAGTTTTCGGTTGCCATACCAACGCCCTAGCTCCTCCGCCGATTGCGCTAAAGAGCTGTTCAAAGGCTCAAATGGATCGGACAGTCTAGTAGATTGCACTCGAGAAAAATTTTTTGGTTGGGGGTTGTGGATTTTTTGTAACTGACGTCATAAGTGAAGTAGTTTTAGGGTCATTTTGGCTCATGTTGCCTCGCCTAGGGCCCAACCGCTAGGCCAAAGTGTTTCGCTGAAGTTTTCATTGGAAACTAAACTCGAGTCCAAGTCTTTTGAGCCTTTGGTTGACTTTCTAGCATTTCTGGATCAAAGGTTATGATATAAAATAAACAAATTAATTAATTATCTAATTAGCTAATTATTCAAATATTTTTACCAACTAATATCACAACTTTTGAACCCGAAACCCCAGCAGGTCATCCAAAGTATCAAAAGACTCGGATTGTAGCCTAGTTTTCAGTAAAAACTTGAGTTAAATACTACCACCTAACGGTTAACGCCCAGGACCAGGCAAAGTGGGCCAAGGTGGCCTAAAAGCCCTCCACTCATGACGTCACTCACAAAAAATCCGCAACCCCCAAGCAAAAAATTTTTTCGAGTGCAGACTGGAAGACTTGCCGCATCTTTTGTGACTTTTACTGGGTCTGTAGAGCATACCGGACCGGAGAAATTCTCGCACAAAGCCACATGTGTTTAGGCTTTTTTATTCTTCAAAATCCCCGAAAGCAGCCGGATGCCAAAGAGTTACGTAGCAGTTTACCTGTGCCAAGAAGTACAGCTGATGAAAATTCTAATCATGTATATTTCATTATGGAGGAGGACAGTTTTACTGTGCAACCTTACCATTAGTGATGGAAACTGCAGTTCATCAATTTATCTCCTAGCATTTCACCTCTGTTTGGTTCCAAAACGCAAAGTTTTTGTTTACAAATTACATGCATACATGTTTGTTGATCATACTGTTTTTTATCACTTTGGTCACTCAAAGTTAGTAAGACAACAGAAATGCAGTCACTAAGTGGGTCTCTTATCGCCCGCAAACCTCCCATTTCTGCTTCACTGTCCCCCTGGAGTTTCTCACTGTCGCCAGAGGCGCGGTACTGCCCACTTTGGGATCCACTGATCCAAACTAATAAAAATGTTTGACCAATTAAATAATTAATTTGTTTATATTCAATCATAACTTTTGAACCAGAAATGCTAGAAAGTCGATCAAAGGCTCAAAATACTTGGACTCGAGCCTAGCTTCCAATGAAAACTTCAGCGAAATACTTTGGCCTAGCAGTTGGGCCCTAGGCCAGGTAACACGATCCAAAATGACCCAAAAACTACTTCACTTATGACGTCAGTCACAAAAAATCCACAACTCCCAACCAAAAAATATTTTTTCGAGTGCAGACTAGAAGACTGGCTGATCTGTTTGAGGGCTTGAACAGCTCTCTAGTGCAATCAGCGGAGGAGCTAGGGCATTGGTAATGCAACCGAAAACTGCTGGTTTTTGGCTGAAATCTAGGTATGAATATATCATAGGCCGGCTCTCAAAGTGTTAAAATGAAAATTCAGTGCCTACATGACAATGTTGTCACATTTGTTGATATTTGGTGTGTTTCAGCGTACAATTAGTTAGTTCATCAGTCATATCTTTCAAATATTTCTTGTGGAAGTTTTAGACCCACCGTAGACTTCACATATTGTTTCTAGAACACTTTTCATCAGGGGTGGATCCAGGGGAGCAATCGCCACATTTAAAACCTACGAAAGTAACTTTATTCACCATGGTTGTTTACAATTAAGAAAACAGTATTCATGACATAAAGCCGTTTTGTCATCCACTGTTTTGTGAACTACACTCCATCCCTCCTACAGTAGCGAAGCCAGTATGAGAATTGACTAACAAAGATCACTGAAATCACCCACACCCTAATACTCCTAGCTGTCCCTGTCCCTGCTTGTCATGTATTCAACTACAGCATCCGGTGCATAGCTGCAATGTATAAGGGCTAGTATATGTTCCAGAACATGGTCTACTCCCAAATAAAGATCAGACCTCATGAACACACTTCGGTAGATGTCTTTTTTTTGTCAGATCTGCAATCACTAAGAGAATCATATCACTAAGCAGTGTCCATAGATCTAAGCAGTGTCCATATCACTAAGCAGTGTCCATAGATGTTGGCACATAAATTTATGACCTCTTTGCTATGGTTTGGCACTCGACGTAATAACGCAGGTCTAGTGATTTAATTTATACGGTAATGACTGTCAGTCCACACACGAATTAATGTCAGCGCTCTTGCATTGAGGTGAAAAAAATTGTGTTCAGCAGCAAGATTCTCACTGAATTCCATCAAATAAGTATGCTACTCATAAAAGCATAGTCTATTCTAATGAAGTTTTAGGCCATGCAACTTTTTTGAAAGGAAGTAGCTTTAGGTCAGCAGGTAGTGGTATGGCTTAAGAATAAAATGCTGAGTGTTTGTCACGCTAGTGATACCATCATTATAGTCGAGTGAAAACATCTAAGTGTGTAGTGCGAGTGGTTTTTGGTTTGGCTCCTCTCACCACTGCAGTTTTCGGTTTGGTGGTAGTGTTTACACTTTTGGGGCTGGTTTTTAGTTACTTCTTTCAAAAATTTCCAAAACTTCTGTATTGATGTTTAGGGTGTGGGCTTAGGGTTTAGGTTTCGGGTTTTTTAGGTTTAGTATTTAGGCTTAGGGTTTGGTTTAGGGTTTATGTTTAAGGTTTAGGTTTGTTTAGGATTTATGTTTTGTACATTACTAGCATACACTTGTTATGCATTGGTGACACATGACAGGCAGCGGATGAATAATTTTCAAAAATGACTTTTCCAAGAGGTATTTGGGCCACATAATGCACATAAAAATTGGAAGTATGTAGGTTCAGTAGTCAGCAATGGCTACGCAAGGTCAACTACTATGTAGCTGACACCCATGTAATTCAAATCATAGTTGCCCATGGTTAGGCTTAGTCACCACAAACAGAAAGCATGTTCAGTCTTTATATAAGTAGGGTGAACATATAACGGTAGAGTGGTGGTCTTGGCGGTGATGTCTGAAATATGCTAAAGCAGGGATCACCAACGTTTTTGAAATTGAGAGCTACTTCTTGAGTACCGATTATTGTGAAGGACTACCACTTTAATATATGTTTCTGAAATAAAATATTTTAACTCTTTCGTGTCCGGTAATCTTTGAGGATTTCACGTTAAACAAAGCAGATCGTACGTGGCTTTGTGTAAGCATAACTCTTGGCGCCAAAAGTGCTAGAGAGCTGTTCAAATGCTCAAAAGACGCAGCAATTCTTCTAGTCTTTGGTTCCCAAACTGTGGTACGCGAAGGCCTTCAAGTTGCTTTGCGAATAGGCCTACTACTTCCTCTTTATCTTCACAAAAAAATATTCATAACTATGTTTTTACTTAGCGGGTTCTGTTACTTCCTGAATTTTTGTGTACTTCCCTTGTTGCTTTTTAAAAATGGCCGTTATAATTTCTCACAGCCATTATCTTCATGTCACATTTGTGTCAATTCTGGTTAACTTTTAATCGAATGATATTTGGTAGATTGAGTTTTTCTAGGAGTAAGGTGGTATGTGTTGATAGTATGGGTCCCACAAATGGTACGTGATTAGAAAAAGTTTGGGAACCACTAATCTAAAGTAAACAAAATATTTGATTAATTAGTTAATTAGATAGTTAGTTAATTTCCTTACTTTAGATCATAACTTTTGAACCAGAAATGGTAGAAAGTTGATCAGAGGCTCAAAAGACTCGAACTCGAGCTTAGTTTCTAATGAAAACTTCAACGAACTACTTTGGCCTAGCGGTTGGTCCGTAGGCCAAGTGACATGAGCCAAAATGGTCCCAAAACTACTTCACTTAAACGTCACTCACAAAAAATCTGCAAGTCCCAACCAAAAATATTTTTTCGAGTGCAGACTAGCATGCTTGTTGATTTAACTCATATGCAATTAATTGGAGTCGTCTGTGTTAGACATGTTTTCTTAATTGCCAATATATTAGTTTTAACTTTGGAAGTACCAAAATCTTGTTTAATTTCCATATTTATGCCAAGTTATTCCCAGATGTAACAAACTGAGACTGTTAATACTCCCTTTAGCTTATTTCTAGGACAGTAATCTCTCATTTAAGTTCGCAACTTAAATCTGAGCTGTGTGTGCGAACTGAGGTGGTAGGTGTGAAATTAGCAATTACGCGTTGTACTGCATCAACAAAAATGAAGAAGATGATCATTATCATTAGGGCTAATGTTTGGAGACTGACTGATGCATTGATTTAAGCTAATAATCTTTTTAACAAGGCATATAGTATTTACTTGTACTGATAATACTGTACACTATTCACATATAATGTCTTGAAAAGTCAAGTGTTTTGATGACATATAATGTCATGAAAAGTCGAGTCCCAGAGATTGAAAGCAGAATTTAAGTTTGAGTCCGCCAAATCATCCACGTTAATGAAGCATTGCACAACAGTATGAAGTGAGTGAGACTGCTATTAGAAAAGTCTGGGTGAAGCGAGAAGTTTTTCATAAACATTCTGCCGTGGTATCTGAAGAGACAAAAAAGAAAATAATAGAGAGCCTGTCAGCAGATTTATAGAGCTGAAAGATAAAGTTACATCTTTTGGATTGATAGTATGGGTTAAGAAAAGTGCCCGTTCCACCTTCACTCACCATTTTGAAAGCAGAATAAATTGCTGAACAATTTTATCAATATCACAGGATGACTTCAGAACAACCATGGCAGTGGTTTAGCTGATTTACAAAATGTGGATGAATAAAACTTTTTTCATGCTTATGGGGCAGAGGTGGACAGAGAAGACCTTAGTCTTTTGGGTTTTTATGGTTGATGTCAGTGAGGTGTTGGAAATAATGCAAGCAACAAAGGATAATGTAGAAGACTGATCTTACAGTTGACAATGTTTGTGCACATAGATCAGAAACAACAGAATGATGCCATTTTGGTGGGTTTGAGCATGCATGCAATAAATTCCTTGAAGTTGAGAGTCGGTTGTTGTGTCCTAATGCGCAAGTGCAAGCAGGAAATTGTTATAATGAACTAAAAAAATTCCATCAAACACTTACAGCATGTGGTTTTGGAAACGAAACACAAAAGAGAGCATAATGTGCATCAGCTGATGCTTAGTTACTTGTATAAATCATTGTTTAAATCATGAACTTTTAGCACCTTAATGTTGCTTGCTAACTTTTCAATAAGTTGTCATGTTTGATATACTGTAAATACAGTATATGCCTGAAAAAGTTGAATCCACATTTTTTGACAATTTTTTGCAAATTTAATTGGGATGCGAACTTAAACAATTGCAAACTTAACTGGGATATTACTGTAGATGGTCCACACTAGCCCTACAATGTTTGCACTTTATGATCTTGCCCATTGCAAAATAAAAAATGAATTTTTTTTATTGGGGCATGAGCATCAAGATTCTATTTCTGGGATTCTATTCTCGGATTCAAGATTCTCTTGCTTGCTGTTAGAAACATCCTGGGTGTGATGGATTGTTTAGAATAATAGCCATGCCACTTAGACACAAATTATTTTGATATCATGCATAGTGACTGAGATATTAATGAAAGAAGGATTTTCTGTAATGGCAGCCTTATTTGCATATTGAGAGGATTGCCCAAGGTTGACAGAGTGACATTGTTCAGATTCTTAAAGATCACACCTCAAAGGTATGGAAAGAGCAAAAAACTTTGTATGGACAGTATTGCACGCTTATTGGTGCCTACCACTGGACTATTGTGCTCTTTTGTGTAGAGCAGACTTGGACAACTAGAATTTTTTTAGCTTTTCTAAATTAGATTAGAATTAAAATTAGAGCTAACTCAGTTGTCACAAATCAGATTAGAATTGAAATTAGCAGATTTGTGAAAACCAAAAATTGAAGTAAAATTCCAATTAGAATTACATTTACTCAAATGATTTGAAACAAGTTTAATCCAAGTTCAATCCATACCCAAAGCCGGATTCGTTTTGATAAGCATGAGACTTGCTAAGATTCGTATGGCTACACCAAAATTAGCGATGAGAGGACAACTGTGACTTCTGCGTGTGAATTGATAGGCAATGTGATATAATAAGAATCATTGATAAGGCCATTTAGTTTGTACTGAAGCTGTGAATGAGAAAAAATTGATCGAGTTTTACTGTCTTTGCTGCTCAAGTGATGGGATAGCGGCTTGGCACTTGTGACCTGTTTGTTGCACATTCCTTGCATGAGAGTTCTTCTCATTTCATTTAAAAATGCCATTAGAAAAAGAGCATTTTTGGAAAAATTGAAGATTATATCTAAAATTAGAGCATTGAAGCTTTTCATAAATAGATTGGAATTAGAATTATCGTCATGTCGCTCTGATTCATCAAATTAGAAAACTAGAATGATGTAGTTGTCCAAGTTTGGTGTAGAGACAAGCATTAATAAATTTCCATATTTCAGCAGCTTGCTTGATGAGCTGTACAGATCACCATACAGTATATTAAAATCGCTTATTTTGGTATTGCATATATCTATTTGTATAATGCTATCTGCAAAAAAATTTTTTCACACAAAAAGGCAATAATTTTGTTTGTGAAGACATGTTTATGAAAAAATGCCTGAAGCAACGTGATAACAGCAGTGGTTCCTTTCCTTAGCCAATTTCAGAACTTTTCATTCCCCCTATATACCAAAAAATTACTGAATGCACTCATCCAAATATTTCATATATTTAACTTACAAGTCAATGTGATACTTGTTCTTGTTTGTTATCTGAAAGTAGCTGAATGCAAGGCATAGTTTGTGACAGTGCATGACACAAGTCATTCTCAATGCCAAGTCCATTTCTTTGTTGGTAAATTGTATTGCCAGCATATCAAAGGATTTCCAAATCATTTTAGGCTGTATGGTGTATACCACTGCAACAAGCCTGGGCCTACCAGAGCCACTTTTTTCACTTCATTGTAAGTATTTTTTGAGACAAAAAAGCAGCTAACACTGGCATTAAGCAACTAAACCTTATCAATATGCCTAAATATACTTACATAAATGTTTGCTATAGTGTTTGGTAGAATATCAAAGCACTTCCATCGCAGTCCTGGTCCAGTGAACCTGTCTCGTCTAGGTGGATCAACTCAAAATAACCATGCTTTCAAACAGCCTCTGAATCAGATAGTTTGGATTCTCATTCGAAAACCTAATATTATTTAAACTCAGTCTAGGGCAGTGGTTTTCAACCTTCTTCATGCAGCGACCCATTTTGCGACCCAATTTAACCCAATAACCCCCTTCTGAAAGTTTCCAGTCAGGCATATGAAATGCAGATGTGTTTGCACAATAGAAAATCACAATGACTAAAAAATAACCTACAATATCACTATGTTGAACAAAGACTCATTTATTAAATTCATGCCCATGGCAGCATCAGTGAGAGAGACCTGTGCCATAAACAAATCACTCCGCAGCATAACTTATTGAAAACTAGAATAACTTCCAAGTTAGCTACCGCACACAGATTTCTTATTGACAAACACAGCTCATCATGGTCATAATCACACTCAAAACTTTGTAATGGCCATACTCACACGTAAAACAATTTTGAATGAAAAAGTAGGCTATGATTTTTGCCAGGTGGTCCTGTTATTTTATGTCAAAAAGTGGTTCCATATACAAATGAATAAGAGCTGATTATGCATACCTTCGTAGGTGAAATACATCCTCTGTAAGATGTTAAAGTGTCTGATTCTTTGCTGAGAAAAGATTTCTTTCCATAGACAGCAATTGTGACTATTTTTATTAAAAGTTCTCGTGACACCTACAAAAAAGGCAAACACCCCCAACGGGAATCGGGACCCTAGGTTGAAAGCCAACACTTTTCTCTGGAAGAAAGCTTTGGGGTTGGCATTTAGTAACTTCTACTATTTTCTCTATTAAGATGTTCAAAAAATTGAGATAGGAGCACAAAGTCTCATCAGTTTCATTATGTGTGGTGTTATGCTTTGTGAAATTTCTATATATAGTGGTTGAATCCACCAAGGATGTTTAGCTTGTGTTTACAACAGCATGTGGTACCTAAGTTGGCAAAGTTTGTACCCCTTGGAAATCACCTACATAATATTGTTTCTTTGTAGTGTGCAATAAAAGAAATGACAATTCGTTCTGTTATTGTGGCTCATAACTCCGTAGGAGAGACAAGAGTTTGCTGATCACAAAAACTTAGTCATTCTTACATAGGAAAGCTGGAAGCTTGGTGGTCCAGAAATTGACTGCAAAAGGTTATACCGTAGATGGATTAGATTTTGCAGTCCCATGGAGCATGTGGCCCCTGGCTTGGAGTCATAGTAGCCATTTGCTCACGTGATTCTATGATGGCATGAACAGTATGTTGGTCAAACTTTCACAAGAGCGTCAGCACACCACAGTATTGGAGCACACATGATTGTAAAACTGACAGTGGCAGGGACCAAATGGCCTTGTTGCAGCACTATTCAAAGAGCCATGGCACTGTAAACAAGCCACCTCAACACAAAGCATACACCATTACTTTGTCGAACAACCAAGTTCTCACTCTCTGGATATCTGTGAAAATAAATGGCATCACCAACTTGACGTGCAAATTAGCATTCAAAACATGATCCTTCCCCATGTGATATATTTATTGGGATAACATTTCTTTGTATTGTGTTGTTGGTCCCACTCCGTGTGCTGGCTTTTCTCTCAACACATCATGCTTACTCCTGCAAAAGCAAGCTCATGGCAGGTTTTAATTGCATACCCCAGAGAATTGCTGCCTACATGTGGTTTTCTAAATTTCTCTAGTGTTGTTATTCATTTAACCATGAGTTAGATTAATAGGTTAAAGGAGTTTTTAACCACTGGCGTCAAGGAATTAGATGTTTTAGTAATAATATTTATTTGAGTAAACATTTTTCTAATTTTATGAGTCAGTTTCTTTTCATCACAGGTGGTGTTATTGATGTCAGTTGGTTAGTTATGATGTTCTGATTTCCGAGCTTGTGTTATGATATATTCATTTTGGTCTTAGATTGTTTGTTTTCTCTGCTGTTACTTCAGTCTTTCAACTTTTCACCTGTAAGCTTTGCTTGCTAATTTCTGGACTGAGGATGTGTGATTTTTCATGAAATCAATTTCCTGTTAACACCTTTGGAGCTCGTTGAGTTTCGTTTTAAAAAAGATGCAATTTGCACGTATTGGCCAAGTCTTTGTAACTCCATAACTTGCCAGTCAGTTTTATTGGAGAGCTCTTGAAACCATCAAAAGCAGGGGTCTCAAACATGTGGGCCGCATGTAGCCCGCGATGGTTTTTGGGAATTTTCAAATAATTAAAATGTTGTTGCCAAGTGTCTTAACACTTTGGCTGCCGGGTTAATTCAAGCGGTTCGCAAAAAGCAGCTGATTCGAACGTGGCTTTGCGGATGAATATCTCCG
>JGI24022J15233_10009656_pt1 | contig 10888 bp, 4 predicted proteins | sample Ectturendosymbi2_FD_15233 | JGI IMG/M metagenome (IMG submission 15233)
GAAAATTCGGATGCGGGCCATATTACATTTTCAAGCGGGCCGCATTTGGCCCGCGGGCCGTAGGTTCCCACCCCTGCTTTAGACATTAGATTGTCAACCTAAGACATGAAGTAAGCACGTAAGTTAAGAAAGTAAGACGCACAACAGTTGCTTGACAGCGTTTGAGCGGGGATCTGTTTGTAGAAGAAGCAGAGGTTGCCCATAATTGAGCTCAGCTTCACACATTTGTCAACCACAGTAAGTAAGTACTCAATCACGAAACCAAGACCGCTAGGATTGGGAGTTCAACTTCTATATATGCCTTATGCCGGATCGGACATTGAAAGAGGGCCCAAGTATCAGTTGCAAATCGGTTCGTGATCGAACTTCATATAATTCAATACCGCATACACCTAACACCACAGACCGGTGGAACGGTGGCCTAACACTACAAAATACGTGATGTTTATTGAAACGTTTTAAATTATATGTGATGCAATATCTATTAAAAGCAGGCTAGAAAGTTTTTTTCGATCATTTTTTCGAACACTACCATGCTCATCAGGCAAATAATATAATGAGATGTTTTGAAAACTTTCTTTCCCTCTACCGAATATAACAAAGTAGTTTCAGATTTTTGCAAGAAACTATGTCGGTTAGGCAGCCTTTTGACATCAATTTGTAGGCAGCCTTTCATGTACCATATCAATTACTATTTTCAACAAATATTAACAAATTGATGTCCGCTGAGTGCAGTGCTTACATGTTTTTATGATATTTACCGAAAAAAATCACATACTTAAACAAACGCAAAACGTTTATTGGTATTATTGATCCAGCATTAGCAAATTATTACTGAAATAAATCAAACCTTTGTTTGATTAGAAAACAGTGGCGTAGCCAGCCCAAAGATTTGGGGAGGGCCAAAATATTTGATTTTAGGCGAATAACATTATTTTGTTTGGAAAAACGTTTCTCAAAGTACAAAATGACTATGTTTTCTAAAAATTTGAGGGGTCCATGGCCCCTCTTCCCCCCCTGGCTACACCTATGTTAGAAAATACCTCAAAATAAATATCTTAACCAAGTTGTTAATTTGAAGATAGACTCTCAAAAGACAGGCAATAGTCACCACAACAAGGCTATAAATTAACGTTTGGCAAAATGTTTGGAATCTGTTCATAATTTAGCAATGAGAGTTTTATGGCCGGATGATGCGATATCATCAATAAGAAAAATTGTCACATAAAGTTTATTTTTCAAATTATATCAGTGGAGTTTGTCATTTCGAAGCACAACGGAGGAACACCTTCAACGTTGCGACAGCCTGAGAGAACAAAATAAAACTTATTTACTTTTGCAGTCAGACCACGTCGTTAAGAAATTCGAAACTGATCCGACCACCGTTTAGAGAACTAATGCAGCTCACTCGCCGAGATCACTCTATTGCTATCTCTCACCTTACTGTTATTCTCAGGGAGATCGTGAACGAGCTTTCTGTTTGTGGTGATTTTATGAATGTCTTAGTAATTACCTGAAATAGACGCGATCGTCACACCGCTAATGTTTTTAAAAAGCATGCTTGCTAACATTGTTGCATCAAAACTAAATATACCTTATTCAAAAAACTATTCAAATCCCTCGTGAGTTACATTGCAAAACTGTGTCTGTGGCGTCAATATTAACATTGTCAAAACAAAAATGTTTGGTTCATTCTATCTACATCCTCCACACTGCATCAAATGGTAATGACAACAGCAAACCAACACCTTCAGAGAAGGGCGTTGTACAAATAGCAAAAAATATTCGCAGGTGCAGCGATCCTCAACGCGCCTTATGACCTTCAACAACTGGAAACTCTCACTGCTTCATGACGTTCAGAACGAGATAATTTCTTCTCCATGACATTCCATTCGCATATTGGCATTTAGTGGAAAGGACTATACGACTTTTAATACGTATTATCAACTTCTACGTATCCATTTTTTAGTTTCCCACGGCAATTGTTAAAGGTGAGATCATTTTCTGTGATCTTTTTATAAAAAAAACAGTATTACAAAGTAGGTGAAAGGAAGGTAACGACATTCCCGAGAAAAGCACACAGCACAACACATCTACATGTGGAGGAAACATTAGTTTCGTTTACACATGGACTAAGCTCACCCATACGTACCGCATGACACACGTTTAAAATATGGCGTTTTCTGACTTGCAACCGCTTAAAAGTCTTGTCAGATAGTGCCTCACCTGTTCTGCACCCAAACGTGTTTTTTGCAAGTTTTCAGGGTAGTTTCAGTTACAACACCTTGCCGTTATTTTTGCCAAAATTTATCGCCTTGATGACATCATAAAAATGGAAGTAACACTTTGAGTTTGACAAATATCACATCTTTGTTTGCTGGTTTATGTTTTAAATCATTGACTTGACCTCGCCCAGGCGCGCAACCAGGGGGGCATTTGGTGCATTTGCCCCCCCCGAAATTTTCAAAACATTGCATAGCAATTTTGACATTTGTAGAAACTTTCAAAGAATAAAGATGAAATTTTATATTCTAATCATTTTTAGAAAATTTTGTTGGAATTTTTCTTTGTCTCGCTCGTTAATTATCTTCTTACAAGATTTAGCTTGCGACAGATTATCTGATCGAAAAGTTCGTAAATGATTGGTATTCAACGACAAATATGCTGGAAGTGTCAACTTGGGAGATAGTTTAAACTGTTCGGCATTTTTTATCTATTTGTTCGTGCACTATTTTGTCTTAGACAGGCCTCAATTTGCCCTCATGAAACTTTATAACATTAGGTTACTGTTGAACCGTGCAAATTGCTGAAACTTTCAAACTTATAAGAGAAATCGTGACATAGCAGTTAGTGCCTTGTCAAACCGCTTGTTCTTCTACTACATTTTGATTATTATTTTTGTTAGGGCAAAGCGGATCACCATTATTAACCTAGTACATTTCTTAAAAAAGCGTTGTTTAGCTGCATTTGCGCTTCGACACCTGATAGTTCTTAACTAAATTTCGGTTGAGGACTGTTTCACGTTTTAGTGTCTTTCTGGGTTGATCCCAGTACCACGGCTTGGGAAAAAGGTTTAGTGAGGTGTCATATGAGTGCTTGACGAGTGTTGAACGCACCTACCTCCTAGACGACTTAGGCTCCAAATGACGCTTTACAAGACCTAACTTTTGCAACCAGTGCAAGTCCTGAAAGCTCATAGCCAGCCCTAAACGTGCTTCTAAAAACTTTCACACAGCTCATGGATGCCAGAAAAAGCCGTTTTGCCCCAAACACACCTGATCCGTTATGCGCCAAAGGCACAAGACACTTGATCCGTTTTGCTCGAAATGGTAGCATTCACAGATCCCCTCACCCTTCTAATTGGCTATCTTTCAAGTTTGGGATCTTCATTTGTGGTAGATATCCAAGCACATGTTAGAAGAATGGGGCTAGAATGAATTTGCTAAAACTAGACGAAAATTAGGCAGGTTTACTGCTGTAGTTGCCTATACATTTGTCACACTTTCAGAAAGTCATGCACGCAAAGATTGCGGGTGGCCTATAATTTTGGATACAGAGTTCTATACAACCTGCCCGGGAGAGCGAGTGTTAGTAGTCATGACTCATCAGGTTCAATGTCACATTCCTTTCCAAACATTCCAAACATTCCCACATTTGAGGCTGTATTAAAAAAAATATGCACTTGTTTATCGAAAGATGCAGAAGGTCTAATAACGTAATGGTTGCCTGCTTTGATGCAGTCAGATTGTTTATATTCTTCCTATTCTTTGAACACTACAACCGCATTTTACTTTTGACTGAGTGCTCGAACTTTGCAGTGTCAGTTCGTTTGAGGGTGTGCAAGTCACAATGCATTCGTACTTTACCTGGGCTTGACCAGTTTAGGAATTAGCGTCCCACTCTTCAGTAGTGTTGTACAAAGTGAACAAATAGTCTTAAGAATGCGTCTGTAAACCTGAGGCTCAGCCTCCAACGCCGTTACAAAACGTTCTGTTAAGTAAATTTCTGTAGCCCGGTGTGAAGCGAAATTTCTGACCTCTGCGAAATTTCTGACCTATTATTTTTTGTCATTTATTTTGGTTCTCGAGTAAAGGAATAAAGTTTGGCGATTACTTTTTTGATGTGTGTTGTGTAAATTAAACTTTTTGGTTAGATGTCATATACACGCAACAAGCTACAGTACGGGAATAAGTGAAACCAGTGAAAAATATTGGACTTACTCTTAGACTTCAATTATTTTTATTTTTCTAACTGTAACATCAACGCTAACCCGACACACTTAAACCAAATCCTAAGCCCTCATCATCTGTTTTCTCAGCGTATTTAATATGTTGAATGTTGCTCTGTGCATGCGCGTATGGCGTGAAGTCAGAAATTTCGCTTGACACCGGTGACTCAGCCTCCAACACTGTTGTAAAACGGTCTGTTTTGTCTGTTTTTATTAACCAGTGTTGTGCAGAATGTGTGTGTTTGTAGTATGGATTTCGTGTCTGCGGGCAAAAGAAAGTAGTGCTGCTTTATCATTTTAGAAAAATGATAAACAATTTATGCTAAGTGCGGTTTACTGCAGACGGAAAACCAACAGGGAAGAAAATTTAACAAAATATGCTGGGTCCATAAATGCAAATGTGAAGAAAGAAGAAAAGATAGAAAGAGTAAATGATAAGAAAGGTTGTGAACATGCAGAAAAAGCAAGACAAATAATCAAGTATGAAAAACGAGACCTATTTCAGTCTGTGAGTGTTCGATTCTGATGTCCAAGTTGTTTTAAAGGTCGAACATTATCTTCTTTCATTTTACATTTTTGTGAGCAAATTTTAGGGGTGGAACGGGCGACACTTTAAGCTCCGCCCCGGACGGCACAAGCATAAATTTTTTTCGCATTGATTTCTGACGGTCGATAAAAGAAAAGTCAAAATCATTCTTCATTATTTTGCAGGAACTTGGGCAGCGAGCAATCCATCGATTCTTTTCCGCTCTAATCACATCTGTTGACACTGTAATAATGCAGCTGATGATAAACGATCAAAACTAGCTCTGCTCTGGAACTTTCAAAAACCGGCGAGAAATATACCATGTTGTACCTAAAGCTTGTAACGCGCTACTGCAAGGGCCTTTTTACCATTTTTTCTTTGCTCACAAATGCAAATATCTTTATGACATGTTGCTGCACGGTGCCCGTATAAAAACCAAGACTCCAAGTAACAGCCAAATGCTTTCCGTTTTGTGGAACGTTGTTAAGTTAGATAACACCTTACCGATTCAACTCTGATGAAAACCTGTTGTAACATGCTATTATGAAATAGACGCTAAAGCACTTCTATAGTTCTGTGAACCTCGATAATTTCTATCAAATTGTCTGCACAAGCACAACAGAGTAAGGTTGATTGATGTTTTAGTGGAACTCCTTTTGATTAACGGAAGGGTGCAACCACAAATTTTGTATAGAACGTTACTAGTAAATGAGTAATACAGTATGTTGTTTTCACTCTAATAAAATTTGTGATAATCCGATTATTTACTACTTGACGTACTTTTCACGTTAACATTATATTTAAAATATCTGCTTTGCTGCTTTGCTTTCACAGTCTAAAAATATCAGAGTGGAAAACGTGCACTAGTCATAGATTGCAGTACAGCACAACAATGTCGCAAGATTAAAAACTTAGTTCTAGTTTTTATAACAACTTCTTGGTGTAACAAATCTTAGGCAAACGTACCTCTGCGTGAGCAGTGTTATGATCTTTACTTGGCAAGTTTTCAGTTGAAACTTATTTTGTTTTCAGTTGAAACTTATTTTGATGCGTACTAAATACGTGCCTGCACGCAAACATCTGAAAGCAAAGAGACGTTTCAATTAATCCAAGTAATTTCGCGCAAGCAGGCAAAACGATCTACCACTGCCGTTTAAACGATTGTATACAAAATTAAGAGCAAAAACATTTTGTAGCTGTGTCATATATGTTTTTGTTTGATTCCCCTCCGCTCTGAAATATCAGTGACCTGAGCGTTGAAAGTCTGGAAAACCGGAAATCATTTAAATTTGCTCAGATATGATTTCACCACAAAATGGCAGATTTCCGTCAGAAGCTGTTGCAAATTTCATTTGTAATACAACCTGTCAGTGGGCTGTGCAGCCCGCGTAAACCACGCCAACGAGTGGGCTGATTGATATTTTTGAAACGCGCCTACAAGGAAAAGCGTCTTTACAGAATATACATTTAAGATGTCAGCACAAAAGGCGGTTCTCACAAACAGCGTCAGATGAAAAAATAAAAGACAAAAACTGCAGTAGCACAACCAAGAATCTGGACGAAAGACCTGACTGACAAAGCTTTCTTTTGTTGCCATTAAAATCTTCATCATGGCCATCGCGAAAGCATGGTTCCCTCATGTCACACAGTCAACGCATTTTAAAGAATCCTGTAAAACACCATATGAAAACTCGAATTCCGAATTTTGTTTAGATTCTTTACTGATTGTGACTTCCAATTTTTTTATAAATTCGGTCTGCGATCATTTACATTCATTAAATATTTAGGACATTTTCGGCCACGATTAGTCTTGAAACGTGTGTAAATAAATACACAACAAAATGACGCAAATAACTTCTCTCCGGAATCAAAATTAAACGCATAGAAAGCCACCTTTTCTGGACACACCTATTTGCGCAACACGACTCTTTACGTACATTCTCTGGAAGCCAGGTTTTCAAAATAGCTTTCAATTTTCCTTGTTGCCGTCCACTGAAATTTTCATGGGATTCAGCTTTTCATGGTTCCAGGTCGATTCCCTGTTGCCGTACTTCTTGAGCATGAACTTGTTTTTACATACTGTGGCGCTAGTATAGTTAAATTTTTAATAGCGCAGCGGCTTGGTTCAGTTGCAGTGTACATGATCTGCAATTTGTGTTATGCACTGGCGTATACTACTCATTGCAGCTTTCGTGGGCATAGAAGGTTCGTCATTGAACGGCGTTGATTTAGCGAAATCTTTACTGCTGCCAGTGAATGTAAATGGAGCAAATCACTGTGTGGCAAAATCTCCTGACCCTACGTTGTTTAGAAATATGTTAATTGTACTAAACTCATTTGCACTTCAAGCGTTTCCAGAAAATATCAATGCTGGAAAGTTTTGTTTTTTTTAAGGTGGGAAATGCATTGCTGCTAAAAAGACGTGTTTTTCTTCAGTGGATACATCAGTCGTGTTCAATTTCATTAAAAAACACACAACCGTCATTTTTTTGATGCCATGTGAGCAGTGTTCCCATTAATAAAATTGTACACTGAGCAAATGTTCGCTTTGTTGCGCAGTAAGCGCATGCAACTGCGCAATATGCAGGCACACAAACAGTGAAGCGTTCCCAGCGTTAAAAAGGCTACGCGATATATATACCGTATTAACTTCAGAATGTGTGGAAGTGCGCGAGAATGAAATGCAACCGCGCAAATCGTCTGGTGGCACTGCGCAATTGAGCAGTTGCGCACCTTAGAGGGAACACTGCATGTGGGGGAATACCGGTCCTCTTAAAACCTTTGGGGGTTGACGTTACTTGCATTCTCCCATACTACACCCCATGCGAGTTTATAACGCTAAAGATGCACTTCCCTCGAAGTAATATCGGAATTGAAACAATCCCCTGAGTTAATGGCAAAAAGATTCCGGCGTTCCTCACAGCTTTGTTGGTATATTTGCTAGGATGACTTCTAAATGTTTCGTGATGCAAATCGCGATATCAAAAACTTGGTTCAACACTTACACCCACCTCCGCACCATTGTGAGATGGTTGCACATCTACAGCACGATTTCGAACTTTGCAGTCATATTGTTTTAAAATATTACTTAAAAATTTGGCTAAGTGGTTCTGTAACTACCATGTTTGCTTGGTAAGTGTTTTTCAGCATGGCGATTGTGTGTAAGCATAATAATACAGTATTGTTTTTAACAATACGCATTTTGTTTTTCCTAATATTGCATTAAAAGTGTTTTTTTCTATCAACATTATTTCATTTTTGGGAAGAAACCATATAGGAATCGATGAGCTACAGGCTAGAGCGATTGTGGAGGTTTAAGCAAACTTGAGTAAAAACGAACTTTTACTTTGCAGATATGCGAGCAGAAGTCTTGTCAGAAGCGGACACTCTCTCCCAATTCATATTGATGAACTATTATGGAAAAGGTTGCTTCTGTTTATTGTTTGTTTTTAATTTAACTCTGACTTCAAAACCACGTTATTTTCTGTATGCAGTTCATCTGAACGAAGAACTCAATATCCTTAAAGAGTTCATATTTTATGTAATTTAGATATTCGGTGAGTTTTCTGTCTTTTCATTAGCAAATTAAACACTGTAGGCTACATTTTTCGCAACTCAAAAAATTTTTAATTGTGTCTATTAAAAAATTGTGGGAAATCAATCCCATCAATATTTCTCACCGTGCTTTGGCCGCTGCATTATTGTCTGTGAGTTTGCTTAAAGCATATGCACAACTTTACGCTTTTCTACAGGAATTACTGTTTGAGTTCATCGTAATAATTAAAAATACAAAAACTTTTAATTTGATTCCAGCAAGAAGTTTCGTCCGGTAAGACCGAAACAATACACAAGCAATTACCAGGAAATCTAACAGGAGCAAGTCCCCACAGAGAAACCTTTCGCCATGAACGATGTAACTGCAGAACTCAGTGAGGAGTGAGCATATACCTTCTCTTTAGCTGCTTAATATACGGCGGTAGAGCTCATCACAAAGCTATTCTGCGAGTGTTTTCTCCACACATCAACACTTGTCCCCACGGTTTTCAACAGGAAATTTTACAACTTATCAGCTTCCCGCCCAGACAGTTCTCTGCCGTCATGACAAGAGAATGTGATCATGAAAAAAAATAAAACTCCAGAATTTCGTTGTTATTGTTTTCTCTTCGAGAGAATCTCTGATCACAAGCACTCTGCCACAGCTGTCTTCGTCGAAGAAGTTCAGAAAAGATAAATATTGTGGCTAAAGAATAATGTCTAGGATAACACTACCTCATTACGTTTTCCCAGACACGCCCGCAATCAGGAAGGCAACCGGGAAATTGCCCTCCTCACTAAATTTTCTAAAACATCTTTGATTGTTGGGTGCAAAAATGTTATGATAATTTTGCTCCTCCCCGAAAATATCAGCTGGTTGCCGCTCTGTACCCAGACATGTTCGCAGTACCTGGGGTGTTAATTAAACGCGGCTGATGACTATTTACAAATTTTTGCAAAATGTTTGGAACAAAGCCGGGAAACTAATGACAAAAACTAACTGTTTTGTCTAAGAATGCTTAAATACATACCACTGGAAGAGAAAATATTTCATCGAAACTCTTTTCAGTAAAGCTCAATGCCTTCGCTAATTTCTATTACAGTACAATAAGATGCTTGGTGCTAAGTGGTAAATATGCCACTGCACGTCGTGAAGCCATGGTGACACTAAAGGTTTCATGGCTTGGTTTCACCAAATTAAGAATTGTGAAAGTTAAGCTTGTTGATTCGTGGTCACTTGAAAAATTTTTTGAATATAATTATTTTTGAACGGCGTCATTTCACTTACGCGCAGGCGGAAAATATTGCTGTTTATGCCACCCTTCCTTTCTCTCCCCTTGGATTAGAGCAGTGCTTCTCAACCTTTCATGGTCTGTGGCCCCCTGCTCATCAATAAAAACATCTAGCTTTGTTTTGGGTTTTGCAATATCACGGCAGAGTTATTTAGTAAAGGCCTCTGCTCGTGGGTCCTGGAGAACCGCTCCGTGGGGTCCGAGGTCCCCGGTTGAGAAACTCTTGGGTAAAAGCAAATTAGTCTTCATTCTCCTGTGTTCAAACACAGCCTGTGCATTCAGTTCCACTCACACCTGATTTTACAATTTCAGATAGGATTTTTCAATAGCAGGCGACCCGAATTTACTCGTAGGGAAAGGTTGGTTTTTAGTGAAATAAAAATATTTTTTGCCTAGTTCAAACTGTCCATTACCAAGCGTGAAATAATAGCATATAAACACTGTTTGTATTGCACGAGTCAAAAGATTACCGGGAAACAAATCTTTTGACTCCTGCGATATAAACAGTGTTTCTATGCTATTATTTCACGCTAACTCGATGGGGGGAGATGCCAAGGGTGTTCCCCAGATTTAAGCAACAATGCAATAAACTTTATATAAACATCTTTCAAAAAAGACAATCAAATAAGTTTTTGTGATAAAGTCATGCTCATGCTCAGAACGACAAGTCATGCTCAAAATAATTCCACCATTCACAGCACATCAAAAGACTGTTGAAAACTAAGCGTTAAAGGTACGTCATGTACCTGAATTTTAAGTGGTTCTAGTTACACTACTGAAGGCTGGTCAGGCTACAACAGCGCAGAGATTAGATTTTTTGTTCAACCGCTGATGTGACAATTATATAAGTTCGCAACAAAACAATCAGTGCTTTATTGGCACTGATTAGTCGTTTTTGTTTTCTGCCACATAATACTTCCGAAGAACGGCGTGTGTCCCTTTCTGCGGCTGGTAGTATGAATTGAAGATTTTCACACAATTATTGTTTGGATTAATATTTTGTATTGCGAGGGTTAAAACAGATTTATAGCTTAATAAGTGTTTCCAGCTATTTTACACGTGACATGCTATAGCCATTTCAACTTTGAGAGATATGTAAAAGTATGTGGTTTATCATACCAGTGCTACGTGTGTAAAATGTGAGAGTAAAAGCTTGCCTCAGAAGCTTGCCGCAAGGCTAGAGTTTTTTACTGTCTTCGATACGTTTAGAGAATCCCTGCCACTACTGTTTTCCGCAAATGTTGACATTTACTGAAAGAACTATGAAACAGGAAAAGGGAGAATTGACGAACTGTCAAACCATCAAAG
>JGI24022J15233_10009665_pt1 | contig 10876 bp, 5 predicted proteins | sample Ectturendosymbi2_FD_15233 | JGI IMG/M metagenome (IMG submission 15233)
ATTTTTTCAATTCAGTCTTCATTTCATTTAGCTGAGATGAAATCATTGTATCTTCATCAGGTTTTGTCTCCATATCGTGGTTATAGCTATTGCTATGGGTTTGATGGATTGTGTTTGCCTCTTCTATTATGTGCCACGGTTATATTTCAGTTTGCAATTTTTTAAGGCTAGGGTAGATCAGCAGGAGTATATCAATGGTAAAATAACAGCTGCAGATTTCAAAGGTTGCCTAACAGTCGTGCACAATGGTAACCCAGCAGAAATAGTCAATAATAACAATAGTATAGTGGAAGAGCAGTAGTCCAGCAGATTATGATTGCAAAAATCGCCGATCTGTTCAACACTAGTTGGCAGTAGCGAGCTGAAGTAAGGAGCTAGTTTCCCAAAGCGATATTGAACGGCAATAGTGCCGCTCATTTTTGAAAAAAGTAACGGATGCGGTTGTGGTGGTGACTCGAATCATCTCATGACTTAAAAAATATGGTTCGGCAGCATTGTTGCCACTCACCATTATGATCGTGGTGGAAGCTATCACTTTTTATCCTTGCGCGTCAACTTTTCAGTTCACCCATGATCCATGTGATGTTGCACGTAAAAATTTGCATATTCGCACGGACGATATCTAGTAGACAATTTTTGTGGGCATGGCCACACAAAGTAAAACGAGTAGCTAAGTTTTTTTGTGACCAAGTTTTACTTTTCAATCTGATTTAAATATGTTTTGTATGCATATGTTTGGAATCCTTCTCTGGACCTAGAATAAAGAAAGTCTTCGTGTCTGTGTGTTCTCACTTCTCAAGAACACAGTCACAGACTTTATAAGTTCTCAAGACATTAGTAGACTTCCTACCTAAGTTTCAAGGAATGGGTTTGACTTGAGGCATCTAGATAGCGTGCAAATCTTGAGTTATACTCAAATAATATATTAAAATGCATAGTATGCTGTTGAAAATGAGAGGATTTAATGTTTTCTACTGTGTAATGTTTTAAAGAAGGCAGTGGCTACAGAACCATTACCATGGATCTTTAAATTTGAAACCTTATTCAACCATCTCCTATAACGTGACAGTAACGCACGAGGAGAATGCAGTAGGCTTTGTTTTGTAGAAACATAGTAAACACAAAAGGTAAACCTAACCTTAACCGTAGCCCTAACGCTAAGCTAAGCTAACACTAACTTAACGCTAACCCCAAGTTAATGCTAACCTAAACCTATCCTAACACTAAGCTAATGCTAACCTAATGCTAACCCCTAAATAAACCTGAGCCCTTGCAAAGTTTTGAAAAAAGTAAAGAAAAACTGCCCTGGTCCCACGAATTGAAATGTGCAAGCAGTCACTATTACGAAAACATAAGGCACCAAGTCGAGAGGCGAACCTCAACCATTGACATGGCAGACTTGGAACCTATCCGTTAGGTAGGCTACCAGATAGATGCCGGTTGAATGACAAACTGACTGCTTTATTCGAACAATGTCATGCGAGGCGATATGGTTGAATCAGTTTTGAAACAGGAAGATCCATGGGTGGTTCCGTAGCCACTTCCTTTAAAGAAAGGTCAATCATGCCCATGTGTAAAACCAGGGATTATTGACCATGTATGATGTAGAACTAGATTACTGCTGAAAACCAGAGCAAACTCATAAACAAGGAAGATCTGATCGTATTATGCTACATTAATCCCGGTTAAGTTCGCACAAAATTATGAAAAAATCTGGATTCAGCTTTTTCAACAATTTATTAGTATTTATAGCAAATGCAATGTGACAACTTGTCATAAAAACTGGTAAACATGAAACCTTTCATTGCTAAACGTTACGATTTGATATAATTCATTGTTCAGCAATTTTGTTTGCTTTGAAACTTGTTTGGTAAAGGTGGAAGGGCAGTGTGCGTGATGCATATTATCAATCCAAAGAAATAGCTCTTTATCATCCAGCTCTGTAAAGTTCCAGACAGACGCACTAACTTTTTTGTGTGTGTCTTCAGACATTAGGGCAGAACGTTTATGCATAACTTCCTGCTTCGCACAGACTTTTCTCATAGCAGTCTCACTCCGCACTGTCATGCGATGTTTCATTAACTTTGATCAGTTTGATGATTTGGCTGTCTCAACTTAGAGTCTAATTCCAATCTCTGTGACTCAATTAAGTGCTTGCTTGGCTTTGCCTAACGTTGTTTGTGAAGTGAATAGCATAATGTAAGTGAATACTATATGCCTTGCTAAAAAAATAGTTAGCTTTAGTCAAGGCATCAATCAGTCTCCAAACATTAGCCCTAATGATCAGCATCTGTTTGCTGATGCAGTTAAAAGTAGAACTGCTAAGTTCGCACCCCTACAACATAAGTTTGCACAAACAGCTCAGATTCAAGTTGCGAACTTAACCTGGAGATTACTGTACATGTAGAGTGCAGGATATGGTTAACATTTTGCATTTGTACCACCAATAAACAACAAAACAATGAATGCAAAAATACCCTAAGTAAGCAAGGGTACACAAATTTTGAATCATATACTCAACATTCATTTTTGTAACACACACTGATGATGATGGGGAAGCAATTGTGAATTGCATGAAGAGTTGAGGGGCACACAGATAAACAAGTGAGTCATGCACAGGTGAGAGAAGTAGGTGACAATGGAGGTTATGAAGCAAGAAGCCATGCAGCAGCCATGACATTACAGAATGTAAGCATGTAGCAGGAAGAGGAAAAAAACAATTTTTATCAACACAGATCATGAAAAAGCAGCACAGTTACCCATGGATCAGTCAAGAGTACCAACCACAGCCACAGGTATGTCCCACAGGGCTTATAGTATTATATACCCAAATGGGGTTGAAGATACAAGGGAGGAAACAGATTAGCAAAAGGAAGGTTTATCAATGAAAGAAAGTGTTTTGCTATTTGTTCGCTCAGCTTTGCATAGATTTAGACTAAATCAATTGCTTTTTTATATAAACCGCAAGTGTTCAACTCAAATTAAGATGCATAACAAACTGTTCATCAACTTCAGTTGAAGAAATTTTGTAGGATTTGCCTTAGCTGTGGACCTAGAGTTGTGTTTGGGTTATTCGCTTTCACTGGCTTTAAATAGTGCTTTCTTAAATTCTTCTACCTGTTGGATTGGATCGTTGGCAAAAATCTCATGTACCTGTTGTTTTAATCCATCCAAACTTGGTGAGGTATAACTCTCATTTGGCTGTCTATTAAACTGTTTAGGTCTTTATTCAGTTTTAACATCTCGTACAGTGTTTTCAGCACCACTGTATATGATTTCATGCTATTCCAAATTCAATAATTGTAAAATTTTTTCAAATCAGACATCCAGCAACACTTTACACTGTAACAGGCTACTTTGTTGCTAGTTTCTGATAGCAGTTAGACATGTTGGAATAAATTTGGTGATTTAAATTAGACATTGACAAGGTAGCCAACTGTGGCTATCATGCAAACTGAGTTAGTTTTCATGTTGCCAACCATGGTCACATGATCCAAGGCAGAGGGCCAAAAACAAACTCTGTAAAGTAAAGTATGTCGAACCATAATAATTTTCCACCAAAAATTCTGTTGTCTTTGCTGTTTATGATGTCAATAAACTTGGGAATTTCTGGAATTTTAATAATATTCACTACTGATTTTCACAGTTCATAACAAAGCCCAAAATGCAATATGCGGTACATTTATAGCACAGTTTGGTTTCTCACAAGTAGTTCCTCATAAGTATGCAATGTTGCAAGGAAGACAGATTCATAAAATGTAATACCGCTAGGCGGGCCATGCAGTTACTACAATTTGTAAAGTGGCTGCGGGCCGGATCCGGCCAGCGGGCCATAGGTTGCCGACCCCTGATCAGGGCATAGTTTAGCATTACTTGCCGTTAAGGATTTCAGGGTTTTGTTGGCCTTAAACTTGTAATTGTAGAAATGTTTAAAATTTGGGCTACACTAGCCTAGTTGAAATTATCCAAGAATGCTGAATAGCCTATGTAACCTTGCATAACTTACCATGCAACAGAAAGAGATATCTATTGTTTTATTATGACTCAGCACTTCCAGTTGTGACCCAGCACTCCTTGCGCAACTGTATTGATCATCTGGCAGTTCTTTCTTGTGCATATGCAACCCCACAAGTTGAAACTGGACAGCAGCATAGCAAATTCAATTGTTATGGGACATTCACCTGATAGCCTTCAGGTTCCTTAAAATGCCCTGATGTCCTTGCTTTAATTGTTTTTTGTTGCTGGAATACTAATTATCGTTAAATAAAATCAACTTAGCTGATTAGCAGAAACAATGCAAAAAGCGATCATGTAAAAAAGTAACCAGTTGATAGTGGAATTAGAAAAATGAAAACACAATGGCAGAAGAACTGATCAGTGTAAAAATATTACATGCTTGCCCTGTGGTTTTTTAAAGTAAAAACTTTAATTTAAGCTCTTGTACAGTTTGCTTGAAGTCTGCAAGCTATTTTTAGATTTGTAGCTTTGATTTCAACTAAATAGACATGTTCAGAAACTAAGTATGCATGCTATGATGTACATATTTGAGATCTGCATCCACAGTGGAAACATAATGAAATATCTTAAACAATTGCAGCATCATAGGCCTACAAGTTGCTTCTCAATGTAGAGCCCCAGGGTGTTTGCCATGTAAGAATGAGCTTCAGTAAGATTGATTTGTTTTATCGAAAACTTATCCCTACCAGATTCTACCCTTGTGGTTGGGGTAAGCCTGAAGAACTGAAAAAAATTTTGCAGTTACATAAATCAATTTCTAATCGTGAAGCTTGTTCAAAGCTGGTAAGTCCTTCATATGAAGTGCACATTGATGAGAATACAACACATGGTGATTGTACAATTTTGAAAGGTCACTTTCTCACTCCAATGCTTGATATCTTGCCAAGCATTGTTCCAGAAGCCATTCGTAATGCTCACTTCGAGGTTATATTACCTCCAAATAAGCTTATCAATTCTTCAATAGTAAAGCCTGCCTGCATTCATATGGCTGGAACTGGTGACCATGGATTTAGTCGAAGAAGAGAATTATTAGCAAAACCACTGACGAACTCTGGAATAACTTCAGTTTTACTTGAAAACCCTTTTTATGGCCTTAGGAAACCAAAAGAACAGTTTGCATCTGGCCTGCAAAAAGTCAGTGATCTTTTTATAATGGGATCTTGTTTGATCCTTGAAGCACAAGTCTTGCTACACTGGTTGAAGCGAACAGGGTATGCACCATTAGGGTTGACAGGAATTTCCATGGGTGGCCACATGGCATCACTAGCTGCTACAAACTGGCCTGAACCAATTGCTTTAATTCCATGCATGTCATGGACATCAGCATCAGTGGTCTGGACTGAAGGAGTACTAAGCAAAGCAATTCCATGGCGTGTTTTGGAGATGCAATATGCATGTGACTCTCAATATGAGCAGGAAATACTTAGCTTTTTGAGAGGAATGGATTCCCAACCTGTTGCAAATGACTTGGCAAAGAATTTTGGGCATGAGCATGACAGCATAATGATGGGCAAGAAGTCAAGTGGTAAGATTATAATGATAATTTATATCAGCATCTTTCAGTTTAAATTATTAAAACTAATTTCAGCTTTATGTTCTTCATTTATGGAGATATGTCATTAGATTCAATGTAGTACATTTTAAAGTCAAATTAGCTTATTTCTAGGTTGTTCTAACCAGACGCACGTTGTTTTTGTTAAATATGTTCTGTCATGCATGTGCTCTGTTCAAGCACATATCATCAAAGGCAATACAACACAAATAATCAAACTCTAACTAAAAAGCATTAGCTGTTGCATGTGTGAAGGATAATCTGCTGTTTTTTATGATACACAATGCTTCTGACTATTGATCTCTTATAATGTTGCTTTGTTGAAAAGCAAAAATGTATCTCTATTTGGGCGTGATAGTTATGGAAATGCAGTGATTGAATTCATAAAATTGAGCCTGACTTGGTATGATTCTGTTTGAAATTTGCCCAATTTGAAAGTTAAAATAGATTTTGTAATTCATTTTGTTACTTTGTTGTTTGAAGGCAACTAGCCATATATTGAAACATGCATCACTGTGGAAGACAAAGTGCACATACTTACCATTTATTGTATATTACTAGACAGAAAAAAGAAACACAGTAACTGCCATTTACACCACCCATTGTTAGATTTAACTTTCACATAGTGTTCCAGTGGAATGCCATGCTTTGGATTGAACTAGATAAATTATAAAGAAGACAGCATGGAATACTGATTTAGGTTTGCAAACCATTCTGGAAAAGTTGAGTCACTTGGAAAAATTTCATCAACACCTGAGGAAATCAAATGCTTGTAATGGAGTTGAGTTGTAACTTCTGTAGATTTTAGACAATGTTGTGTGACTATAGCTGAACTTATCCTAAATAGAGACAGGTTTTGAGAAACTTGTTTGGTATTCCTTAGCAACACCTAAACCATGAAATGAATTTGGAGCAGATTTGTGTCGCAGTTCCCTACCTGGCTGAATCTTGAGATTTTTTAGCAAAATTAGAAGTTACTTTTCTTTGGTGTTCCTGTGCATATTTACAGTTCATTAAAATATTAAAGAATCTGGTGTTACATATAAACAAAAATTTCTAGGTTGGAAATGAAATGCAACCTTCACGTTTCGAAGTACCACAGAGGTAAAACAAGAACAGTTGAATCTGCTCGCAAAGCATTTACTATAGGAGATCCATTTCCTGTCAAGTTTGCATGTGAATTTGACATTTAAAGTGATTTGTCATGGTTAACATAATCGGCTGTAGGTGGTGATGAGTGTTTTGGTATGCTTGTCAGGACACTGAACGTAAATGTGTGGAGTGAGTTGAACAACTCCAGATTCAGGTCAGAGTTCATGTCCATCAGACATGGGGCACTTACATCACAAATGTAATCAATTACGATTGCTTGCCATATGCTCGATTACAAATTTGTGTAAACAAAATCACAATGTTATCGATTACGATTGCATTGAAAGTAATCAAGATTACGATCGCGATTACGTTTGTCTTGAAACATCTTCACAAAGACAACAAGCCATTTGCATGGTTTGATGCAGGTGTATTTTCAGACGACATATGATATGAATGAATGCAATAAAAAAAATTACCAATATGTAAGGATTAAGCACTAGAAAAAAAGAAAAATCACATTAATTGTTTACTGAGATGTTCGTGCAGTCAACAAACCACTGGCGAAACTAGCGGTTTGAGCCAAGGGGGAAACTTTGCTGAAAGAGGCCTACTGGCCTCTGTAGGGGACCTACTAGTTGACACTCAGAAAAAACTTAAGAAATGATGGTGAATCCGGGTGTGGATGGCTATACTAAAACCCTAAATCAACAAAATACTCTGAAAAATGCAAAAAAACAACAACCTACTGAAAACCAAAATAATACTAAAACTGAAATATAAGCTAAGTGTGGCTTGGTTTTTACATTTAGCTTGCCAGGGGGGTCGATTCGCCCCTGTGGCCTCCTGTCAGTTACTCCACTGCAACAAACACTTTGGAACAGGGGTCTCCAAACTATGGCCTGCAGGCCAAATCCGACTTGCAAAGCCATTTCATCCAACCCATGAAGTCATTTTGTCAACAACGAAAAAATAATGCAAAAAGTTTGTTGATTTGGTAGAATGTAACATATGCCGAAACAATCATATTACATACGATGCCCAGTCCTCGAACTGTTGTGTAATTGCTCATGTGACCCTCGGACAAAAAAGTGTGGAGACCCTGCCCTGCTTTAGAATATTGATTAAACAAAAATTATCGGTGTTTAAAATCTTTGTTACAGTTGATAAACATCAATGCTTCAAACCTTTTATCAGTCAACGACATCTATCAGGCTTGAACATTCGTCCAGCAACACTGAAAAGTCGTTAATTATATTTCAAAATTGCTGACTATTTCTTCGACCTGTGGGTTACGATGTTTCCAGCTGTGTGATGGCCATTGGATCGTCTGCAAGCCAGTTCAACATTGTGTAGCTTTGAATTTGAAATGAAGTGAATAAAGATGCCAGTATAGCTGCGCATTTGTCTGTCAACAAAACCTCACTGGTTTCATTGAGTTTTCTGCCAGTATCCGTGGATGATCTCTGTTGATATGCTAGTTATCAGCGTTGTGGAAAGGTGCTTTCGACTTGGTTTAAGGTTTAAATACCTTATTCCTATGAAAAAAAGTTAATTTATATAAATTACTGTACTAATTATATACATAGTGTACTCCAGCACTTGCCTTCATAAGTTCACTCTGATTATACATAAATAAAACCAACACCTCTCTTCGTAATGTACCGCTATCTCTTTTGTTGCCGAAATGTCAATGTTTAATTAAAGCTCTTATTTTTGTTGCTACGTCTCACTACACTCACTACGTTACTTCTGGCGGCCAACAGGAAGGCTAGCTGGAAGAAAGCGAGAATTATCTACATACGCTGTGCTTGTCGCTGGTCTGTCTAAGATTTAATGTACACAGACGTGCAAATAGCCTCCCCTGAAACATAACCGTAAGAAATGATGATAAAAGAGAAAACCCAGCCACCAAAATCGCAGATCGTTGCACAGTGATGTAAAGTGAAGGTTTCCAAGTCGCGAAAGTAATCGTCGATCACGATTAAATTGGCAATGTAATCAATTGCAATGACATGTCATTTTTATTCAGTTCAATCGATTGCAATTACTCAAAAAGCTGTAATCGTTTACGATTACCCCATATCTGATGTCCACGCATACCTCATTTTATATCTATTAAGCCAGAAGGTGCTGGATTTAAGTTAAAGATATGGGCAGTCAAAAATCGTAACAAACAGAAAGTAAAGCTGGGAAGATAATGAAGTTCAAAAAATAGGTAGAGCTTTCCCACACGCTTTAATTTCATTTCTATGTATTGATAGCAATTCTTCCTCCAAAAGGGTATACACGGTGTTACCACCAGACACGACCTGAACTCTAAGACATTTCACTGGGGATGATAGGCAGGGACGCTTTTACCTAGTTTGCTAACTAATTGCTAGCTGAAAATAACGATTGTCATTCATAATAAATATGCAGACATCCGCACGTATTTATGCAAATAGTGCTTGTAGAAAGCTCATTCGAAATATTGCTGTTTGATACTTTAGAGCAGAAATAGTTGTCTCATTTTTCATATTTATTTATTCAGTTGTTCTTTTTTAAAGGTATTTTTCCAGTTCCTGTTAAACGGGGACAAGCGCAAAACGATGATGCGACGATTTCCACAATTAGTTAAAATCATTAACGTTTTTGAAACAGCACTGCTAAAAAAAGTGCGAGAACTCTGCAGAAAATTTAAATTCAATTCAATTGTTTTTTGCGAACTAAATTTGAATTAATTTTAATAGCGAAAAAAAAATGTTTTCTTTAGGAGGAATGTCCGCACTTTCCAGCGCAAGTTCAGCTGGTTCTGCTCGGAGTAGAATTGACCGTGAGAGGCGCCAAAAAGATACGATTAATTTTATGAAGGAGGTAATGGATCACATAACACACCTTGGAAATTTCTCAAAACCAGTCGATACCAGCACTGTGACATTTGTGTGCGCGAAAGGAGATGCTTACTTTCCAAGATCCAATCTTACACCAATGGATAAATTGTGGCCAGGATGCGAGGTTCGTAGAAAAACATTTTTTATTGTGCGTATAGTTTCTACCGTTGTGATTACTCTTTGGTTTATTCAGGTTTCCTTATGGTTTTTCATCTCAGTTTTTTATTTCACTTGCGCATAAGAGACAAAAAGTCAGGTTTCAGCTGCTTGCTTACCACATTACGGACGCAGTTAACGCAAGTCGGACGTAACTGCCGGACGTATGGCCTAGTGGTTAGAGCGCTCGCTTCATGTCTGGTAGGTCGTTGTTCGTGTGGTTCGAATCTCGGCCGGGTCGTTTCAAGACCTTAAAAATTGGAACTTGCTTCAGTCTGGCCAAGCGCTCGGCATAATGACTGTAGCAGGGAATTTCTCCAATGCGGATGCAATCTTCGTTGGAGTCCGGTCGTGTTACCTACTGCCTTCCTATAGGAATAACCTCGTCGAAGACCAAGTGTGTGCGGTTGAGCGATTCTCTTCAACACCGTAAATAAATCTCTGCTTGGGCGATCGTCGATGCCACTGAAAGGACAATTCCTGTGTTGTGCAGTTACATTTGTATGTACTCGCAATTGCGTTGTATAAGAACTTTCAGCAAAAATGTTCTCGTGTCTTCGTCGTTCTGATCGCCGCGAAAGCGACGGCATGGGCCATCTATGTAACGCAAGTCACAAAGCATACATCTCACTTGTGTTCCTCAAGTTGATTGTGTTTTTTGTGCAGTTGTAAAAAAATATGCAATATGGCACTTTTTGTATTTTCAAGTTTCACGCCAAGATGCTTGTGCTTGTAAAATCAATAGTTATTCTTTGAGAACGCTCAATATGAACTACATTAATCGTCAGTCCAATTCGTTGTTGTTGTTTCGATATCGTAATGGGAAGCGGCGCAGCCAGCAATTTTATGTGATGCAAACAGAACAACAGAAGATTTTTTGCATTTTTTAGGTCATTTTACTGTTTGAGTCGTGAGCAGACGCCAAACTGGAACAGGTGGTGAGCTGCTCTTCCCCAATTCTGCATTTTTGGGGAAAACGGAATGCCCTTTAGCCATCATTACTTCAGGTCCGCTCTGCCCTGGAATTCTGACACCTGACACAACTCCAATTGTGGATAAAATTGTCTCTTAGACTGAACTCTTGAACTGTTGACGTGTCTCTCACTCTGTAACACACAAGCACGAACTGTGAATCTGATTCACGCTGTCCTATGCGATGATGAAGGCGTTACTCAGGCTCGCGGCT
>JGI24022J15233_10009666_pt1 | contig 10876 bp, 6 predicted proteins | sample Ectturendosymbi2_FD_15233 | JGI IMG/M metagenome (IMG submission 15233)
AATGGAAAGGCCGGCCAGCTCATGTTTCCACCACCAAGCAGACAAAAACCTTCGTGAAACTGCCTGCCTCATGAGCCCCCACTAGCGAGCACGATATCTACCAACGAACAACACACCACAAACGCCAGATCCCTTAGGACAATAAAAGAGCCTTCAATAGATACTACCGCGTGATCGAAACAACCACCGCAGGTAGGCCGCCCACTATGGTGGGACTTGTTGTTATAATATCACACACTATGGCTCCCCAGCATGATGCCAGTGACAACCGCAGGTTAGCCGCCCACAGTGGCTACACTGGGACGTGTCACAATGCATACCATACAACGCAGTGCCGAAATTTCGGCGCAACAAAAAAATTGCTGCAAATAAAAACAGCTTTGGCCGTTTATACCTTTCCCTGCTGGTAAAGCAGACTAGCGCTAGCTTCTCTGCCTCCCCGCGTATCAACACTTATCCCCTTGACTAAGCCGCTGCGTTTCTGAGTTTCCGTCTTACAGTAATCGACGATGCACTGCAGATCGCGAGCCCTGTTCCGTGTTGTCATCCTGTACTGTCTTACAGCGTTATTGCATTGATGCCCTCATGGCTTTGCATATTGCTGAGGCGCTGGCCGCTCAGCGACGTGTGTTGTGTCCTTTTACCGTGTGCTTTTATATACGTGTTTTTTTATTCGCTGGCGAATAAACAAAAATCGAACATGACGACAGCCAGATTCTATGTGGTTTTTATACATATGTGCTTCATTCGCTGGAACGAATAAACAAAAATCGAACATGACTATTTGAATAAGGTAAGTATCGGCTCTATATGCTGCCGGAGTCGATACTGAACGAGTGGGTTCCAGATACGTTACAGCTATATCGTTACTAGAAGATTCGTGATTAAAAAACTCTGATTCAGCCTAAAATAGGCGACCTGCGTCAGACAGAAACCGCTGCTTACTTGCTTCTGTACAACAGCACTTTTTAGTGCTACTCTCGCCTTTCTGCTCAGTCAACGGATATTGTTTTCAAGGCAGACTGCAAGTAATTTCAAGGATTATGTCAGTTCCCAGAAAAAGCTATAGCTCTGTCGTTGCAGCTTCCACAAACAGCGGAGATGTTGAGGACTTTGTACGCGATACGGAAGTTCAAGCAAAACTTGTGGCGAAACCGTCGAGAGAGTACATTTACGAACTCTTAACCAAAATGAGATTTCCGCTACTAAAAATAGAAGCGATCATCGAACGTAGAGGCAACACTGTGGACTTCACATGCACAGATAGAAGCAGCGCTGAACACCTACAACGCCTCCTAGAAAAACACCCGAACGTCCGGGAAGCTCGTCTATTCGAGTCTGAGTTTATTGATGTTAAGCTGATAGGAGTGCCGCACCGCCTGCCAGACGGAAAATTAATTGCCTTCCTCAGTAAACGGAACGGCGAAGTGCTGAACACTAAGCGTTTGAAAGACCGCAAAGGATACTATGATGGTCGAAGAATTTACAAAATGCGAACTGCAGATTTACAAGAACGTCCAATCCCGCAGTTAATAAGAGTCTGCGATTGCAGCATTAAAACGGAATATTATGGACAGCCTATGCGATGCTTTTTATGCAAGCAATATGGTCATATGAGAGGCGAATGCCCAGTCGCAGTCAAAACGCCGCCCGTGGTTTTCAACGAGGAAGAAGTTGCTTGTCAGCCAGAGATAAACAAACAGCAAGATACCGCCATACCCAGCAACATCACTTCAACGCCGGTGCAGCGCACCACGAAGCTCCCACAGGCGATACGAGCCTGCAAGAAGACGACATCGCACCAGCGACAACTGAGACGGAAGAACAACACTTCCAAAAGGAAGCCGAATTAGCACCAGAGGAAAAAACGCCGGCAGACAGCGTCTCGGAATTTTCATCGACATCTTCCGAACCAGGAGATACGCCCGATGCACCCGTTTTTCTCACAGACGACGAAGACTCCCAACCTCGCCAGAAACGACAGCACTCGCCCGACGAGGCATAGGACAAAAAACAGAAGCCGACTACAACTGGTGAGACCCGTAATTGCATCTGTGGCAACACCATTACGCCGCCTCACATAGCAGGCTTCTCAACTTTGTGCACCTGTGGAAGGTGTTACGCTAAATGCGCATGCGGAAATGTGGTATCTACCGTGGGCGATATGCCAGCGAACTGCGAACAATGTCGTAAGCCTGTAGTACGACGTCACCTTGACGTAACTATGTAACCGTGCCTAGTGAAATAATACTCACGTACTGCCCGAAGTTAAACAAGATTGTTAACGTTGTTAATAATTTACTTCTTGTGTTTGTGGTGATTGTTTTGTTGTGAATCTTATGTGGTAGTTCCTTTTTTACATTCTGTAATCATGGCCCACCTACGAATAGCCACATTTAACTGCGCCGGCCTTGGGGTAACAACGCGGCGCAAGGCAATTTTCGAACAATTACGTAAAAGTGATGCCCAAATCCTTTGCTTACAAGAGACTCATAGCACCACTTGAGAAGAACATATATGGGCCTTAGAATGGGGAAGATCTCGTGCCCTCTTCCATTCCAACTTGAAGAATGACCGCAGCAACGGTGTTGCGTTCTTATTAAACCATTCAGACTTGAGTTTCACAAACTGGCATGGAGACCAACACGGCCGGATTGTCACTGCAGACTTTTCCACCCGCGAGGAATCCATCCATATCGTCAACATTTACGCGCCACAATCTGGCCACCCCACTAGGGAAAGGTCCAAATTCTTTAATTCTCTATACGTCTACATCCATTCAACACACCCGACGATCTTAACAGGCGATTTTAACTGCGTTGATAACCCTATGCTTGATCGCCACCCTCCATCAAACCGAAAAGACAACACTTTAGCATTGCGCGAGCTCTGTGAGACTTTCAGACTGCGTGACACATTTCGCGCTGCCCACGGCGATGCACGACTCTTTACCCGTCGCCAAGCTAATGTTCAATCGAGAATTGACCGATTCTATGCAAGTGACATAATTACACCCCAGTCCGAACAAACACTGCCAGGCCTGGCATCTGATCACGATCTTGTGGTTCTCCAAATTAAAAACGTCACAATTCCAACACGGGGCTCAGGCAAATGGAAGAACAACACCTCCATCTACGCCGACGCACTTTTTCAAAACCATTTTAAACACAAATGGAGTCAATGGCGCACCTTACAATCTTTTCTTTTTCCAACCAAAGCTGATTGGTGGATCCAGACAAAAACACAAGTAAAAAATCTCCTTCAACAACACGCAAGAATCAAACTGAAGAGAGACAAAAAAACGCGAAAACCACCTCAGAAAAACAGTAGAAAATCTTTGCCAACAGATCCATGAAAACCCATCACTTCTCTCTCTTTACCACCAAGCCAAAACAGAATGGAATAAATTAAAACTGGAACAAGCAGATGCAAAAGCAAAAAAATCAAAACTCGATCAATTTCAAAATGGCGACCAGGGAACAAAAGAATTCTTCCAGCGATTCTCCCAACATCGACAGCAAACAACGATCTCGAAACTTCGAAGCCCTGAGGGCCAAATTCTTATCAACCAGCAAGAAATCCTGCACGAAACAAAGCGTTTTTTTCAATCACTTTATCTGAGACGTACAGTACATCCAGAGGCGCAACTGCCCTTCCTACGCCTTATCTACCCAACACTTGACCAGCATGATAACCACCTTACAAAACCAATTACCACAAAAGAACTCCACGACACAATCCTCCAGGCAGCGAACGGGAAAGCTCCCGGACCTGATGGACTTACGATTGAATTTTACAAAAGCAATTGGCACATAATCGCAGAAGACTTTACGGCGGTTATTAATGAAATACATAGTACTGCCCACATACCCGATGCAATGAAACTTGGTAGTATCACCTTGATACACAAGAAAAACAGTACGGAACTCTTAAAGAACTACCGACCGATATCCCTACTAAACATAGACTTAAAAATCTATACGAAACTCCTGGCAAATCGAATGAAATCGCTTCTACCCAAAGTTATCCACCCGCAACAATATGCACAACCAGGCAATCAGATCCACCACGTCTTGACCATGTTGCGAGACATGTTCCAACACTCCAGCAACAAATGCCTTGAACATTTCTTTTTGTCATTAGATTTCGAAAAAGCTTTCGACTCGGTAGACCACTCCTGGCTCTACCAAGTGCTACACCGATTTGGCTTTCCACAGAAGTTCATTAACATAGTCGCATCTATACAGTCTGACGCCATGTCGGAAATATTAGTAAACGGGTATAGCACACAACCATTTACGATACAAAGAGGGGTCAGACAAGGAGACCCCCTCAGTCTCTTTCTATTCTTAATCGCGGTTGAACCGTTTATGACCGCTATTCACCACAATAACCACATCCTTGGAATCAGAACCCCTGGACGCTTTGCAGTCAAAGCTCTATGCTACGCCGATGACATAACAATGACCGTGTCTAGCGAAGCCTCGGTAAAACACATTTTTACAACGTTGCGGCAACTCGAAGAGGCCTCTGGATTGAAATTGAACTACTCGAAGACGTATGGCCTCTGCACAACAAAAACGTGCGACTTAACCTTCATGCCTCGCATACAATGGAAGAAAGACGCAATACACATATTGGGCAGCACCATCGGAGAACACGAAAGCGTTGCGTCTCTATGGGATAAATGCGTGCGAAACATCACAGCCTCGGCACAACACTATTCTACATTTTTTCTCTCTTGGACGGCCAAGACATTGATTATAAAAACCAAGATCCTGCCACTTGTGACATACAACGCAAATGTCTACCCACCACCGCCGAAGATCAAACAAAAAATAAACAAAATTATTGAAAGATTTATCGCGGGACACAGAGATTACACCATTCCAATTGACACATTAGCACAACCCCTTCTCAAAGGAGGATATAACGTCCCAAACATCGCACTGTACTGCGACCTTTTCCTATTACGCCCGATCATCGATTACCTCAAGCACCGCGTGGATAGCACACCGGCCACTGCGCAGAACGCGATGGTGGAATACCAAATCGGCCATCAATTGTCAAACTTACTTGAACTCCCGTTGAAAAATTCGATTCCGCATATAACCCGCCCTAGCACCCTCTATTCTCACGTTTTAGCACTAGTGAAAAAATACAAGTTAAACTCAGAGCAGCTCTACAAACTCTCGCTCCATCAGATTTACCGCATGCTGAATTCCAACACCCGTCCATACTGCGCCGCCGGCCCAAGATGGCACCTTGCACATAGCGACGTCTTAACGAACTCACTCACGACCTTTAACTACCGAGCAATATACGAAGTGCTCCCGCTCTCTACTAAACAGTACACAGCCTACCTAGACCCCAGATCGTTATGCCGTTTCTGCCAACAACTACCAGAACAACTGCAACACATATTCTTTACATGCATCCAAATTCAACCCGTCTGGATCTTCGTCAAACACATTATGACGAAACTAAGTGACACAGCTACGTTCGACGAACTACTGCACCACCACCCACTTCATAATACCACAACAATTTCACCATATCGAAAAACATATTGTTTATCTCTTTTCTATCACTCGTCAAAAAATATGGTCCCACAGGAACGACATCGAGAAAAACAGGACGGACTTTTCCACCGAAAAAATAATCCAATCTATAACACGCTCGATCCACCACAGACTTTCTATGGAACGTCAATCGTCACTGAAAAAATACGTTCACATCTTTGAAGACATCCAATCGGCAATAAGGTGTGGATCACAATAACACACCATCTCTCTCGACACACACTAAATGTACTAGCCACATCACGTCCCCCAAAATCTACCTGCCCTTACTTCCAGAGCAGTAATACAAAGTTTCTGGTAGCTATGTGTCTCTTTCGCAACCCAAATTGAACTCGACGCCAGTTTTTAAATCAACTAATACCAGTTGAATAAATTGTCGAAATTCCTATATGATCGAATTAGTGTTAATGCCGGCATCCGCCCCGCATTTGTTGGCGACGCGCCGGACATTGGAATATGATTGTTACTTCGTGATTAATATTTGTCCGTGTTAATCTCCCCGTAGCTGGCAACCCGTTAATTCGCTGATCGCAGAAAATGTCGATAACGAGAGCTTTTGCCGCAACAAAATGGCGCGACTACAGCAGCGCGCAAAACGCCTGCAGCCCTGTAGAGAGGACGGTTACATTGCTACCGTATATTGATGTGTTGCTTGAGTCGTAACGTTGCGTTCGCGTAACGTACTTAATTGCCAATAATACACCGATTTGATTCTACGTGATAGCATCCGTGAACGGTATATCTGTCGGCAACATACTTGTGGAGAAATGTTACGTGTAAACAAAGTGACACACTGTTGTTGCCAACACTGTTTACACGCCTTGAATTTCATGTTAATGAGTTAATGTTACGACATGCATGTAATGCGAACTGTTGTTACGTATGTATAGATCTACCGCGTGAGAATATATCCGCGTATCTCCGAATAAACGTGCATTCTGATCGCAAATCCCCGCCACACGCTACCGGCGATGTATTTATCGAGAGGTTTTTCCTTCTTTGCGCCCATATAATGCGAACCATCGCTGAGAACTGTAATTCCCTCCGTGCGACAGTTGGCGTGAAATGTTTACATTGATGTCCCATTGGTGCTCCATGCGTTTTTGTTTTCTATCGCCCTGTATCTGCACAACACGATTTGTCCAATTGTGCATCGAAGTTATAGAATGCGCGCCTCCGGAAGGGATACACTGTTGACACCAACGTTATTAATAATCCGCGCATTTCGGGTTTATGCGCCATTACTGCTGCGTTCACGTGACGCGATTTACTGCCATAATACACAGACCTGTCTCGTGCAACTATATGCGCGAACCTTTCGATGAATGTGCATCGTGAACGCAATTTGTTTCACTCGTCCGTTAGTTGTTTCTTCCTTTTACTTTACGTGCTTTGTCTTTCGTTTTCCTCCTCCACAATGCTGTACTGTGTTTACCGCGCACCCGTGGATTAGCCAACGACTACTCTAGTGCGATCGCGCCCGGGATGCTCTTCCCAATGTACTCAAAGTTTTCCGTCGCACATTCGATGACGAGGAACTGTAGTAATGGCGTACTCTATCCGCCTGTCGCGTGAGCGACATCTAGTCGGCAGGTTATACGCCCGACGAAGGAAACACCACAACCACCAGATCCGTTAGGGCATTAAAAGAACCTTCCGTAAGCAAGATCACGTGATAGCAATAACCACCGCAGGTTAGCCGCCCACTATGGCTACACTGGGACGTGTTATTATTAAAGATATCACATACTATAGCTCTCCAGCATGGTGCCCACTGTGGCTACACTGGGACGTGTCACAGTGCATACCATGCAACGCAGTGCCGAAATTTCGACGCAACAAATATGCTGCAAAAAAAATCAGCTTTAGCGGCATTTATTTCCCCTGCTGATAATAACAGACTAGCTTTAGCTTCTCTGCCTCTCCATGCATCAACACATATCCCCTTGGTTAAGCTACCGCGTTCCTGAGTTTCCGTCTTACAGTTGTCGACGATGTACTGCAGATCGCGAGTCCTCTTCCGTGTTGTATCTGTCATCTTGTTGCTGTCTTACAGCGCTATTGTCTTGATGTTCTTATGCTCTGCTTATTGCTACAATGCTGATGCGTTGGCCGCTCAGCAACGCTTGTTGTGCCTTTAAATCATGTGCTTTTATATAAGAGTTTTTTTTATTCGCGGGACGAATAAACAAAAATCGAACATGACGACAGCCAGATTCTATTTGCATAAGGTAAGTATCGGCTCCATATGCTGCCGGAGTCGATACAGGCAGAACGTGTTAAATCTGTTGTCAGAAAAAGAGCTACAGTGAAGATTAGGTGTGCTAATCTCTGCCAGGTGTTTCGCCGGCCGCAGCGTAGAAACACAACAGCACTTTTTAGTGCTAATCTCTCTCTCTCTCTTTGTTGTTTCCTAACAACGAGCTCTAGCAGGCAGATTGCAACGAAATTACAGCAATGGCTGCACCCTTGAAAGCTTGGAACAAGGTAGTAGCATCAACTGTTGAAAGGGACATACTCGCACAATTCAAACGCGAGACCGAAGTGCAAGTGAGACTAATCGTAAAACCGTCTCGCGACTACATATATGAACTATTGACTAAAACAAGGTATCCGCTGTCGAATATCGAGGCGATAATTGAACGCCGTGGCAATCTCGTGGACTTCACATGTAAAGACCGGTGCAGTGCAGAAGCTTTACAACGTCTGCTTGGCAAACATCCGAATGTGAAAGAAGCGAGACTTTTTGAATCAGAGTTTACAGATGTTAAGCTCTCGGGTGTACCGCATAGACTGCCCGATGGCAAAATCATCGCATTCTTAAATAAACGAAATGGCGAGGTGCTATGCACCAAACGTTTGAAAGACCGTCGTGGCTACTTCGACGGTAGAAGAATCTATAGGATGCGATCTGTTCAACTTCAAGAAAGGCCGATTCCGCAGACTATACGCGTATGTGGCTGTAGCATCCAAACAGACTACTATGGTCAGCCTGCAAGATGTTATCTATGCAGGAAATTCGGTCATATGAAAAGCGACTGTCCTGAAGCAGTAAGGACACCACCAGCAATTTTCTTAAACCAAGATTTCGACGCCACCACGATACCAACGTCTGGCAACGACGGAGAAGAGGAAATACCTGCCAACAACGCATCGACACCGCTTGAAACTGAACCGAACAACCTGCAGGAAACCAGTGACAGCCTGCCTCGAAACCCCGAGGAACAGATGCTACAAGTAATTAAAGTAGCGGATGTACAGCAGGCCGGAAAAGACCCCACCGATTGCGAATCGGAATTCTCGTCATCATCGTCGGAAGCCGGCGAGAAGCCCGAAGAATCGATATTCTCGACTGACGAAGAAATGCACGATACGGGAAATAAACGACAACACTCGCCAGAGACAGCGATTGAAACGAAGAAGAAGCCCAAAGCAACCGGTGAGAACTATGACTGTGTTTGCGGTTGCCCTAATGTCCTGCCTGAAGCAGCAGGTTGCTTTTCGCCATGTGAGTGCGGAATTTACTACACCCGTTGCACGAGCAGCAACGTGATCTCGACCTATGGAGATAAACCCGCGCATTGTGAAGTATGCCATAAGCGAATCCCGCGACCTAATCTTGATATGACGGTGTAACCGAACGCGGTACTTCCCCGCCGAATCTTTGTACGTTGTTTACAACGATGGTATTTACCGCGACAGACAGTATACTCTGTTTTGCTCCCTATTGATGTTATAGAGCCGCCTTAGAAACGCGATTTTCAGCGTTTGACTTATTCATGTGTTTCGGCTTTCAACCCTTTGCTTATTCTAGTACCCTATGCATAGACCACGACTTGTCTCCTCAAAACCGTCCGACGACGTAGATGCGCTAGTCACAGCAACCCAATCGTACTGTTTCTGACGCTTAGCAACTTGTGTTTCATGCTTGACGTAGACAACATGCTATTCACAGTCTCTCACCCGACGATTATGGCTCATTTAAGGATTCCCACTTTCAACTGCGCCGGCCTCGCCAGCTCGACGCGCCGCAGAACAATTTGAGCATTTACGCTCGCTAGACATCCAAATTTATTGCCTCCAAGAGACACATAGCATCACCGGAGATGAAAACAAATGGGCAGCAGAATGGGGCCAGAAACGGGCATGTTTTTTCTCAAACCACAGAAACGACCGGACCAACGGTGTTGCATTCTTGTTAAATCATCCAAACCTGGACTTTATTAATTGGAATGGTGACCAAAATGGCCGCGTCATAACAGCCGATTTCAACACGCCAACAACCACTATACACATAGTTAACATCTACGCACCACAATGCGGCCGCCCCGTGCGAGAGAGATCACTTTTCTTCGATTCCATCTGCCTCTATCTTTTTTCACCACACCCTACAATACTCTCAGGGGACTTTAACTGTGTAGAAAATCCCACATTGGACCGTGATCCCCCAACGGACAGGAAAGACCACACGTCAACGCTACGTGAGACGTTTGGGTTACGAGACACCTTTCGAACCATACACAGGAGTACCCGGCTCTTCACCCGCCGTCAAGGCTTATCTCAATCGCGGATTGACCGCTTCTATGCGTGTGGTAAAATTTCACCTCTGTCCGAACAGACACTGCCGGGCCTGGCATCAGATCACGATATGGTCGTGATTGAAGTAAATATCACTACTACCCCGAGGCACGGGAAGGGACAATGGATGAATAACGTCGCATCATACAGCGACCCAACGTTTAAAACTTGGCTCCAATATAAATGGAATCAGTGGCGAACTCTCCAGCCGTATTTCTTTGAAACAAAAGCAGACTGATGGTTGAAGACCAAAATTCGAGTCAAACACCTGCTTATCGATCACGCAAAAGCCAGACGAGCTTCCGAACGAACCAGAGAAGCCAAACTAAAAAGTGACGTGGAAACCTTATGCCGTGAGGTTGACAACCACCCGGCGTTACTTCCGCTGTACTTTCAGTTGAAAACACGGTGGTGTGAATTCAAAAAAGAACAAGCAAATGCAAAAGCAAAGAAGTCTAGACTCAACAACTTTGAAAATAACGATCGCGGAACAAAGGAATTTTTCTTACAGTTCAAACGACACCGCGAACAAACATCCATCACTCGCCTGCAAAGCCCCGAGGGGAAACCTCTAATCAGCAAACAAGATATCTTGACCGAAACACAACGTTTTTTTCAATCTCTTTACCGACGCCGGCCAACCCGCCCGGAAGCACAAAGCGCTTTCTTCCACCATATCAACCAAGTCCTAGATCCACTTGATGACGAACTTACAC
>JGI24022J15233_10009667_pt1 | contig 10873 bp, 5 predicted proteins | sample Ectturendosymbi2_FD_15233 | JGI IMG/M metagenome (IMG submission 15233)
TTAGAAAGTTCATAAAATTTCAATAATCTAAACATGCATCATGTAACACGAGATTAACCAGACCAGACAACAGAAAGATTAAGCGTATACGGATTTCGACCAATAAAACCCAGATACGAACACTTTCGAAGGAACATTCACCTAAACCAACAGAAAAATTCATCAACTTCCCCGAAAAAAACTAAGGTTCATCGCGATGCACGTCATTGACTGACATCAGGTTTCGTCTTTAGGAAACTGCGTTTTCATTTTTTTATATGATTTGCGGAATTTGACATACTTGCATGTATATAACAAAATAACTTCAAAAAATGTTTGCCCATGATTTCGGAAATTCATAAGCAAAGGGTTGCCTTTCATTCATTTTCCCATTTCATTCAATTTTTCTAATTTGACTGATGTTTGGCCGCTTACCTCAGAATGTGGTCATTCTGCTGGGATTCCAAGTTCCGGTGCCCTATTTTGATTTGATTTTCGGAATCTGCGACATTTGTAGATGTGTAACAACATTAAAAAATTTTTCCGATGATTCCGGAAAGTTTTGAAAATGAATATAGCATTTGGATTTTGACAGCTTTTGAAGTTTTTCTTGTTTGAGTGACGTTTCGCCGACTGGCCTTGAAATGTTGTCATTCTGCTGGGATTCCAAGTTCCGGCGCCCTATTTTGATTTGATTTTCGGAATCTGCGACACTTGTAGATGTGAAATAACATGAACAATTATTTCAGGCTCGTCATTGGTATTTACGTTTTTTCGAGAGAAACACTGCGTGTTGTTTCTGGTGCCGCGTATTCTGTGTTGCAGTTGACTGCATGCCCTTGAACAAATGAGGCAAGCGCAAGAGAAAGATGGCAATTCTGGGCATCTAACAGGAAAGCAACCGGCAGCAACAGAGATCCAACACTGACTTGACTCTACTACTACTAGGTTGCACTGTCATTATATAGGGATAAGTGAACTACGATAATTCACTTGTGGTGACTATCACAGTGACTTGTTACTCATGGGCACCATCTAGTGGTGACCATTTATTTTCATGTGGCGCCATCTCCAAGCCGCCACATCTGCCAGAATGACGATGGTGATATAACATCCTGTTTTTATGTTTTTCAGTTGGTTGGATAAATCATCTGAATAAACAATAAACAAGTAGGCTATGGACTCCGTACTCCGCCTTGTCTAACCCCATTGGACACATGAAACGGTTCAGACAAGTGCTTGCCCCATTTTATTTGCATTGTTTGTTCCTTGTACCATAACCAATCTGTGTCAATTCTCAGAGGATGTGGTCAAGGTACCCTATCCAATTTTCCTTAAATTTTACTCAAATTGTCATTACCCTGTATGATGAACATCTGCAAAATTTGAATGAAATCTGTCAAGAAATGGCATGAACATAAAACTTTTTAGTTGGGGGTATAGTCGGGGGCGCAAATTGTTCATATTTGGCCATGTTTAAATCCTTATTACTGCTAAACTGCATTAGTGAACAACCCCAATTTTTCAGGTATGCTATGTAGTAACTTTTGCCAAATATTGAAAAAATAACATTATGTACATTTTGACTTTTAAAGGTCAAAGGTCATGGACCCTCAAAGTTGACTGTTTCTGCCTCTTGCTACAAAATTTTTGAAAATTTTAAAACCTTGCCACGGTTTAATTTCTTGATAGCTTTCACTCATATTTGGAAGAATTGTTGCTGATAAAATTATCTTTGACCTTAGAAAATTTTATTGCAAAATATCAAAACGTTTGTGAGATATCTTGGGCCAAACTTGACATGATGAAGTGAAAAAACTAGAAAAGTGGGGTACCTTTGTCGCCTCGGTTACCCATGATTGCAGTGAAAATTTGCGTTGAAAATTTTTTCATTCATTTGTTCATATTCATTACATATGGCAGGTTTACCATACAAAATTCATGAATGGTTCTCAGTGTTTGCATAGAGAAAAAATTTGACAAAGTTTGTGCAACATAGGCAGGACAGGTTCAGGTTCTGAGGTTGTAATTTCTGAGCACAAATGAAGAAAAAGCACACATTAAACAGCTTTGTCTCAAAATACAATGAAGCATTATGAAGATAATGGTCAAGATGTATTTTATGAACTGCAGAGTTGCAAAAAGGTGTGTTCGAAGTTAAAATTGGAAGCTAGAGTCTACACAAGTTCTTGTTATTATATGATGTGCATCCATGACCAGTGAACAGATAATAGACACTTAACGGATGTTTTGTTATTTCCGTATAGCCTTATAATGAATGTTAATAAGCAATATTATCATGACTAAAAATTTATGCAATATTATTAGTATTGCAAAACCAGACACTACCAAGATGGCAGGTGAATCACTGTTTATCTCTAAAGTGGTAGATTCAAGTTCAATTCCCGAGTCAGGACAGGTGAAACCAAAAACTTTATTATTGGTATTCACAGTTACCCTAACTGATGTTTGGAATTAAACTGGCAGTTTGAAGAACTTTGCTAAAAGTGCTAGACAATGACAAGGGGCAGCTTGACTTGAAAAACACACAGTTACTTTGCAGTTTTCTGACCAAGGCCACTTGACAAATTAAGTACAAAAACTTTAAAACCAAGCAATTTAATTTATAATCCTCTAAAATTGACACTCATATTTTCTGGAATTGGCATTTCTGTCTGCCACAGCATCTTCCTGTCCCATACTAATTCAGAAATAATAATGCATCGATCAATACCATACCTTAAATGTTGAAACATTTCAATCACATCTTGTTTGCATTCACCTGTGTTGATAAAAGAAGGAAAAAAATTCATAGTGCTTCAACAAATATTGCTGTAGTGCCAACACGATTTACAACCAATTTTTTAAACAAATCATGTACTATAAGTAACTGTCTCTTGTCCATCTGTTGGCAAAATGTTTATTGCTTGTTGGCAAATCCACACATTTTGTCATTGTCTTAATTGCTAAGTTTGTATTGACATCCAGTAGAACCATGGATTTCCAGGGCAGCAACTGAACAAACAACATTGATGTTTTATGAACTTGAAATAACATTGATGAACTTGAAATAACATTGACATTATTTGTTCAGATAAGGCGACCCCACTTTTCCAGTATTTTCACTTCGTGCAAGTTTGGCCTAAGATATCTCACAAACGTTTTGATGTTTTTCAATAAAATTTTCTAAGGTCAGAGATAATTTTATCAGCGACAATTCTTCCAAACATGAGTGAAAGCTATCAAGAAATTAAACCGTGGCAAGGTTTTAAAATTTTTGAAACTTTGTAGCAAGAGCTAGAAACAATTAACTTTGAAGATCCATGACCTTGGATTTTTGGAAGTCACAATGTAGATAATGTTATTTTTTCAATATTTGGCAAAGTTACTATAGCATCCCTGAGAAATTGGGGTTGTTCACGAACGTAGTTTGGCAGTAATAAGGTTTTAAACATGGCCAGATATGAACAGTTTGCTTCCCCTGGCTATGCCCCCCCTAAAAGCTTTATAATCATGCCATTTCTTGACAGATTTCATTCAAACTTTGCATATGTTCATCTTATGGGGTAATGACAATTTGAGTAAAATTTAAGGAAAATTGGATAGGGTGCTTTCACCCCTTCCTGAGAATTGACATGGAATGGTCCACAATGTTTCAGTAAGCGCACCAAACATATTGGCACTGAATGCAACCTCTTGGTTGGCATTGCACTGAATAAGCGGTTCACCTTGAACGGAATGTGCGCGAAGAACAACACCATATATATGTGGCACGAACAAGCAATAATAGGGTGATTTTGTAAGGTGAACTCTATTGTTGCTTGCTGCCACAGTGTGAAGCTTTGTGCGCATGCCACTCGGGCTTTCCAATCGCAACAGAATGGTGCTGTGACCAGGATGTGAAGGTTGTGCCATGTGAAACCTTTACAAAAAGAGTGTACGATTGTGCGGTTCGTTGTAAAAAGGAGGGGATGCTGTTGCAAACTCTCCGCTGGTGTTGCGCTGAATGCACGGTTCACCATGAACGGAAGGTGCATCAAGAACAACACCATATATATATGAGGCGCGAACAAGCAATAACAGAGTGATCTCGTCAGGTGAACTCTATTGTTGCTTGCTGCCACAGTGCAAAGCTTTGCGTACTTGTCGCTCAGGATTTCCAATTGCAACAGCACCTTTCTTTCAATTAGTTTCTCAAATAAATAATTTCATATGTAGTACTCGATTGAATCGAATGCTTTTGAGGCATCTAAGAAAACAGCATGCACAGATGAACCAGGGGTTACAAAATATGAAGCAGTTTGCTTCAACAAAAATGTATACTTATCAGTACTATGTCCAGTGTTAAGACCAAATCGATCGTCTGTGGTTCCAAGGATTGAGGAAAGGAGAGATGTTAGATTATATGAAGTGTTGAAGTAGCTTTGACAACACGGCCACTGCCACAGGTCTGTGGTTTGATGTGTCATACATATTCCCAGTCTTGTTTATGCATATGGGAAGTATTGGCTATTGTTGTGTTTAAACAGGAAATGGGTACATACCTGACACCCGTGAACAATTGATGCACATATTAAACTGTTCACTGAGAAAAAAAGAGATTCACCTGCATACAGCAAATGCACTGTAGAAATACAATCAGGCTCTCGTCCCTTTTTCAAGGGCAGCTTTGAGAAGTCTTCATTTAATCCCCTTGTCTTTTTGAGAAGTCTTCATTCAATCCCCATGTCTTCACAAGTGCCATGGAGAGATGGTACAAGAATGCACCAGAGTCAACAAAAGACAGGCACAAAAATAGCTAAAAAACACAAGGAGCCATATGCATCTGTCATGACATACATAAGACAAAGCTCAGATTTGCCCTTTTGAGGAGCACCCTTGCTGCAATACAAGGATTTTGAGGCAAACGAAGCAATGTCCACCTCTAGGACCTCATGAACATTGACTTCAGTTTAATTCTTAGGCCCATGTGAAGCTGAGGTGCGGTGTCAATGAAATGACACCAGTTATATCTGTGGCATAAGTGGTTAGTTCACATAGGTTGTGACATTTTATGAAACTACTTTTTTTTCTAGAACTAAATACTTCTCTCATTTACTAAACATATTTTGTTTTTCATGTACCCAACACTTAAATGATTAATGTTTGCTGCTAATATTACTGTTGTAATCTGTCCATGCCCTTGTCTCCTTAAACATCATTTGGTAACACCATGTATCTGATTGGACATAACTCATTCGTTTATAGTCCGTGGGAAAATTGTTATTTCTTCATGATTTATATGTTTAAGCAATAAACATTTTTTTCTGCCCTTGCTACTTGTTTTTGTAATGAAATCAATGTTATGTTTCTAATTGCATTGCTCTCTGCCTCACGACCCTTATATAGTCTTCAATGGCCCATTTTTACATGCCTTGGCTCTTCACTCATTGCTTGCCCACCCTCATCTGTGTTACGTTGATCTATATTGTGTATGAGCTATAAAACAAGTGTTTCATATTTTTTTAACTTGTATTATTCTACACCCTTCAGGTATTATTTCTGTAAATATTCTTTGTCACCTTGTTTTTCCTGCATACTTTGTTTTTGTGTGAACTTGTGCTTGATTCTTTCCAATTATTTGATCTTAAAAGCATGTTTGGGTGTTCCAAAGGTGTCATTGTGTTTATATCTTGTATTTGGCTTTTTTGGTGCTAGTGCAGGCTAATTGGTATTGGCCTTTTTTGCTTGTGACCACCTGGCAACCCTGCAACAGAGCTGGACTTAACTGAGTTTGATAAATTGAGGATTGGAGCTGGATTGTACAAAAATGAGAGTACGCTAATCTCTGGCTAAGAGTTGAAAATGTGTGTGTGTGTTACACCTTGGTCGCTAATCTATACTGAGCTTCTTGCGTTGCTACTATAAGCAGTGATTAGCCTACCTTGAAGTTTTTGAAGAATCCATTATCATCTTGTTGTGAGCCAAAGTTCACAGCATCAGTTAAGTTGAAGTAGATCTCAAGCTCTTTTTTGCCTTTGAATGTTTGAATTGATTACTTTTTGTTTCAGCAATTCAAAAGATGTTTAGCGTAGACATTATCATGTAATCTGATTTGTAAAAGTGTTGTCTTTGCCCTGTGTTTTACTGCTAACGTGGAAGAACAACATTTGTATGTTATGCTACAGTTAATCGTGCGGTAATACATTGCTGAAAAAGAATTTAAAATGCCAACAGAACCTGCATCACAGAAAGTACTGTCATTACGGGTTTTTTGTTCTTTTTTGGGTTTTGTTATGGGAATTGCTGCATTTTGTTTATGGATGGTTCCTCTCCTTAAAAATGAAAAAGCTTACTCAGTTGCAGCATATGGAGGTCTATCAGGTATGTATTCTCAGTGATTTGTTATAAAGTGATTAGCCTTTAAGAATGCAGTGTGCACAAAATGTTGGATTCTGAATTTTTGATTTCTTAACCAGCCTAATATCAGTAGACCTTTCCATAAATTATGTGCAGAGATTAGTGATTACTGTATTTGATGATTTATACCAGTGATATTCAGCAGGGGTAAAATCGCCTCCTAGGGGTTGATTTTATGTGCTATGGGGATGATTTTGTGATTTGCTAGATTCAACACCTTGAGAGAAGGGTATGATATATTTGTACCTGGAAATCGGCCTAAAACCAGCAGTTGTCGGTTGCCTTAGCAATGTCATAGCTCCTCCGCCGATTGCACTATAGAGCTGTTCAAACCCTCAAAAGATTTGGCAAGTCTTCTAGTCAGCACTCAAAAAAAATTTTTTGGTTGGGGGTTGTGGATTTTTTGTAAGTGATGTCATAAGTGAAGTAGTTTTTGGGCCATTTTGGCTCATGTTACCTGGCCTAGGGCCTAACCACTAGACCAGCTATGTCCGACCTACAGACCGCGTGGGGCCCAGGCCCAGTCAAAGGTTTCGTGCGACCCAGTTGGTTTTTGCTGCAAGTAAAAGTATCCCAAATACTGACAACCTGTCCTTTTTGATAATCTTAAATTTGACATTTTTGATACAGGTGGTCCTCAGTGCCACTTTATCACATCTGCACTATTGCATTTAGGATTCGAAGGCTTTTATTACATTAGTATAAGCTAAATTTAGTTTGCTAAGATCAAAGTAAGCCATTTAATGTGCGGCCCTCATTAATGTCATTCAATGTGCAGCCCTGGTTAAGACAGTGACACAATTTTTGGCTCAGTAAGCCATTTGGGTTGGACAGGGCTATGCTAGACCAAAGTATTTTGCTGAAGTTTTCATTGGAAACTAGGTTTGAGTTGAAGTCTTTTGAGTTATGATCGACTTTCTAGGGTTTCTGGTTCAAAAGTGTTGATCTAAAATAAACTAATTAATTACCTAATTTACTAATTAAAGAAATATTTTTATTACTTTAGATCATAACTTTTGAACCAGAAACCCCAGCAGGTCATCCAAAGTATCAAAAGACTTGGATTGTAGCCTAGTTTCCAATAAAAACTTCAACGAAATACTACCATCAAAGGGTTTGGACCCAGGGCCAGGCGAAGTGGGCCAAGATGGCCTAAAAGTTCTCCACTTATGACGTCGCTCACTAAAAATCCATACCCCCTAACCAAAAAATTTTTTTTCATTTCAAACTACAAGACTTGCCGAGTCGATTGAGCCTTTGTACAGCTCTCTACTGCTTTCGGTGCCAGAGTTACACTCGCGCAAAGCCACGTGTGATCCAGTGTTTTGGCACAAACTGCATGATTTAGATAGGCTGTAAAGGTGTTAACAAGTGTATATGTATACCTTTGTTGGCCCACTTGGTCTTGATGAGCTCTTTGCACTGGCCATGTGATTTCGTCTTGTGTTATGTTTCCAAAGATGACATCTTGAGAATACATGTTGTAGAAACTTTATAAATTACTGGGCCACATAATATTTTTCTGGGTATGTAATCTCATGGATTTTGTTGATGTCACAAGCCAACAGTATCCATAATTTTAGTGAGCTGTGTTGTTTTACCTTTGAGTATTAGTCTGGGAGAACTTTCTGGTTTCTTTGATAAATGGCTTCACATTCTGATGTCAGTTCTTGTAGCTTTCTATCATTCTAATATCCTGTTTATATATTAGACACGTTCTCTATGATTTGATTTTGTTGTAGTTAATGTAAGAAATATTAGCACTTTGATGCTTGCGCCAGCCACTGTGATGGTTGGTACATTTTTGGCTGTAACTTGCCAGCCATTAGAGCTAGAGAGTTGTTCAAACTATCTACGGATTCAAGAAGTCTTCTTGTTTTGATTAAATTTATTTTTCAATTTTGGGTATGTTCTTTTGTGGGTGACTTCACAAGTGGGTTATTTTTGCATTTCTTTCACTGACGTCACCTGGCCCTGGGTGCCATCCTCTCGAGCCATTTTTATTGGTTGAGTTTTTTTGTCAACTAGGCTATGAACCAAGTCTCTAGAGCCCTTGATTGGCTTTCTAGCATATCTGGAGCCAAAATTATCAACCAAAAACCAAAATTGGGAAAAATTCTAGTCCCACGCTTGGGACTAGCTTTCCCAGACTAATGCCCAAAGGTATAACAACACGAAATTGGGAAAAATTCTGGTGACCTTGGGTACTTTTTTACCCTGTGGCCCTAACTTGGCAGCAGATTGATTGAGAGAGCTCTTCAAACTCTCTTAAAATAGGGAAGGTCTTGTAGTTTGCAACAAAACAAAATTTTTGAAGTTTTGGATGTTGGGTTTTTTGTTGATGTTGGCATGATGAGAGTATGTTCATGCATATTTTGTTTCCATTTGGTTGGTGTCATGAGGCCCTGGACCCTACTGTCAAGAGCCATTTTCTTGGCTCAAGATTTTATTGGAAATTAGGCTATAATATCAGTCTTTGCAGGGTTTGATTGACTTTCTAATGTTTCTGGTTCCAAAGTTGTGGCCAACAAAACACAAGTTAATTATGGAAATCCCTGTTAATCCCCTAGGAAATTCCTGAAAAATTTGGAATTTTTTCAGCATTTGACTTTTGAACCAGAAATACTAGAAAGTTGATGAAGGGCTCTAAAGATTTGTATCATAGCCTAGTTTCCAATATATTTTAAGCCACTAAATCAGCTCATTGGATCGACTGGTGACATCAAAAGAACCACAAAACCTAACCCAGTCATGACGTTATCGACCAAAAACTCCAAACACAACGGCCAAAACTCAGAAAAATTTTCTTTATTCTAAACTGCAAGACTTTCCAAGTCTTCAGAAGGTTTGAACAGCTCTCTAGCTAATCGCCTGGGGAGTTATGGCTGGCCAAAATTTGCACTGAGAGGGGAAATCATACCTTTCGTGGAACTTTTTTATTTTTGTCAAATTGGGTTTTTGAGCCATAATTTTGACTCAAGATATGTTAGAAAGCCAATCAAGGGCTTTAAAGATGTGGAGTTTAGCCTAGTTTCCAAAAAAGACATGAGCCAAAAAATGGCTTGTTTTGGCACCCAGGGCCAGGTAAACATTTGGTCTCAGACATTTAGTCTATTTCACGTAAGGTCTATTTCATGTAAAGCCGAAATCTAGATCAAGGCTACTCAAATGGCAGACCGCGGTCTGAATCCGGACCTTTGGATGGTTATGGCCGGTCAGCCTCTCAAGGGTGTACTCTATACCAAATGTTTTTATCCAAAATCTTGCGCTTTTGGACGTACTTCTAAAGCATAACTCCTTGCCATCTGTATAAGTCAATGGTGCACAACCTGCGGCCATGCAGCCTTCGATAATGAAATTTGCGACCTCCCATATGTAATTTAAAATATAAGATTTGGCGGCCGTGCTGGTGTATATTGAAGCAAAACAAACGCAAGGCAAGAAAATCAGTCAACACAATGCATAATTTCGTTAAAAAATCGTTAAAATGTTTGACATTTTGTTATACGTTTAGGCACAAGTAAATGACATATACCGGATAAAACCGATTCTTTGAATAAACGTATCTCATAAATATAACTGCAACTCATTGGCGGCCGTACTTCACATAAATAAAAGTAATGCGCCTGGCAATAGCAAAAGGTTGTACACCCCTGGTATAACTGATAAACAATCAAGCTGTTTTTCAGCTATATATTGTAGCGCCCACCTGAGTTGAGCTTGTTATGTTTATTCGGTTTGCAAGTAATTGTTTTGTCATGATTGTTCAAGAATAGATCTTCACTACAATGTCTATCCTGGTGAAAATAGTGGATTCAAGGCTAGAAAATAGCGATGAAACCTTTTCTTTCCGAAAACAATGCAATTATACAAATTTACTTGTGCGCAATTATGAAAGATACTTGAGTAAGGAAAGAGTTTTGGTCCTTTAGGAAAGAATTTTTGTGTGGGAAGTCAACAAAATGCGAAGTAAAGCCAAGGTATTTTTAGCTTTTTTAGGAAATGATAAAGAAAGGGAAACTGTTGGATTTTTGGCTGACACAGTGTAACACCTCAACAACATGAATGTAAAACTGTGTGGAGAAAAACATACAAATCTTGGTTTGATCACTAGTACTCGTACTTTCCAGAAAAAGCTCTGTATTTTTAAACATGTCATCAAAATGAACTTAGTAATTTTCTGAGGCATTTGGGGAAATAACAGCAAGAAGATTCCAGATTTATTCAATTTATTGAAAAGTTGATTGCCAATATTACCGAACAGTTTGGTGACTTTACTTTTCGAAAACAGTTGCTGATTTTTCTTCAAAACCCTTTTTGGTGACAGACATTACCGAATTCTCAACTGAAGCAAAAGACGCATGCACACGTGTGGACCAAAAAGACAGTATATGGTGGACATTTTATAGTTGCCGGAGCTCTGCTGGGCATCTTCGCTTATATTTGTAGGCAACGACCCATCATTCTTTGATGAAGGTGGCAGAGCGGAACTCCG
>JGI24022J15233_10009668_pt1 | contig 10872 bp, 8 predicted proteins | sample Ectturendosymbi2_FD_15233 | JGI IMG/M metagenome (IMG submission 15233)
TTCGTATGTTTGTTTTTATTAAAGACTAAAACAGGTGTGGGGAACCTGCGGCCCGCGGGCCAAATGCGGCCCGTGTGAACATTTGATATGACCCGTAGCAGAGTTTTCGTTCGCAAGTTAGAGCACAAAATCGTGTCAAAACGAAGCAACATGATAAAAACAGGTACTTGCATAAGTAAATCAAGAAAAGTCCCTCTTGCTCATAATTAGATAAAGGTACATTTTTAGCATAAAATTAATGAATTTTGCGTCCCGCCAACGATAATGCACAATTCATGCGGCCCGTGATAGTAAATAGGTTCCCCACCCCTGGACTAAAACCTGCAAATCTAGTTTATCTACTTTAATGGTAAGTGGATTGTAGAGGCACTATTAGAACAATAATGTTTATAAAGTAGTGCAAGGCCGTGATGTTGCTCTGGGTTACGAGAAAAACATGACAAATAAGACGAATAAAGAACAAGTTTTCCAATGAACTTAAAACTATTTTCCACTTTGCACGACGACAAAAGAACAGGTGTGAATATTTGCGCATTGAGTGATCAGTCTGTGCGTAACGACGCAAGTTGTATCCAAGCCGCGATTAACAGACTTCAAAACAATGCTTACTTGGCAAACAAGTCGCGTTGTTATTTTTAACATCTATGCAACAACAAAATGACTAAAATGGCAGTACTTTTTCTTTAAGGTAGATTTTGCTCGCATGCTGATGACGTCTCCACTTCTGGCTCCAATTAGGATGTGCTTTCCCGGGACCAGAGACTCATTTCTGTTTCCAGAACAACTCATTTCTGTTTCCAGAACGAATCCTCCCTCCAGTGTAGCGACGATAGGAATAGCATCAAGGTTGGCCGTAGGCGGACTTGTGCCCTGCGCCAAATCATGGTTTGCAACGTTTCACATCAGACGATAAGAAATGCAGTAACAGGTCATTTTTCCAAACAATGTAGGTCTATTTCAAAACTGACAAAAGTATCAGACTTAGTCCTAAAATTTATCAGGCTTAGTCCTAAAATCACTTTTCTACTTTTTTTGGCCAGCAAGAAGAGCACAAACAAGAAATACGTTACTAAGACAGTCAGTTTCTCCAAAGCAACACCTACAGTCGCTTTAATTTGTTTATTGTCAGGCAGAAGTACAGAGCAGCAAAACTTCAGAAGTGCCCATGAAGTGATTGATCATTGTTCATCAGTAGCGCGAGATCATGATTCAATAAAAGGTTGTCATCACATCACAGGCGCTCAAAATCAGACGGAATTCCTTCTCACGGTATTGGTACAACATTTTGTGGCGTGTTGCTTGGGCGTTGCCGCTTATAATTCCTTTGAGAAAAAATTGCTTGCGTTTTGTGGCTCTGTTTCGGATCGTGTTGTTGAAAACAGTGACAAGAAAGCAAGAAAAGTGCTACAAGAACCACTAATAATACAAGAAGTAATCAATCGTAATGGCATAGTGCAAAAAAGACACCGTATAGAAGTGAGGGTGGAAAGAGGAAAAAGTTTTAGTATGCTTTCTTTGCACCGGTCCGGTACCAAAAATGGTCTGCGTTGTCCAACTTTAATCCACACTACCTATGTGTTGAAGACCACGCATCTACTTGCGTAGGTTTGCAAACATATTGTATTTTCGTTTCACTTTCCCTCTCTTTCACGAAGACTTCTAGTTTGACAAATAATTGTGCCCAACTTGCATAGCAGTTTTGGAATTCGCAAGCATCTTGCACACTACTGACTACCGGTAGGAAGTTGAATACTTGTTTGAAAAGAGCACCCAACTGGACCCACTGTATTTTGCACTTCTACACACCGGTTGCGGTTAAATCACTAATGTTGTACCACGTTTTTAAGTTTCACTTATATATTCATCTCTTATGTTAACACTGGCTGGCAAAATCCCTGTTTAGATGACATACGAAGACCAATATTTAAAAGTCGCTCATCAAGCAATAGGTTTGCGAGTTTTCAGTGCTTGACAGAATAAAGTGCCAAACCTCAATCGTACATTAATGACACGAAAAAAAGAAAACGTAGGTGATTTAATAACACTGTCAATGTTAGACCCATATAGTGTTCTAGTCAGTTTTTGAATACTTACTAACATTGAAGTTGCATTTCACGTTTAAGTAACACTAGAAATATTTATGTGAAAATGTAAACTAAAGCATTGTTAGCCTCATGTGACTAAGTCTGTTACCAGCCCTGCTTACAAACAAAAACCTTATTAACTTGAAAACGCCAATCAACATTTTTGCTGCAGCAGCAGAAGACCAACACAATGACACGATTCAACATCTCTCTGTGAAAACATGTTTTTCCTGAAAGAAATTGTTTCGTAACTTATGATATTTCTGTACTCACTCGATTGCAGATTGAAGCTCCATTGCTCGAGCAGTCGCTTGTATCGGTGCAGCTGCTGCGATCATCCAGCAATCTGAATCCTAAGCGGCAGCGACATTCGTACGATCCCTGAACAGCAGTTAAAATACATACCCCAGGTCCAAAAATTGTTGAAGGATACACGGAAAATTAGTTCTTAGGTGCATCAATGAGAGGACCAGTGAGGACACACCTTCACAAATAACTTTTTTCACGGATTATGCCACGACCTGCTGCTAAATCAGGTCAGTTCAACTTTTTTTCATGAGCCAGATTTGACAACTTGAAGATGCCAAAGAACCTACAGCCTTTGATAACAGAATTTTGAACAATAAAAGATGCCCGTTAATATTATGTTAATAAAAATCGCCATTCTCACGCAAAACAATTGTAAAATACAAAAATTTAAAGCCTTTGGATTTATAAATGGCAGTTCATGCGGTATTGCAATAAGAATTCCGTTTTTTTGCAAAAGCAGCTGTGTGTAAAATAGTAACAGAGCAACAGTTACACTATTGTCATTAACGTGAACGGTGGAAGTGAGATTCAGGTTTTTACACTGGCCAGATCTGGTTGGGAGATATATGTGAAATGTCACGTAGTTTGCCGTTACTTGGTGCTGATTTCAAGACGTTCTTGTTCAAGCTTAGAACGGTGAAAGTCTGCTCACACAATGTTGTAGATTAGAAGGAAACAAATTCAACCACTTCTCGAAAGACAGTGAAGATAGCTACTGCTGTTGGGTACGCCGCAAGGTGTCACACTAACACAAACTGCCAATCACACAGGGTAGCGTTAACTTGACATTGCATATAGCTACAGAATGCGTGTGTGACTGTGAACCTATATCAGCAGTCTGAGAAAATCCAATGACTATGAAAAAAAGAAAAGGGCATCTTTTGCAACAAGAACTTTTGTTATGACTGCGCACAGCTGTAGCTCCTGATCCAACACGAGCAGGAGAGCAACGAAAGACTGAGGAAAGTGATGGTAATTGGNTTTTTTTGTTTTTTCTGTTTGAGTTAAACTGTTTTCAACAGAATGTACGTGGGAAAGTGTTGCCACCATGAATTCAAATAAATGAAAACAACACGGTGAATCTGTATGGTCCATCTATTTTATCTGTGACTGGGAAGCAAAATAATAGCAAACTCGGGCTGTATTTTTATAACTGTTTGGACTTTGCACAGGTCGGTTCTAAACGCAGTACAGGTCTAGCTCAGTGTTAAATTTTGCTCTTCTTTTCTTATACAGCGGTTTTCAACCGGGAGCCATTTCGCCCACAAGGGGAGGAATTTTTAATTCTTGGAAAGAAATTTGCCCAATGGAGGAACTGGGGAAGAAAATAAGGATAGTAGGTTTTTATTTTTCTGCTTCCGCAAGGTCTGCTTTTTCTAGCAATGGTAATGTTTTTTTATATTTCTAGTTTGCGTTCTAGTAGCTTGAAAAGCTGTTGGTTTGTAGATCAATAACTGAATTCTACGCCTGGGTGCATTCTATATTTTTGTAGCATGCAAGGTTTCAGTTGTAATGACAGGCAATTAAACATTGCCATATGTAATAGCGTTGGGATTGCAGAAAGATGGAGGTCAAGGACTTGTTGACTCCAGCGTTCTATCAAAAGCGTGGCTGCTTGGCTTGAGCGATTTAAGTTGCAAAATGCCAAAGCACAGTTGCAGAGAAAGTCGTGTGTGCTTGATTTGCTGGATTAACTTGTTATTTTGCAATAAAACTTGACTTCTTGTTTTTTTGCCAATGCTCAACTGGCCTCTTCTTCGATTTGCCGTGTGGAGGAAATGAAAGTGTCTGGGTTTGCAAGGGAAGAATACAAAAAAAAACGTTGGGAATCACTGGCTTAGCTGGTAAATTCCGTGACGACTAAAAGGTATTGCTATATAATACAACGCAGGTAAACATCTACAGGCTCGTGCCAACACAGCGCTCGCATGGCGCTTGCCTTTGGAGCACGTTTGTGCAAAATATGCACGATCAGCGTCTCGTGGATCAATAACACTAAAGCTAATGTGAGGCAGCTTGTGAAGATAACAAAAGCTGTGATGCTAGAAATAAAGTCAAAGCCGATTCACGCTTGGAAAGTTATTGTGAATGAACCCGACTTGCTAAGAAAGAATCATGAATGAGGAAAAACGCTATTATGAGCAACCAGGGCCGGCCTTAGCAAGTGCGGGGCCCGATTGGAAGTACTTTTGCGGGCCCCACTCAGTGACTTGTGCAGACATTTTCGAAGAGGACATCAAGTAATAATAATAGAAATCAAAAAGAGCGAGATCCGAAAAGGATAATGCCAAGCTTGGGGTTTTGGGGGTCATACCCCTCAATTTCACTTCTCCAGAGGAGACTTTTCATGTCCATTCCACGGACATCTCCGTAAGATCCAATAAATCCATGAGCTGCTACACTCAATACCTTCTCTCTGGCCAGGCGCCTACTGCGGTGTAGGCTACGGCAGGCCAATTGGCCATGTGTTTAATGAAATTAGCTCACGTTTAGCTTCCTTGTTGTTAAGATGGAAGGCTGCCGANACCGTTTTTGCAGTGCTGTGCTTTAGCTTCCAGGTCTGGATGTATTCACCTATAGTTGCCATGTCCGTGAAANTAGTGAAGCTGCTTGATATAATCACTTAGCAAAGAGAAGATATAAGAGCTTAGCAATAAAACATCAACAAAGGAAAATGCGACAACGGGACGTCACACAAAAACTACAATACAACCTTGTTTTATAACGCTGCACAATAATGACAAACGCGAATGAAACAAATACATGGGCTGTGGAATCGGAGCCCGAGCCCAAGCAACTTTGGATGACTGCAGCTGGAGCCGACGCCAAAAACGTTTATATGGTGGAGCCAAAGGCGGGGTCTGAAATTTGGGTTCCGGTTACACAGCCCACGTTTGTGGGGCAAGCGAGTTAACTTATTGCGGGATGAGCGTGGTTTGCCTTTGTGTACATAATATCCTTGTTTGCATGGTCGTCCGAAAGGGGTGTATGGAGGCTTGGTCCCCTGGATTTTGAAATTTGAAAAATGTTTTCTCTTAGCTTCGAGTTTGTATAGAATTTAACCGCTGTTTGCCCCTGGACAATGCTTTTCAAATATATCATTTTGCGACACCTTATCTATGCTGATATAATAATACAATTGTTTTCAGTTATCATTTTGGAGCCGGAACTCGTGCAAAAACCTTTAGATGCCTGGAGCTGGAACTAGAGCACTGACATTTTAGTTCCGGCTCCACAGCCCTGCTTTAGGCTGTTGTAGCCTACAATACAAAAATTGCATTTGCTAAGAGAAACTTATCTTTTGTGCTTTAGCATTAGCAATGCCCTTCAGAACTTTGTCCAAGCTTAAGCCTCTGGTAATTGCGGATTCAATGGTCATAATAATCAAACAAACTATTTAGGCCCTCTTGCTGGGGTGATGATCTCAAATAGGTTTAATTACAATAGTTTTAGCTTACAAAAACTCCTTTCTTCGGATGCTACGGTCACTGGGATGGTCAAACGTAAATCCTGATTGCAATAAACAAATAAGGGAAAGAGGCTGCCTCATCAGATCTCTACGAGGGAAAATGCATTTAGAAGACCGATTAAGCAGTACACATTTGCAATTACGAACTCAACTTAACTTTCAGAAGACAAGTGGCAGTAACTGTTGAAACAGCAATGTCCTTCTACTGTAAGAATACGAAACGCTTAAAACTGAAACAGAACACAGCTTCAAAACTTAAACCCTCTCTGCCTCAACTAGTTGCTATTGAAAAGGCTAGACCACATGTTGAAAACAATGACCACTGTTCAGGGGCGTAACGAAGTCAGATGGCGCCCGGGGCAAGAAACAAGTTTAGCGCCTCTATGTTCGAACCTGAGGTCTTCGGAAGTAAATGTACTGCATTGAAAAAAGTACTTGGACCTTCCGCAGTGATACGGCGCTGCCATAGTGATTCGGTGCCCGGGTAATTGTGCCCCTCTTGCACCCTCGTCGTTACGCCCCTGCCACCGTTACGATTCCAGAACGAATACGTGATTAATGAAGATGTTAAAAAAAACGCGCAGTTGACTTTGATTTTCGTTGGTAACAGGGTCCACGCTTAATAACTGTGGCCCCCGCGCCGGTACTAAACAAGCAGCTTCGACTGAAAGTGTCAGCTTGCGTAAGTTGGTAGGAGTAGCGCGGGTAACCCTTTAGCGCGGGGCCCGGTTGGAAGCAATCGGCTAAAAAGGTTGACCCTGTGAGCAACATCGCGAAGCATCGAAAGAAAATTATGCGCAGAAAGCTATTGACATCTTGTGCAGAACATCATGCAACTTTAATGAACAAGAATGCTCCGACTACTGACGGATGCTGTGAGACAAGCACGGCAAACACTACCAGTTGGTACCTACCTCAGTATTGATGCAAATATGTTGACACGGGATAGAATTTGATGAACACTCGTCGATATCTACGCAAGCCAATTTGTTGGTAGAAATGGAAAACCCATTTCTGAAATGAGAAAGCCAAAAATCAAAGTCAGCTTCTAGGTTTAAATCTTAGATAATAAACTTAATTTCGTCTATGACAGACAACTTTCATCAAAAATCGGTTGGCAAAAAAACTTTGAGAATAGCGTAACAATGCATTTTCATTAATTTATTCATAAATTAACGAACGTGTTTCCGACATTTTAAACCACAACGAATAAATTACTTTCACAAACTGCAATCGAGAGTCGAAATGTAAAAGCTTGCCCACAAAAATGAAAAGGATGGGAGGCAGTTAGATACAAGCCATAGCTACGGGGATTGACTGGTTTGGTCCCCGCAAATACAAGTTCAAGCCCAGACAATTTCCAAGACAATATACAAAGTTGATAGCATGTTCTGATTTTTCAGCCCTCTTGTTCAGCTTGAATGCCTCCTGAAAACCCGTTGTGCGCAGCGCATGTCGTTAAAAGACGAAATCAGTTTAGTGAAGAGCACTGACGAAAAGCATGGAAGCCTTGCCTTTTGTACCATCACGGCTTACCGGCAGGTGCATTCGTAGGATCCATTCGTATTTACGCAGTCATGTTCACACTGATTCACAGCAGCACATTCGTTGACATCCGCGCACACACCACTTGACAACGCAAACCCAGTGGGACATGTGCAAGAGTAAGAACCTGCAAGAAACAAATATATTCCGTAGGTCTGTTTAGTCAGCATTTCCATGGCATGAACTGCAAAAAGATAAAAAGAAAATATACCCGGATAATAGAAGCAAGTTATCCCCTGTCGATGCAGAAAGCGAGCGTGGATAGAAATCATTTTGACCTTAAAGCAGCACCGCTTGGTCGATGATATTTCCACTTAGACCGAACGGAATAAATGATACGATTTTGAAAGTGCCAAAACGATTGTACTATAGAAACAATCACTTACCTCAAATTTTGATGCTTTTACCAGCACTTTCCATAGCTTCATTACATGCAGATCAGTTAATTAAAAAAAATTAATGTATCTTTCACGGAATGTCAGTCTCATTTGTACGTTACAACGAGCAGTTGCTAGCACTTACGGCTGTGTTGGATATTCTGCAGCCCGCATTTCAATAGAACAACTACATGCACTTTCTGCTATAGCACAAACATTTTTATAAAACTGCTTGCACTCACAAACGAGCATAAACTTATGCGAAAAGTCAAACTGTAAGAGCTTCTATTTGAAAGCTCTAAGTTTGCTGTAAGCTTTCGAGGAATCAGCCGAATGGGCTCTGTTTTCATCTTTTTGCGATGATTCAAACTTGCACATCTGTATAGTAACTAGTCTCCACACAGCTGAAGAGTTTGAGTCAATCAGCAGTTTTTTTTATAGGAAATCGATTTCACTTAACACTCCGCGTCGTCAGTCCTACATTCTTATTCAAATAGAAAGAGCTTATCAGATTTTTACTGCATTTGGTTATTTTCTATAGAAAAAACAATAGAAAGTCAGGTGTGAGCGTTCAGGTAAGCCAATGCTGCTGTTTGCTTTACAAAAAGGTTTGCTGCTTGCTGCATCAGAAACAGCGGAATGGCATAATGATACCAAGAAAAATCATTTGCGTTTCGAGCATCATCAGTGCTGTGATGATGAGAACATCATATGAAAATAGCAATACTTTTCGCAAATGCAACATCTGAGTTCAGGTTTTTGTAAGAAGCTACTTACTGACTTCAATTCAGTTGCAAGCTGTGCTTTACCTCGCCGATACCCTGCTTAAAAATGTATGTTGTTTCGCAAAAGGACTTGGGAGCCACTAACAGACATGCGTAAGCTGGATAGGACAATAAGTATGTTAAATTAAAAAGCACTTGTGAGCACGTTCAACAGAATTTCAGCCTCAATCGCGTCAATTAATTATTTGTAGGATCAAATAGGCATTGACTACTTTAGAAAAATTTTCATTCCATAGTTTAGCAAACGTACCGAGAGAGCATTTTCACAAACCAAAATACAAACAGTACCACTAAGTGTCAACTACCCAATTAAACGAGATTAAGTGGGACAAGACCGGGGTAAGACCAACCAGTGGCGGATCCAGACTTGACGTTTAGAAGTGGCAGACTAAAATGAGGATGCCAAAATAGATTAACAAATTGTAAATTTTTTACCCTGCCGTAATTACGCAATTAGGTATTCAAACACCAGACGCAACTATTTTTCATGACTTGCGTGGTGTTCGCCAGTCGAGCATTACACTTTGCCCGTAATTGTTCATTGGAAAATGAAGAGCAACAAAAAATGTTCATTCCTATCTTCCGAACCAGCATATTCCAAAAGACATCATCAGCGTTGCCATGTTTGCTGAAGTTTTTCCACTGTAATTTTGCAACGACCGTTCCTATACGTATAGCCTAAAATATGCTTCTCAAAGCAAAATGGGTGTCACTTTAAGGGGCTACCCAGCAGTGTTCCTTCTGGTGTTCATTTAATCATGTGCGCAAAAAACACCCTTGGGCAGCAGGTCTTTGCAACAATTTTACAAATTGACGCATTTTTCCACGTCCTTTGTCCAACAGCAGTCCCTTTCTCAAAACATTTTACATTTTACCCAAATCTGGTGATGATGTCGAATTCGCAAAGCTGGTTATGGCTTCTCTCTCCAGGGGCGTAACGAGGTTAGATGGCACCCGGGGGGCAAGAAGCAAATTTGACGCCCACATGTTCGAACCTGAGGTCTTTTGGAAACAAATGCATTGCATTGAAGAAAGTACATTGCTGAGACGTTTTGTACTAAATGTAGTGTATTGAAGAAAGTACATTTTAGACAATTTGGGGGCTTTTTGGCTCCTTCATCGTGATTTGGCGCCCGCAGAATTGTGCCCCCTTTCCTCCCCATCGTTACGCCCCTGCCCGTGTCATTAACATCTAGCTAGACTATCCATCAATGGGGTCGCCTAGAAAAACCTTTTTTTAAATGGGTCGCTGAACAAAAAGGTTGAGAAGCCCTGTCTTAGAGCAATTCGCTACTGGGCTTCGATTGAACGTGTGTTGGTGTAGGCTACATCAGAAGCGCGTAAATATAAAAGGCGCAATCACAGTGACCACCACGATGACTCCTTGCTCAGATGCAATATTGGCTAAAAAAGCATACTACAGGTTTTGCACTTATAGCATCGAATTTTCACAAACGCTTTCGCAAGCAATTTTACGAGAAAATGATAGCTTTCATTCAAAGTCGAAACTTGGAAATTTACTAAAAGCAAACTTCTAAAACTTGTTAAATTCAGTGAAAGCAGCCTTTCTATTTTCCGGCTTAAATCGGAACAAAATTATTCTGAAAAAGAAGTGCCAGAACAAGGCATATTTTATTGGTGATGCTTTAAAAGCAAGGGGCATTATATATTTAAATGTTGAGACTTGGTTATTGTGAGACCTGGGGTACATATTCGCAGAAATTTCATGAAGTCCTTTTCAGTGGCGTATCCAGGGCCGGCCTTAGCAAGTGCGCGGCCCGATTGGAACCACTTTTGCGGGGCCCCACTCAGTGGCGTGTGCAAACATTTTTGAGGAGGGCATCAAGTCATAATCATAGAATCATGAGTTTTGTGAAAGAGTGAAGCCCGAAAAAGTTAATGCCAAGCTGAAGCTGGGGTGTCTGGGGGCGTGCCTCTCAGTTTCACCTCTACAGAAGAGACTTTCCATGTTCGTTCGATGGACATGTCCATAACACCCAATAAATCCATGAGTTGCTACATTCAATACCTCCTCTCTGGCCAGGTACCTACCCTGGAATACGGCAAGCCAATTGGCCATGTCTTAAGTGAAATTAGCAAAACTACTTGATACAATCAGCTACCAAATATAAGATGTAACAGCTTAGCAACAAAACATCAACAAAAGAAAAATTGAGACAACAGGTCATCACACAAAAACTACAGTGCAACCTTGTACGGGTGACCCAAAAAGATGTGTACCCATGAAAATTTCAATTGTGACTTTGATTAAAAAGCTATTTATTTCAAATTACAACCACACA